>Ga0247779_1000219_pt1 | contig 42731 bp, 37 predicted proteins | sample UWRJL221509R5_FD_179925 | JGI IMG/M metagenome (GOLD analysis project Ga0247779, IMG submission 179925) | Plant litter microbial communities from Arlington Agricultural Research Station in Wisconsin, United States - UWRJ-L221-509R-5 | ecosystem: Environmental > Terrestrial > Plant litter >...
AGATTCCGGCTCACTGGGGAGTGCTCCGGCTCATGGGGAGTGCTCCGGCTCATGGGGAGCTCCGGCTCATGGGGAGCTCCGGCTCATGGGGAGCTCCGGCTCATGGGGAGCTCCGGCTCATGGGGAGCTCCGGCGTGGACAAAGATTCAACGCGGCTCGATCAGCGAACCCCCAAATCTCTCCTCTCCCTCTGCGATCTCGGCAATCTCTGCGATCTCGGCGGCCCTCAGGGAGCCGTCCGCGTTGCTGGTGAGAGGGGGCGTTCGAGATCCAGCAGCGCAGCTCGCTAGGCGCCGATGTTCAGGCCGCGGCTAGCGAAGGGAGAAGAGAGCGGGCACGGGCACGGGCACGTTTACGGGTGGTGGACGGACTCTATTCGCTCAGTTTCGTGGGGATCCAGAGCGTGCGCAGCGTCGTCGCCGTGCCCTTGCGCGAGTAGCCGGCTAGGCCGTAGAGCACGTTCCACCAGTGACCGTCGGGCGATTCGCCGTACGAGAAGGCTGGGAAAATGTGCACTTCCCAATCTAGGCCGCCGCTGCGCAGTTTTGTCTCGTGATAGTAGACGTTGCCGACCAGCTGCGTGACTTCCTTCTCGTCGCTGAAGCGCCAAAAGATCGGGAAGGCCACGGTCGTTCGAGATTTCGGCGTGGCGAAGTCCCACAAGAAGGGCGCTACGACGAAGTGCGTGTCGAGCGAGCTTCGACCCACGTACAGGAACGGGTAAAGGTTGGTCGACCAGCCGCGCAGATCGGTTTTGTGATTGAAGAACGGGGTGATCCAGGTGCTTTCGCTGATCCCGTAGCGCTCGAAGTGAGCCCAGAACGGGAAGAAAGCCTGGTTGGATTCGCGCGGACTCGTGCTCGAATACAGGAACGGAAACAGGATCTTCCGGTTCAGGCCGATGTCCGGATCGCGATACGCCCAATACAGGGGCGTGACCATGTCGAGCTCGGTGCGACCGCGGTGGCGCGCGTACAGATAGGTCGCGAAGGTGCTCGAGCCGTTTTCGCCGTGCGCTGCTAGGAACAGCGGCGTCGCCAAGAGCCAGGAATTGCCCTTGTACCCGTAGTGGAAGAACGGCAGCAGCGTGGTGTGCCGCTCGTCCTTGCCGGCCAGGCTGTAGTAGAGCGGGAACAGGTGGAAGATGTCCCGCTTCTGCGTGTGGCGGCGATAGTACGGGCCCCACAGGTTGGTCCACGACAGATCCCGGTCGTTGTACCGGTAGTAGTGGAGCAGGGGCGGGATGATCTCGTACTTGGTCTTGAGGTTTTGCCCGTAGAAGTAGAACGGGGCGACCCCGAAATCGATGTCCTGGGCCGTGCGCGCATCGCAGTGCGAGCCACCCTTCCAAGAGCAGAACATCGGCCCAACCAGGTTGAAGCCGCCTTGGTCGTCGTGGGTCGTGTACGTCAGCAGCGGCGGGATCAGCGCATAGCCGCCGGTCTTGCGGCTACCGGTGAAGTACAACGGAGCGAGCCAATTGTCGTGCTCACCCGGCGCGCTGCGGTTGACGAGCGGGCCGACGATCGTGGTGCGCGTGTGCGTGAGCTTGTCACGCAGGTTCCAGACCAGCGGAAATAGGATGTCGTCCGCGTGCTCGGCGCTGCGGCGGTTGTAATAGAGCCCGGCGAAGAGCGAAGCGCGGTCGGTCACGTCCGGCTTCGTGCGTGACGGCATTTGGCGCTCGGCCCAAACTGGGAAGGCCAGCCGGAACTGATATTTGCCGCTGTTCTCTTGGTAGTAAGGCCCGTAGAACTTGTACGTCGTGGCGTTGGCGCGGCCGACCTCCGCTTCGCCCGGCTGAACGTCGGAGCCGATGGCATCGAACGTGGGCTGGGTGAGCTTGAGCGGCTCTTCCGGCAGAGTGGGCTCACTGCCGGGCGGGGTCAGCGAGTCATCGGCGCCCGAAGCCGCGTGCATTTCGGGCGTGCCGGGTGGGGGAGCGGCTTTCTTCTTTTTGGCCTGCCCCGGGGGCGCGCCACCACCCATGTTGCCGCCGGGCATGCCCATGCCGCCCCCGGGCATGCCCATACCACCGCCGCCGGGCATCTGCGCGGAAGCCGAGCGTGCCAGGCCGAGGGAACACACGAGCAAGGTGGGCGCGAGCAGCCGCGCGGCGAGCCGGCTGACCCTCAACGGTGGCTCCCCGATGTCGGCGCAGCGGCAAACGTCGAAACGATACGCGCGACGGCCTCGGCGCGCGGGATCTGTTCCTGGGTGTGGGCGGCTAGATCCTTGAGCTGCACCTGGTCTTGCTCGACCTCGGACTCGCCGATCACGACGCACACGCGCGCGCCGAGGCCATCGGCACGACGCAGCATGCTCTTCATGGAATTTCCGCGGCCATCGAGCACGGTGACGACCCCTTGCTCTCGCAGCTCACGCGTCAGCTTCAACGCCGACAGCGTGGCCTTCTCGCCCAGCGGCGCGATGAAGCAGGGCGCCGCTTTTGCGATCGCTTCTTCGCCGAGCGCGAGCAAAATGCGCTCGAGCCCCATGCCGCAACCAATGGCGGGAATTTGCGGGCCGCCCAAGCTCTTCAGCATGTTGTCGTAGCGCCCGCCGGCGATCAGCGTGTTTTGTGAGCCCAAGCTGCCCATGGTCGACTGAATTTCGAACACCGTGCGCGTGTAGTAATCGAGCCCGCGCACCAAGCCCGGCGTGACCTGGTAGGGCGTTCCGAGCGCGTCGAGCCCGCGTAGCACGGCTTGCCAGTGTTCGCGGTCCTCGTCGGTCAGCGCGTCCAAAATCGACGGGGCGTCTGCGACCGCGGCTTTGTCGCGTGGATCTTTGGAATCCAGGATGCGCAGTGGGTTGTCCTCGAGGCGCTTCTTGGCGTGATCACTCAGGGACTCCGCGCGTGGACGCAGGTGCTCGGTGAGCGCGTTGCGGTAAGCCGCTCGGCTTTCCAAGCCACCGATCGAGTTGACGGCGATCGTGACGTCGCTGATGCCCAGCCGGCTCAAAAAGCCGAACAACAGGTCGAGCAGCTCGGCGTCGCAGGCCGGGCTCGCATCGCCGTACAGCTCGCAGCCCGCCTGGTGAAATTGACGGTAGCGACCGCGCTGCGGTTGCTCGGCCCGAAACATTGCGCCGATGTAGTACCAGCGGGACACCGGCTCTTGAGCCTGCACGCTGTTCGTCAAATAGGCGCGCGCCGCACCCGGCGTGCCCTCGGGGCGCAGCACGTAGGTGTCGCCGCCGCGCTCCAGCTCGAACATTTGCTTTTCGACGATTTCCGACGTCTCGCCCGTGGAACGGACGAACAGGTTCTTGTGCTCGAGGATCGGCGTTCGCACCTCGGAGAAACCGCCCAGGGCCATCGCCGTGCGGAAGGTTTGCTCGACGCGTTGCCAGCGTCTGACCTCGTCGGGGAGGATGTCGTTCGTCCCCTTGACGGCGCGAAATTGCATGACTTTCAGATCCTGAAGGACCGGGCGGGGCGCGCCGCGGCCGACCGCGCTTATGCTCGGATGGGCCGGTCGGGTCAAGCTCGCGTACCGTTTTTCGCCGATGAGCGGGTTCCAATGCTAAACACGCCGGGTATGCGGGCTGCAGCCGTGGACCTCGGAAAAGTCCGTGTCGGCCTAGCCGTCGCTGACGAGCTCGGCCTGATGGCCCACCCGCGCCAGTATCTGGACGGGCGCGACCAGCGTCGGGTCGTGGCGGAGCTGGCACGTCTGGCCGTGGCCGAGGGCATCACGCTGTTCGTGATCGGCCTGCCGCGGCAATTGAACGGAAAAGAGGGCTTGGCCGCCGGCCGCGCTCGGCGCTTTGCCGAGCAGCTCGCGAAGCGAACCCAGGCCCGGGTGGAGCTCGTGGACGAGTGGCTGTCGACGGTCGAGGCCCACGCTCGGTTGCGCGAGCAGGGCACGAACAGCCGCGAGGCCCGCGAGCGCGTCGACAGCGCCGCGGCCGCCGTACTGCTGCAAAGCTGGCTGGACGGCCAGCGCGCGCCGCGTGACCCCGAGGAACACGAGCTTTCGGCCAACGCCGCCGAACGCGAGCGTGGCAGCGCTGGCCGAGACGAGCGCCACGACTCGGACGACGAGCTCGAGGAACAGGACGACTCGTGAGCAAATCACGGCGGCGGAAGTCGCAGCGTCCCGCGCCCACGAGCAGCACCCCGCCGACTCCGCCGGCTCGCACGAGCAGCGTGCCGCCCAGCAGCACGCCCTCCAAGCGCAAGCGCAAACGGCGACGCGCTGCCAACGCGCCGCTGATGACCCCGACTCACCACATGACCCCGGTGCCCCGCGTCGCTCCGCTGCGCGCGTTGGGGGGGGTAGTGGCGGTCCTGGTCGCCGGGCTCGCGCTCTGCCTGTCTCCGCTTTGGATCTGGTCGGTCGTATCCGGGCCGGGCTCCGGCCATTCGTTCGTGGTCCAGCTGAGCGAGCACGTGACGCGGGCCGAGCTGAGCGAGCTGCTCGCGGCGCGTGGCGCCCTGCAGAGTCCGCGCCTATTTCGCGCCTACCTCGCGCTCTTGCAGCCCGGCTTCGAGCTCGCTCCGGGCGAACACTTGCTCAATGACGCGTCGTCGCCGCGGGAGCTCGCGCAGCGGCTCGCGCGGAGCTCTGGACGCTCCGCGGGGCACGTCACGTTTCCGGAGGGGTTTCACGCATTGCAGGTCGGGCAACGCTTGGAGCGGGCCGAAGTGTGCTCGCTGAACGCGTTTCGGCGCGCCATCGCCGACCCCGCGCTGCTGAGACAGCTGGGCATCGAGGGCAGCAGCGCCGAGGGCTACCTTTTTCCGGCAAGCTACGGGCTGCTAGTCGACAGTGATGCCCGCGAGGTCGTGCGCGTGCTGGCCACGGAAGCCAAAAAACGCGTGCAGAAGCTGATCGTCGAGCACCCGGGACGGCTCGAACAATTGGCGCGTGACTTCGGCTTTCGCGAGCGCGACGTGCTCACCTTGGCCTCGATGATCGAGAAGGAAGCCCAGACTTCCGAGGAGCGACCGCTGATCGCGAGCGTGTTTTTCAATCGCCTGCGCGATCCCGAGTTTCGTCCCGCGCGCATGCTCCAGTCCGATCCGACGGCGAGCTACGGCTGCGTCGTGGCTGGCGCCGAGATCCCGAGCTGCGCTGGCTTTCACGGCAGCGTCACGCCGGCCCTCTTGCGCGACACGGCCAACCCCTACAACACCTATCGGCACGCGGGACTGCCCCCCGGCCCGATCGCCAACCCGGGTGAAGCTTCGATTGTTGCGGTGCTTGCCCCCGCCCAAAGTGATTTCTTGTACTTCGTCGCCAAGGGTGGAGGTCGCCATACCTTCAGCCGGACGTTCGCCGAACACCGCGAAGCGCTCGAATCTCCGCATTGAGGCTTTGCGCGCGGGCGCTCCGGAGTTAGCACTCAGCTGAGGAGGCCGTCCTGACCTTACCCATCGTTTTAGTGCCGCATCCCCACGTGCGATCCGATCCGAACGTGCTGGGCGGTAGCCCCTACGTGCTCGGGTCACGCGTGCCCGTGCGCCGGCTGTGGGCCTTCTATCGCAATGGCGCCAGCATCGAGCGGCTGCTGAAACGCTACCCGCAGCTCGGGCCGGCCAAGGTGTTCGACGCGCTCGCCTTCGCGTTCGACAACGAAGAAGTGGTCGAAGCCGACATGGCTCGCGAGGATGAGTTTTTGGCACGCGCAGGCCAAAAAGCACCGAGAAAATCGCTCAATCCCGAGCAAATCGAGTTGCCATTTCTGGGCAGTACCTCGGACACTCCGCCGCAAGCTCCCGAGCGGCCGGCCGCGCGTGCGCCACGCGCCCGGCGCTGAAGCAAACGCGAAACAATTCCGGCCTCCCGGCATAAACGGGTGGGGGGGAGTTTTCAAGCGTGCCCGACCGGGTTAGCTTCCAGGCCGATATCGTGGCCCTTAATTCAGGGTGCCCGAGGAGGAGAGTAACTATGTTCGCTCGCAAGACGTCGAGAGCTTGGCTTGGTGCCGGCTTGATTCTAGCTTTTCCCATGATTGTTGACTGCGGCATGAAGGGCGTCCCCAGCGCTCCGGCGGTCCCCGGCGTTCCTGGCGGGTGCCCGGCGAGCATCTCGGATGCTAGCGCCATCATGAGCGCGAACTTCGGTCTCAAGGGTGAGCTCGAGGGCAAGGCGAAGGGCGCGCTCGCGGCCGGCGCGGATCTACAAAAGATCGGCGCAGACCTGGAGGCCGAGGTCACCACCGCCTGCAGCAACCTGGCCAAAGACTTGGGCGCCAGCGATGCCGATCTGAAGCCGAAAGAAGAGGGCCCGGGCAAGAAGGCAGAAGCCGCCTGCGCCGCGGCCGTCAAGATCATCGGCGAGGTCAAGGCCAAGGCCGGCGTGAAGTACAAGCTCGATATCAAGCCGCCCGTCTGTAATGCGTCCGTCAACGCCATGGCCGATTGCGCGGGTAAGTGCGACGCGACGGTCAAGCCCGGCTCGGCCAAAGTCACCTGTGAGGGTGGCAAGCTGAGCGGTAAGTGCGATGCCAAGTGCGAAGGCACCTGCGAGCTCGACGCCGGCGCCAAGTGCGAAGGCACCTGCGGCGGCACCTGTAAAGGTGAATGTACGGGCGAAATTTCCGGCAAGTGCGACGGCACCTGCGACGGCAAGTGCGACGGCAAGAACACCAAGGGCAAGTGCGCGGGCACCTGCGACGGCAAGTGCACGGGTAAGGCCGATGCCGTGTGCAAGGCGGAGTGCAAGGGCGAGTGCAACGCGACCTGTTCCGTGAAAGCCAACGGCAAGTGCGAAGGCACCTGCTCCGGTGGTTGCAGCGTCGAGTTCAAAGAGCCGAAGTGCAGCGGCGAGGTCAAGCCGCCGGAGATGAGCGCGGAGTGCAAGGCTCACTGCAACGCCGAGGTGAACGCCAAGGCCGAGTGCAAGCCCGCCGTCGTGACGGCCAAGATCGAAGCCGCCGCGGACGCTACTGCTGGTGCCAAGCTCAAGAGCGCGCTGGAGAAGAACCTGCCGGCACTGCTCAAGGTGACGATCGGCATGAAGGGCAAGCTCGAGGGCGTCAGCGCTAGCGTCAAAGCTTCGCTCGAAGGTGCTCAAGCGGTCGTGACCTCGGACGCCGACGCGGCGCTCAAGGTCGGCGCCTGCTTCGCCGAATCGCTCAAGGCGCAGGCGGATGCGTCGGTGCAGATCAACGTGTCGGTGAAGGCCAGCGCGTCGGCGAGCGGGTCGGCCAGCGCCGGCTGAATCTCGGCCCGCTGCGCGTAGCAGCCGAGTAACAGGCGGATTCGCACAAATCAGTGCGAATCCGCCTTTTTTTTGCCTGCCACTCGAGGCGCGTCGATCCCGCAGCGCGGCTCGCTTTCTGGGGTATTGTCCGCGCTTCGTGGCCCGTGGCGAAATGAAGGACTCGATCAGCCTGCGAACACTGACCACACGGGCGAAGTACCTGTGGCTCGCGCTGCCGCTGTTTGGTCTGGTCGAGCTCGGAGCGAGCGTCTATTTCTCGAAACGCTTCCCGCAATTGGACGAGTGGCGTGCGCTGCAGCCCGAGCTCGCGCGGCTGAAGCAGGAGAAGGATCTGATCGTGATTGCGCCCGAGTGGGCGGAGCCCGTCGCGCGCACGGCCTTCGGTGATGCGCTGATGCCGATCGCGGACGTGGCCCGGGCCGACGAGGCCAGCTATCGGCGCGCAATCGAGGTGGCGGCGCTCGGCAATGTCCATCCGCTGATCGCCAATTGGCCGGTGAGCGCGGAAAAGCGGCTTGGCAAGTTCACGTTGCGTACGCGTACGAATCCGGCATTCCGGCCGCCCTTGTTCGTGCTGACCGAGCACGCCGAGCCGCCCACTTTGTCCGTGTTCGAACGCAGCGCGAGCGGCGAATCCACGCCCTGTCGCTATGGTACTCGCCCGCCCTCGTCGGCGAGCGGGCTCTTGGCGCCGCCCGCGTTCCCTCGGCAACGTTTTTCGTGCAGCCAAGTGGAGGCTGATTTCGTGGGCACCACCATCATCGACGATCAGAATTACCGTCCGCGGCGCTGCCTATGGGCCAATCCCGCGCCGGGCGGACTGCTCAGCTTGAGCTTTGCCGAGGTCCCGCTGGGCGAGCAGCTGTACGGCTACGTCGGGTTTTCGTTCTTCAGGTTCCGAGATCACGGCTGGCCCGCGGTGTCGATCTCGTTTGCGATCGACGGCGTGGCGTTGGGCAGCCACTCGCATTTGCCCGAATCGGGCTGGCAGCGCTTCGAGTTTGCGACGCCGCAGTTCCGCGCCAGCGCTCACGAGGTCCAAATGGAGATCTCGGGCGTCGAGAGTCGCGAGCTCGAGCTGTGTTTTTATGCGGCGACGCGTTAGGAGCCGCCCACCACCGCGTCTGGGCGCCCGCGCAGCGAGTCCGCGCGCTCGCGACGCACCAGGAACTGGTGATAAAACGTCTCGGGGCAGCCGCACAGCTCGCGCTCGACTCGAATCTCGATCGGCAGGTAACCGCGGCTCGTCCAATAGCGATCATAGCGCAGGCGCCCGGGTTTGTGCGGAGTCGACTCGGGGCTCATGAAGACGAAGGTCGGCTGTTGGGCAAACAGGTAATCCATGTTGGCGAAACGCTGGTGACCGGGGCGGTTGCCGATGATCCGCCCGTGACGTGCGATCTCCAGGTCGTTGAGGCCGAATAGATCGAGGTTGGGCAGCTCGGAGTAGAAGGGCAGGGCGCCCGCTGCGCCGACGGCGGTGGAATCGCCTGCAGTTCCCGCGCGGGCTAGCCACCTGCCGATGCCTTGCCAGCGCAGAGCATACAAGCGCGTCCAACCGAGGGGCTCCAAGTGAAGCGCCGCGCGCGAGCTTTCGGCGACTTGGCTGGCGCGCTCGGCCATCGATAGTTGATTTCGGCCGTGGGCAACGAACAGCCATGCCGCGACGCCCAGCACCGCGAAACGCGCCGGGCCCTGGCTCTCCGAGAACAGCCGGCTCGCGCTGTAGGTCAAGACGCAGAACAGGGCCGGCAGCAGCGGCGTCAGGAAGCGGTAAAGATCCAGGAAATCACCGCCGATGCGCGCCACATACAGCAGCTGGATGGTCGTTGCGACGGCCGTGCAAAGGGTGAGCACACGACTCGAGCGGCTCACTTGCGGCGAAGGCCGGCGAAAGCCGTCGAGCAACGCGAACGAAAGCGACAGCAGGCATGCGCCGACCAGCGCCCAACCGAGCTCGCCGCCCGCGAAGCCGAGGTAGCTCAGCCCTCGTTCCCACAGCCCTTCGCCCGACGTCTTCACGTAGAAAGTATTCGGTAGCGGGTAGCCGAAGTAGCGCAGGCGAAACAGCTCGTAGCCGCCGACCAGCAGCGCGATGGGCGCGAACCACGCGAGCAGTCGACGCCAGCGCCGCTCTGGCAACGTGCAGAACCCCAGGCAGACCACGACGCTGCCGATGACAATGAATATCGCGCCCTCGGGCCGGCACAGCACGCACAAGGCTACGCTGAGCCCCGCCTGCAGGCTGCTTCGCAGCTCACCCAGGCGAGCGTCGCGCGCGAGCAGCGCGAGCGTCAGCGTGAACAGCGCCACGAACAGCGGCGTCTCCAAACCACCGAGGGTCCACGCGGCGAACGGGGCAGACATCGCGAGCGCCGCGGCGGGAGCGAGCACGAGCCGCGGCGCCCGGGGTTCGAGCTCGTCCCAGAACAGGCTCAGTGCCCCAAATGTCAGCAGCGCCGAGCTGGCGCCGAGCGCGCGCGTCGCGCTCACCAGGGGCACCCCGAAAGAGCCCAGCGCCGAGACGAGCAGCACCCACAGGGGGCTGGTAAAGCCTTCGACGCGCTGCCCCAAGTTGTAGGCGAGCTCGTGGTGCTCGATCAGATTCTGCGCATAGCGCAGCGCGATCAAGGCATCGTCGCAAAAAAAGTCGTAGCGGCTGGCGTGCCACAGCGCCAGAAGCGCGACGATCGCCAGCAACGCGCGTCGCTGCCAAGCCGAACGCTGCGAGCGTTGCACCGAGGCTTGCGCTGTGACTGGCGGCACCAGGATTCAGCCGACCTGCGCCAGATCCTTCTTCGCGGCTTCGGTCATCTCGGCCACCATCGTCTTCAGCGTGGCCGGATCCGGGCCTTCCACCATCAGCCGCAGCTTGGCTTCCGTGCCGCTCCAACGCACGACCACGCGACCATTCTTGCCCAGCTTCTTCTCGGCCAAAACGATGCGTTTACCGAGCTCGGGCATTTCCGAGAGCGGCAGGCGCGCGGGCAGCTTCACGCTTTCGAGCACTTGCGGGACGCGCTTCATCACCTGCGAAAGCTCGCTGAGCGGCCGAGACTCTTGGAGCATGATCGCGATCACCTGCAAGGCGGCGACGGTGCCGTCGCCGGTCGTCGCGTGATCGAGGAAGATCAAGTGGCCTGATTGCTCGCCGCCGAAATTGTAACCGCCGCGGCGCATTTCTTCGACCACGTAGCGATCCCCGACGTTGGTGCGCTTGATCTTGCCGCCGGCTGCTTCGAGCGCGCGGTCGAGCCCCATGTTGCTCATGATGGTCGTGACCAGCGTCTTCTTGTGCAAGCGCTTGTGCTCGATCATGCGCGTCGCGCACAAAGCCATGATCGCGTCACCGTCGACGATTTGGCCTCGTTCATCGACGAAAATCACGCGATCGGCGTCACCGTCGAGGGCCACCCCGAGCTGCGCGCCTTGTCGCTTCACTTCGTGGGCCACGTGCTCGGGGTGCAAGGCGCCGCAGTTGCGGTTGATGTTCACGCCGTTCGGTCGGCAACCGAGTTGAATCACCTCCGCACCGAGCTCGGCGAACACGGCGGGGGCGACGCGGTAGGCAGCGCCGTGCGCGGCGTCGACCACCACCTTCAGTCCGTCGAGTGCGAGCTCTTTCGGGAAGGTGCTCTTGGCATAAACGATGTAGCGACCGATGGCGTTATCGAAGCGCTCCGCGCGCCCGATGCCCGCGCCGGTCTTGCCTTGCGTGTCGAGCTTGGAGTGGGCGAGCAGCGCCTCGATCGCGAGCTCTTCCTTGTCGGGCAGCTTGAAGCCGTCCGGGCCGAAGATCTTGATGCCGTTGTCGGCGAACGGGTTGTGGCTGGCGCTGATCACCACGCCCGCGTCGGCGCGCATGCTCTGGGTCAGGTTGGCCACCGCGGGCGTGGGGATTGGGCCGGACAACATGACCCGCCCGCCCATGGCGCAAATCCCGGCAGCGAGCGCGGTCTCCAGCATGTAGCCGCTGAGGCGCGTGTCTTTGCCGATCACGATCCGTGGCGCGCGCGTCTTACCGCGGCGCGACACGAGCGTGATCGCGCGGCCGAGCCGCAGCGCGAGCTCCGGCGTCATCGGTTCGGCGTTGGCACGACCGCGGATGCCGTCGGTGCCGAAAAGCTTTCGCTCGCTCATTTCTCAGCCAACAAACCTAAAGTGCGACGGCTGGATCCGTCGGCAAATTCAAGAGCAGGGCGCGCGCGGCGCCGACCAAGAACGTCGAACCGGTCACGACCACGACCCCGCGTGGCCCGACCAACGCTCGGGCGCGAGCCAGCGCTTCGCTGACCGAATTGGCGACCTCGCCCGGGACGAGGGCCGCCATCTCGTGCGGGTCGACCGCCTTGGCGACGGGCGGCGCGACGTACACGCGGTGCCCGGCCACGCTCTCCAAGCGGCGCAGCATGGCGCGCCAGTTCTTCGTGCCAAGCGCGCCGAACACGAGCACGATCTCTTTGCGCGACTCGATGTCACCGAGCACGCTCGGGTCGAGCGCGTGCGACAAGGCCACCGCGCCGTCGGGATTGTGCGCACAATCGAGCAAGGTGAGCTCCTGACCACTGCGGTGCAAGAGCTCGTTCCGTCCGGGCCAGGTCGTCTGCTCGATGCCCTGAGCCATCACTTCCGGGGCAATGCCGAGCTCACGGGCCACGGTCACGGCTACGGCCAAGTTGGAGCCGACCAGAGCCACACGCGGGTAGGCGAGCGGAGCGCCCGCGATGGGCTCCGGGCTGGCCAGCTCCACGATCTGCGCACCGACCGCGGCGGCCTTGGCTTCGATTACTGCCCGCGCCTCCGGATGGATCTTGCCCAGGACCACCTTGGACCCGCGCTTGATGATGCCGGCTTTCTCCTCGGCGATCTGGCCCAGGCTGTCGCCGAGCTCCGCCATGTGATCGAAAGCAATGCGGGTGATGGCGATCACTCGCGGCGCCGGGAGCACGTTGGTCGCGTCCAAGCGCCCGCCGAGCCCGACTTCGATCACACCCAGGTCGACTTTGGCCTCTTGGAAGGCCAAAAATGCCGTCAGCGTGGCGACCTCGAAGAACGTGAGGTCCGGGGCGCGGTCCATCACGCGATTGAGCAGGTCCACCAGTAGCTCGTCGCTGATCGGCTGACCACCGATATTGATTCGCTCGGCGAAACGCATCAAATGCGGCGAGGTGTACACGCCGACGTTCGAGCCATTGGCGCGCGCCATCGACGACACGAAAGCGGTGACCGTGCCTTTGCCGTTGGTGCCCGCCACGTGCACCGTCGGAAAGGCGAGCTGCGGGTTGCCGAACGCGGCGCAGGCCGCTTGCATCCGCGTAAGCCCCAGCTTTTTGCCGAGCGGGACCAACCGATACAAACGTTCGAGCGTCGACTTCAGATCCGTCACTTAGCGTCACCGCCGAGATGGGAAAGCAGAGAACGCAGCCGCTCTTTCATCTCACCGCGCGGTGCAATGGTGTCGACCATGCCGTGATCGATCAGGAACTCGGAACGTTGAAAGCCTGGTGGCAGCTTGGCGTTGATCGTGCTTTCGATCACGCGCGCTCCGGCAAAGCCGATGGTCGCATTCGGTTCAGCCAAATTGATGTCACCCAAGAACGCCGTGCTGGCGGCGACGCCGCCCGTGGTCGGATGCAAGAGCACGCTGATATAAGGCTTCTTTGCGCTGCGAAATCGCCCGAGTGCGCTCATGGTCTTGGCCATTTGCATCAGGCTCAGAATGCCTTCTTGCATGCGCGCCCCGCCCGAAGCGTGGAGCAGCACCACCGGCAAGCGTTCGGAGGTGGCTCGCTCGAACAGGCGGGTGATGCGCTCGCCGACCACCGAGCCCATGCTGCCGCCCATGAACGCGAAGTTGTAGGCGCCGTACGCGATCGGGATTTCGGCCAAGCGGGCGCGGCCGATCTCGATCGCCTCGCTGGCTCCGGTGGTCGCTTGCGCGCGACTGATGCGGTCGACGTAGCGCTTGCCGTCCTCGAACTCGAGCGGATCACAGGGGAGGATGTGCTCGTCCCAGCGCTCGAGCTGCGCGCCGTCCAAGAGCAAGCGGCGCCAGTCGGCGCTACTCATCGGGTGGTGGTAACTGCACGACGGACAGACGTAAAACCGGGAGGACAGGTCCTCGACGGTGTTCACGACACCGCAGCCGGTGCATTTACGGAAGAGTCCTTGACCGACCGAGCGCTTCTCGGTGCTGGTCGACTGTGCGGGGGTACGTTCGGGCAGTGCCACGGTAATTTCGAAACCTAGCAGACGAATGGGGGGCGAGCCTCTAACAAGCCGGGCTCGCGCGCAACTCGGTCGTATCGCTTTTTTACTCGGGGCTGGCCACAATTGACGAGGAATCGACGCTCGTCGCCGGAACCGTGCGCTTGACCCCTTGAGCCCTGGGAAAAATCGGGCGAAATCCCGGAGCCATGACTCAAGGGCCCACCCCGGCCGTCCTCGACCTGAGCGCGCCGCTAATTGGCCGCGACGCCGACCGACGCCGCCTCAGCGCAATTTTCGAGCGCGCGCTGAGCGAAGGCGAAGCGCGCGCCGTGACCCTGGTGGGCCCTGCGGGGATGGGCAAGACGCGGCTCGTCGACGAGTACTTGCGCACCCGCGAGCCGAGCGAGCCCGGGCTACGCGCGTTCCGTGGGGTGCCGCGCTCGGAGCGACTGGCGTATGGCCTGTTCGAGCGGCTGCTGTGCGCCCGCTTCGGGGTCGCTGACGGGGCAGACCGCAACGCCGGCAGCGCCAAGGTTCGTGACGAGCTGGCACTGGTGCTGGAGGATCGGCGCGTTGGGGACGTCAGTTATTTCCTCGGTGAGCTGATGAACTTGCCCTTCGCCGAGAGCCCGTTGACGCGCGCGGTGGCCGACGACCCGTCTCAGGCGCGCCTGATGCGACGCGCCATTTTGCGTAGCTTCGTGGAGAGCGACGCGGAGCGTGGCCCGCTGTGCTTGGTGTGCGAGGATCTACACGCCGCCGACGAGGACTCGATCGAGCTATTGCGCTACCTGATCGAGAATCTAAAAGGTCCGATCGTGATCGTGTGTCTGGCGCGCCCCGAGTTTCTGGCGCGCCACGAAGGCTGGCGCGACATCGGCGGACCGCGTCACGAGCTGATCGAGCTGGGCGCCGTGACCGCGCACGAATCGGCCGAGATCATGGGCGCGCTCTTGAGCAAGTGTCAGGGCGGTAGCGCGCCACGCCTGATTGACGCGGGCGTGGGCCTGGCGGGCGGCACGCCCGGGCTGCTCGAGCACATGGTGCGGATCTTCTTCGACACGGGCGTGCTGCGTGAGCAGGACGGCGCGTGGCTCGTCGACCTGGATCGTCTCGCCAACGCCAAACTTCCGCTGACCGTGGCGGACGCCGTGGCGGCGCGCATCTCCGCCTTGGCCGCGCGCGATCGACGGCTCTTGGAGCAAGCCGCGGCGATGGGCAGCGTGTTCTGGTTGGGCGGGCTGGTCGCGCTCGGTCGCCTGGATCAAAAAGCGCCTGAATATTGGGAAGTCGACGCGCTGACAGATGTCCAAGACGTGGAAAAGCTGCTCGCTGACTTGGTGCAGCGAGACTACGTGTTGAACCTGCCGGACTCTGCGTTCAGCGGCGAAAAAGAGTTCATCTTCAAACACAACCTGGAACGCGAGCGGATCGCTCAGCTGACTCCGCCTGCGACCTTGCGGCGTTACCACCGCTCGATCGCCGACTGGCTCGCGCAGAAGGAGACGCTACGAAGCCAGGAGGAGTACGTGGCCATGCTAGCCAGGCACCTGGAGCACGGCGGCTCGTTGACCCGCGCGGCCTTCACTTACCTCGACGCGGGCAACATCGCGCGTCACCAATATGCGGCTAAAAAAGCCCATGACTACTACCAGAAGGGCCTCGAGCTGCTGGGCGACGACGACGCGCGGCGACGCATCGACGCCTTGCACAATCATGGCGACGTGCTCTTGCTCTTGGGCAAAACCGACGAGGCGTTGGCCGCGTTTCGCGAGATGCATGCAATCGCCTTTCGGCTCGGTCTGAGGGCCAAGGGCGGAGCTGCGCACAATCGCGTGGGGCGGGTGTATCGCGATACGGGCTCGCTCGATTTGGCGCGCGATCACCTGGAGACCGCGCTCGCGCTGTTCGAAAACGTGCACGACTCGCGCGGCGTGGCCGCGAGCCACGACGACATCGGCAAATTGCTGTGGATGCGGGGTGAGTACGAGGCCGCGCTCGAAGAGCTGAAGAAAGCCTTGGACATGCGCAAAGAGCACGGCGACGGTCGCTCGATCGCGCTCAGCTTGAACAACATCGGCTTGGTCTGGCGGGATCACGGCCAGCAAGCTCAAGCGCGCGAAGCGTTGGAAGCCGCGCTCAAGATCCGCCGCGAGCTCGATGATCCTCTGGGCAGCGTGGAGAGCATGAACGACCTCGGTCATCTGGCGCTCGACCAAGGGGAGCACGAGAAGGCCCTGCGCTTGTTCACCGAAGCGCACTCCCTGGCCAAAGACGTCGGCGAGCACAACCGCATCGCGGCCGTGCTGACCAGCATCGGCGTCACCCATCAGCGCATGGGCCACAGCGACGAAGCGATCGTGTACCTCACACAGGCCGAAGAGCTGTGCGATGAGCTGGGCGACAAGCTGCACTTGGCCGAGGCCAAGCGCGCGCTGGCCAAGACCTATTTGGAGCAACGCGAGCTGAAAAAGGCGCGTGATTTGATCAAACGTGCGGTCGACTTGTTCGGTCAGGTGCGCAGCAAGCCCCACTTGGCGGTCGCCCTTCGTACCCTGGGTGAAGTGACCGGCGCGGGCGCTTGGGGTGAGGGGCACGAAGTGAAAGCCGTCGACTATTTCATGCGCTCGATCGCCATCTGCAAAGAGATCGGCAACGAGCTGGAAGTCGCGCGCAGCTACCAAGCGTTCTCGAGCTACGTCTTTTCGTCGATCCACTACCGCCACAACGCGGACATCCAACGCGAAGCCCAAAAGCTGAGCGAGATGGCGGATGTGATCTTCGAGCGGCACCGCATCCGCTCGCGCGCCAGCGTCGCTTGAACGTGAGCGGATCGCGCCTCAACGAGGCCCCGCCTGGTGAAAGACGACGCGCCAACCGCTGGCTTCCTTCCGCCACAAAGAGCTGCGCCGTGACTGACGATAGGAGTACGTCGCCAGGACCACATTTGCCGCCAGGGGCTGCGCTCGGAAGTCGCTCAGGGGCGGTAATTCTGGCGCAAGCTCCGGGTTGGCCACGAGCGTATCGATCACCTCAGGCTTGGAATACACCCTGCCGGAGCTGCCGAATTCGCGAAAATCATCGGCCAGCAATTGCTCGAGCGCGACGCGGGACGCGCGCACGTCGCGACTGACCAAGCTCATCTCGAGCGCGAGGATTTCGTTTTCGAGCGACCCTCGTGCAGTGCTCAGCTCGACGGTATTTCCGTCGGGATCGACGACGATTGCACGTTCGGGATCAAGCACCCCAGTGCGGCTGGCTGCGCTTCCGCCCGCAGCGAGCGCAGAGCCGACCCGAGCTGGTAGATCGTCGATGCACAGGCCCAAGCGCGTGACGGTGGCTCCGTGAGCACCGCTCGGATACAGCTCCAGCACGGTATCGCCGAGCGTCGTCGACCAATGCGCTGGCCCGTCCTCGTGATGCTCGGCGACGAAGCTCAAGCCCAGCGCTTCGTAAAACCGCTTGCTGAGCGCGAGGTCCGTGCAACGGAGAACAAGCAGAGTCAGCTCGGGCATTTGCTGGGCAATTCTGCGCTCCCGCGGGTGGTTCGGCCAGCACCATCTCTGGCCTGCGGGCCGAATGCGCTGCGCGGCCGACGATCACGCTCGACGCTGGTCCGGGATCGGGCGATCCCAAGTGCCATGAGCTCGCTGCGACTCCCGCTCCGCGTACAAAAAGTTGGTCCGGTGGAGGTGCCACTGCCGGCCTATCAGAGCGAGCGCGCGGCCGGGCTCGATCTCTGTGCAGCGCTCCGCGAGTCGCAGTGGCTCGAGCCGGGCGTCCGCTTGCTGGTGCCGACCGGGCTCGCGCTGGCGATCCCAGAAGGCTACGAGGGGCAGGTGCGGCCGCGTTCCGGGCTGGCGCTGAAATACGGCATCAGCATCGTCAATTCGCCGGGCACGATCGACGCGGACTACCGCGGCATGGTGCAAGTGCTGCTGATCAACCTCGGTCAAGCGCCGTTCCTGATCGAGCCGCTGTCGCGCATTGCGCAGCTGGTGATCTGCCCCGTGCTGCAGGCGGAGCTCGAGCTCGTGAGTGCGCTCGACGAGACCGCGCGTGGCGCGGGCGGCTACGGTTCGACCGGCGTTTGAGCGGCGATGCGCGTGTAGAAGTCGCGCAGTTCGCGGGCGACTTGGTCGCGTTCGACGTCGCGGGTGATGATGTGCTGGGAGCGCGGCAAGATCACCACCCGCACATCGCTCGTGCCCAGCAAGTTGGCGACGCGCCAAGCATTCTCTACCGGACACACGCGATCGCGCGCGCCGTGCAAGATCAAGGTTGGGCAGCGCACTTTCGACAAATGCTCGCGCAGCGCGCGAGCGCTGCGCTCGAGATCGATGGCCGCGTGCGCGGGGTCGGCGTTATACGAGATCTGACTCTGCCGTGCCGCGACGTCTGCGATGTCCGAGCCGCCTTTCTTCAGCAAGAAGTCCGGCAGGCGCAGCCAAGCCCCGGCGCGCAGGGCGAGCGCCAACGGCGGGCGCAGCCAAGCCGCATTCGCCAGCATGACCAAGCCGCGCACGCGCTCGGGGTGCTCGATCGCGAGCCCCGCTGCGAGCAGCGAGCCCATGGAAATACCGGCGGCGATCAGCGGACCTCGAGCCGCCATCTCTTGGTACGCGCTCTCGGCGCCGGCCACCCAGTCACGGAAGCGCGTCTTGGCCAGGTCGCGGGCGTGGCTGCCGTGGCCCGGCAGCGTGCGCGCGAGGGCCGACAGCCCGAGCTCGCCCGCCACCGTCGCAGCCAGCTCGATCTCGCGTGTCGTGCCCCCAAAGCCATGAAACGCGACCACCCCCGGCGCGCGACCCGCAATGCAGATGGGCTCGGGCGCAGCGGCGCTCAGGGCTCCGAGATCGACGTCCAAGCGGGCACGAGTGCGTCGGCGAAAGTTCATCCTTCGCCGCGTTTGATGCCGTAAGCGCGCACTTTCTTGTGCAAATTGGTGCGCTCGACGCCGAGCACGATGCTGGCTTTGGAGATGTTCCAGTCGAGCGCCTTCAGCGTGTCGACGATGTAGGAACGTTCGGTCGCTTCACGGTACTCGCGCAAGGTGAGGCGGTCGCCCGAGGTCTGCGGCAGCGGGGTGCTGGTGCTGGTGCTCTCGCTGTCCGGGCCATCGCTCACGAGCGAGGCGCTCGCCCCCGCTTCTTCGAGCTCGTCGTCGAACGGGCTATCGTGCGGATCTTCGGGCAAGTCAGCGATCGTGATCACGTCGCTCGACAAGATCGCCGCACGCTCGACCACGTTCTTCAGCTCACGCACGTTGCCCGGCCATTTGCGGCGCGACAGTGCGTCGAAGACGCTGGGATCGATGCGCTTGGAGCGGAGACCATTTTCCTTGCAGAAGCCGGACACGAAAGCTTCGGCCAAAAGCGCGATGTCCACCTTGCGTTCGCGCAAGGCGGGCACCCGGATCGGGAACACGTCCAGGCGGAAGAACAGGTCCTCGCGGAATGTGCCGAGCGAGACGGCCTTTGCCAGGTCTTTGTTGGTCGCGGCCAGCACGCGTACGTCGACGTTGATCACGTGCTCGGAGCCGACGCGCACGACCTCCCCGTTCTGCAGCGCGCGCAGCACCTTGGCTTGCGCGGTCAGATCCATGTCGCCAATCTCGTCCAAGAACAGCGTGCCGCCATGGGCTTGCTCGAAGAAGCCGCGTTTGCGCGCTTGCGCGCCGGTAAACGAGCCCTTTTCGTGGCCGAACAGCTCGCTCTCGATCAGCTCACGCGGGATCGCCGCGCAGTTCACCTTCACGAACGGCGCGTCCCTGCGCGGGCTCAAGCGATGGATGGCGCGACTGACCAGTTCCTTGCCCGTGCCGCTCTCGCCGGTGATGAGCACGCTGGCTTTGGTCGGCGCCACCTTGTCGAGGTCTTGAAATAGCTTTTGAATCGGCGCGCTGGTGCCGATCATCTCGTAGCGGGCTTCGAGCTCGCCGCGCATCTGCTCGACCGTGCGGTTCAAGCGTGCGGTGCGGATCGAGTTGCGCACGCTGACCAGCACGCGCTCGCGATTGAGTGGCTTCTCGAAGAAGTCCGTGGCGCCGAGCTTGATGGCGGCCACCGCGTCGTGCACCGTGGCGTGCCCGCTGATGACAATCACCGGCAAATCGCGGGTTGCGTCGTCGGCGCGCAGGCGCTGCAATACGTCCAGCCCGCCCATGCCCGGGAGCTTGAGGTCGAAGATGGCGACGTCCACCGGCTCGTGCGGGTTGCTCAGTGTCTCGAGCGCTTTTTCTCCGGACTCGGCCTCTAAAACTCGATAGCCCTCGCCGCTCAGCACCATCTCCAGAATGCGGCGGATGTTTTTCTCGTCGTCGACGACGAGCACGGTGGGCGGGACGGTGCTGAGCGGTGAAGGGTCGGGCATCGCTCAGCCCTGCTTTTCCAAGACGGCCAAGCGATCCAAGAAATGCTTGGCCGGAACCACGAACGGGCTGGTCGGGTAGCGCGTGAGCACGAGCTCGAGCACGGTGCGGGCTTTGGCGCGCTCCTTCGTCTTCAAATACACCTCGGCCAGCATCACCAGCCCTTCCGCTTCCAAGCCCGAACCAGGGTAGCTGCGCAGTGAATATTGAATGCGCGCGACGGCCGCCGGAAACTTGTCGCGACTGAGGTAAAAACGCGCCACGTACAGCTCGTGCCGCGCCAAAAGGCCGGTCACGACCGCTTGCATGTAGGCCAGCTGCGGCGCGTGCTCGCTGTTCGGATAGTCGTTCAAGAAGGCGCGAATGCTGGCGTGCGCATCGTTCACGTACGCGAGGTCACGTTCCTCCAAGGCGGGCAGCAGAAACGACGCGCTCACCGCGTCGTACTGGGTCATCGTCACCTTGTAACGAGCGTACGGGATCTCCGGATCGTTCGGGTAGTCGTGGACGAAGGCTTTGTAGCCCGCGGTGGCTTCTGCGAATTTGTCCTGCTCGTAGTCCGCATCGGCCAAGCGCAGCTCGGCCAGGCGCGCATAGCGGCTGTAGCCGTAGCTGCGCTTCACCTCGGCCAACTTCGCGCGGGCGCCTTCCCAATTCTTGGCGTCGAAGTCGTCCATCGCCGCCTCGTAATCACGTTTGGCCTTCTCCGAATAATCGAAGGCCGAGATGGCGCGATTTTCCTTGTCACAGGCGGTCAGCCAAGGACTGGCGAGCGAAAGGGCCAGGAGCAGCCAGGGAGTGCCCCTCCAAATGTCGCGCCGTCGGCTCGAGATGTTCGACCTGCGCTTGCTCGCCTTCGTTGTCCGCATGTTCGAGGCCTCTGCTAGCGGCGTTCCGTTTCGGGCGCAAGTTGACAGGCCCTGATTTGCCTGCTTCATGCCCGCACCCCGGGATGGGGATCCCGAGGGGAGGCCCTCGGACGCCCGCTACCCTTGCTCGGGCAACACAAGACTAGCGCCCCTCGATACAACGGGTAAAGATGCGCGTTGAGGCAACATGAACGAACCCGTCCCGATGACCCCCGCTGGCGCGCAGAAGCTGCGCGACGAACTGGTTCGCCTCAAAGAAGAGCGACCGAAAATCTCCCGTGCCATCGGGGTGGCGCGTGAGCACGGTGATTTGAAAGAGAACGCCGAGTATCACGCCGCCAAAGAGCAGCAGGGCTTGAACGAGGCCCGAATCAAAGACATCGAGGACAAGCTTGCCCGGGCGGAGGTGATCGACCCCTCGAAATTTTCGGGTGATCGCGTGCGCTTCGGCGCCGTCGTGCTGCTCACGAACTTGGATACGGAAGAAGAGAACACCTATCAAATCGTGGGCGCGGACGAAGCCGATCTGAAGAACGGGACGATCTCGGTCTCCGCGCCCCTGGCTCGCGCGCTGATCGGCAAATCGACGGGCGATGAAGTGGTCGTGACCCTCCCGGGCGGTACGCGCCGCTACGAAATCGGCAATATCGAGTTCCGCTGAAGTGACGGGTTCGCTCAGGGCAGCGAGCCGCTCGGCGCTCGCACGACTCGCGCGCGCGTGCTGGTCCGTCTGGTTGGTGGTCGCGCTCGAATTGATCGTGGCGCTGGGTCTGGCCGCGCGTGAGCTGAGCAGCGTCTGGGAGGTTCAATACGGCCTGCTTTGGCTGCTGCCCACGGCGCTCGGTGCGTCGGCGCTGGGCGCCCTGCTCGGCGCGTTCGTGGCTTGGCTGATCGAACAATCCGAGGTCCGAGCCGTGCGCGCGCTGCTCGGCGCGTTCGGCTCGGCTGCCGGCGCGCTGCTGGGGTTCGGGGTGGGGGGAGGGCGGCACCTCGCGACCCTGGGCCAGCGCGGCGGTTTCGCGATGATCGTCGGCGCGCTCTTCGGCGCCCTGGTCTGGGCGCTCGCGCCCGCGCTGGCGCGGCTCGAGCGCGAGCGCCCCGTTTGGTGCGCGGCTCTGGTCGCAGGCGGCGTGTTCCTCGCGGAGCTCGCCAACCGTTTGATCTTGGTGCGGCTGTATCCCGCGTTCCATTTGGGGCTGGCGGCTTGGGTGCTGTTGACGCTGCCCTTGGCCGGTGAAGCTCTGCGCCGCGCTTGGCGATCCCAGCCTGAGCCGGCTGCGAGTCGAGCGGGCGGCGGGGGAACCGCGCTGACGCTCGGAACATGGCTGCTCGCGACACTGCTCGTGTTGCCCAGCGCGCAGCGCCTCGCACGCTTCGATAATTTCCGCTTCGTGGTCAGCGAGCACGCTCCCCTCGCCGGTCGCGCCGTGGAGCTTTCGACCCTGGTCGTACCACCCGCCGCCGAAGACCGGGTGGACTGCGACGCGCTCGGCCCGGCCGAGCGCACGGCGCACGCCACCTGTCAGGCCGCTTCGACCGAGCAAACCGGGCGCACGCTCGACCTCAGGCAACGTGACTTCCTGCTCATCAGCGTGGATGCCTTGCGCGCCGACCACCTGGGCAACTACGGCTACGGCCGACCCACCACGCCGCACATCGACGCGCTGGCGAAAGACGCCGTGGTTTTCGAGCACGCCTACGCGCCAACGCCGCACACCTCGTATTCGGTCACCTCGCTGATGACCGGGAAATACATGCGCCCGTTGCTGCTCCAGGGCATCGCCCAGGACTCCGACACCTGGGCCGGCCTGCTACGGACGTACGGCTACCGCACGGCGGCCTTTTACCCGCCGGCCGTGTTCTTCATCGATCCGGATCGCTTTCAGAGCTTTCGCGACAGCTTTCTGGGCTTCGAGTACCGCTGGGTCGAGTTCGCCGAGGGCACGCGGCGGGTGGAGCAGCTGCGCGCCTACTTGGAAGCGGCCCCCGACGACAAGCGCCTGTTTACCTGGGTGCACCTGTTCGCGCCGCATGAGCCGTACGAAAATCACCCGGAATTTGCCTTCGGCGAGCGTGATCTGGATCGCTACGACTCGGAAGTGCGCTTCGCGGACGAGACCGTGGGCGCTTTGGTCAGCGCCTTTCGCGCACGGCGCCCGAGCTCAGTCGTGATCCTGACCGCGGATCACGGGGAGGAGTTCGGTGAGCACGGCGGGCACTATCACGGGACGAGCGTGTACGAAGAGCAAGTGCGCGTGCCCTTGATCATTTCTGCGCCCGGCAGCCTTTCGGCGCGACGCATCGTCGAGCCCGTGCAAAGCATCGATCTGTTGCCGACGTTGCTCACGGCACTCGACATCCCGAAGCCGCCGCGCCTGCGCGGTCGGGATCTCGGCCCACTGTTGGCCGGTAAACGCGGCGAGGGGCCGGGGCTGGTGCTGGCCGAAACGGACGAGCAGACGCTGCTCGGGCAGGGAAATTTGCGCTTGATCTGCGCGCGCAAGGTGGGCGCCTGCAAGCTCTTCGACTTGGCTAACGACGCGCACGAGCAGCGCGATGTCTCGGCTGAATCGCCGAAAGAGTTCGGCGAGCTGCGCGCGCGCCTGAAAGAGCTGGGCGCCTCGCACGGCCGCTACGAGCAAAATGGCCTGCGCGCCGAAGGCAAAGGTTGGCCGCCGGCGATCCTGCGCGGCATCAGCGGTGATGGCGACGCGGTGGACGAGATCGCCGCCTTGCTCGACGACGCCGATTTGGCCATTCGCCGCAAGGCAGCCGAGCTCTTGTTCGAGCTGAAGCGTCCGGAGGCCAAAGCCGCCTTGCGCTTGGCCCTCGGTCGCGACGAAGACGAGGTCGTGCGCCGCTACGCGGCGCTCTCGTTGACCCGTCTGGGTGAAGGCGCGCCGCTCACTTTCGAGCTCGAAAAATCCTCGGATCAGAGCGTGCGGCGCCTGGCGGCTCTGGTGCTCGCGGAGAGCGGCGACGGACGCGGTGAAAAGACGCTGATCGCCTGGTGGCAGGATAGCGCCACGCGCAACTTCGACCGCTCGCGCCAGATCGCGGCTGCCTTGGGCACGATCCGCGCAAAAGACGCAGTGTGGCCCCTGGTGCAGAGCCTCGACGACGTCCGCTTGCGCCCGTATCTGGCCGAGGCGCTGGCCCGCATCGGCGGTGAGCTCGGGCAGGGCTCGCTACTCAAAGCGCTCGGCAACGAGCGCTCGCAGTCGACGCGCGTGGCCTTGGTCAACGCCCTGGTGGCGCTCAAGACCGAGGCCGCGCTGGCGCCGCCGCTGGTGCGCTTCATGGGCGTGCCGGATCCGCTCTTGATCGGCCTGGAAGCGGCGGAGCGCAGCAAGATCCTGCAATACGTGGGCGGCCCCGAAGGCCGGGACTTGGCACGTTTGCGCAGCCAGAGCGCGCTCGGGGTCAGTGTCACGCTGACCATTCCCTCGGGCGGAAATGGGCGGGGGGTGCGTGCGTTCGTGCGCGCGCGCGCCACCGGTAGCGCGCCGGGGGAGGTCCTGATCGCCGCGGGGACGCCGGATTGGGGCGAAGGTAAGCATAAACCGAGCCTGCCGAACCTGGACGCCGCCCTGGCGCTGCGCCTGCAGATCCCGCCCGGCCCCGAGCCCGTGGTCGTGTACGGCGAGCTGCCGAAGAGCGTCGCTGCCCGTCCGGGGCTGCGCGCCAGATTCGTGGTCTTTGCCGACAGCACCGTGCAGCTCGATGCACTTTCGCTGGTGCCGCTGTCGGACGAGCTGCCGCCGCCCAAGCCGGTGCCCTGGCAGGCGGCCGGGCCTGGCACAGCGAACGCCCCCCAGACCAGCGAGTGACGGCAAATGCCCCGGGATCTGAGGCATTTCCAGGGCAATGCCAAAAAACGGCCGTCCATGCCGCTAACGGCTGGAATGGTGTATAGAAGCGCCCGTGGCTGAACCGCATGACGAGTCCGAATCGTCTTCAGGTCCCGACAAAACGGAGCCCGAAGCGAATCACGCAGAGCAGCAGGTAGAGGCGGAGGCCGCGCAAGCGGAGCTCGTTTCGGAGGGCGAGGCTTCAGGCTCTGCCCTCGCTGCCCCCAAAAAGAAAAAGAAGAAGCGCGCGCTGCCCGACGAGGCCGAGCCAAGTCGCGATCGCAATCGTCGTCTGCGTGAAGAGGTCGCTGCGGGTCGTCGCACCAAGCCGGGCGCACGTGCCATCCCGACGCGCAACCTGGAAGCCGGTGAAATCGTCGATGACGCGCTCGCTCGCAGCACGCAAGCTGCGGGTGAGTGGCTGAAGCGGAACGCCAACGCCGTGCAGTGGGTCGTGATCGTGTGCCTCGTGGGCTGGGTCAGTTACGCGATCTACAGCTATCGCGCTGGGCGCGCGGCAGAGCAGGCTTCGGCCAAGCTCAGCACCGCGATCCGCGCCGAAAGCGCCCGCATCGGCACGGACGAAACCAAACCGGATCCGCAAACGGGCTTGGTCGAAACCCGCCCCGCGTTCGCGACCGAAGCCCTACGCCTGCAGGCGGCGGAGAAGCAGTACCGCGCCATCGCCGACGGCGGCTCGACCGCAGCGGCCTCGTTCGCCAAGCTCGGCTTGGCCTCCGTGCTCTATGACCAAGGCAAGTTTGCAGACGCCAAGGCTGCCTACCAGGCGGTCAAAGACAGCAAGCTCGCCAGCCAAGATCTGTCCGTGAAGGGCCGCGCGCTGGAAGGCGTCGGCATCAGCTTGGAGGCTACGGGCGACAAAGAGGGCGCGCTCAAGGCCTTTGGTGAGCTGTCGAACATCGACGCGCTCGGCTTGAACGCCCTGGGCGCCTACCATCAGGCTCGCTTGTCGTTCGCCGCGGGCAACACCGACAAGGCCAAGGAATACCTGAAAGACGCGCAGAAGCGGCTGGACGCGTTGGCGGGCACGGACGCCAAGGACGAGAAAAAGGCGCTCGGCGGCGGCAATACCGGGTACCTCCAGCAATCGGTGCGGGATCTGCAGCGCCGCGTCGATCCGACCGCGGTGCCAGCGGCTAGCCCGAGCTCGCTCACGGCCGAGCAAATCCAGCAGCTCACGGAGCAAATGGGCGGCGACGACGGCTCCGGCAAAGGGCTCTCCGCCGAGAAATTGAAAGAGTTGTTCAAGGGCATGTCCAAGGCTCCGCCTGGCGCGCCCAACGTACCTGCGCCGCCGGCGAGCGCTCCGTGACGGGGGCGGTTTCGCGAGCAGCCGTTCGGTCCTGGTCGGTGCGTTGTTCGTGCCTGCTCGGCTTGCTCAGCGTGGGCCTCGCGGCCTCGGGCTGCGAAGCCATCCGCAACGGCGCCAATCCGGAGATGCCGCTTTGGCTGCAGCGCCCCAACGGCGCGATGCAGGTCAACTACAGCCGTAAGCTGGTCGTGCCTGCGCGCCGCGCCGGCGAACCGTACGAGCGCGGCCAACCGGAGATCGACCCGGTCGGCAAGCGCGTGTTCACTGGCTCCAGCGACAACGGCCTGTATGCGTTGCGGGCCGCGAACGGCGAGCAAATCTGGCGCTTCGAGACGCTTGGTTTCGTGCAGTGTGCGCCGCTTTACGACGCCGGCGAAGACGTCGTTTACTTCGGCTCCAACGACGGCGCCTTCTACAAGGTGTCGGCGAAAGACGGCAAACTGCTGTGGCGTTTCATGTCCAACGCCGAGGTGTCGCGCCGTCCGGTCCTGCAAAACGGCCTGCTTTACGTGGTCAACGCCAACGACACGGTGCTCGCGCTCGAGCCCGACACGGGCAAGGTGCGTTGGTCCCAGCACCGCTCGCCGGCCACCGGCATGGAAGTCGCCGGCTACGCAGGCCCGCTGCTGTTTCGCGGCAAAGTGTACACCGGCTTCAGCGACGGCAATGTGGTCGCGTACGACGCGCTGACCGGGGCCGAGCGCTGGCAGCCCGTGGATCTAGCGGCAGAAGCCGAGCAGACCCTGGGTGAAGTGCCGCAGCAGTTGGACGTCGACACCACGCCCGTGCCGAACATGCTGCGCACGGGCCCGGTCGTGTACGTGGCCAGCTACGCGGGCGGCGTGTTCGCGCTGGACGCCGAGAGCGGCGTGCAAGTCTGGCCGAACACCGCCGTCACGGGCGTCAGCGAGCTGACGCTCTGGCGCGAGCCGTCACATGTTCGACGCGACGGCGGCCCGCCAGAGCCCGCGCGCACGATCCTGATCGCGTCGAGCGGGACGACCGGCCTGTGGGGCCTAGACCCGGAGACCGGTCGTGAGCTGTGGCGACAAAACGTGCCCAGCGGCGGCGTGTCTGCGCCAGTGCCGATCAGCGGCGCGCTCATGGTCACGGCGTCGCGCCTGGGGATCTTCCTGGTGTCGCCACTGGGCGGCGAGCTGATCGACGGCATTCACGTGTCGGACGGCGCCAGCATGACGCCCTCGGCCTTCGGCTCGCGCGCCTTCGTGCTGACCAACGGCGGCACGTTCCTGAGCCTGACCGTCGCTTCGCCAATCTGAGCCTGCGCCGCTTCGCGGGCAGCCGCTCGAGGGCGGCTGCCGGAGGCGCTGAAGCGCGCGCGTTCGGGCGGCCAGGTGCGCGGCGGCTTTCGAAACCGGCCCAATACTCCCCTAATTGGGGCTCCGGTAGTTCGCATAAGATACATTATGTAAACTAAACGGAGCGGGGGCGGCCGGGGGTGAAGCAGTCCCATGCAAAACCCCACATTGGCTTGTTCGTGGCCTTGGGCGACCATTCAGACAGGCTGCCCATGATCACCGTGTTCACCCCGCTCAGCCAGAGCGGCAACGCATACATCGAAGCGGCGTTCGAGACGCTCGTGGCGCAGACGCACCAGGACTGGGAATGGGTCGTGCTGGAGAACCACGGCGGCCGCTTGCCCGACGCCATCGCCGAGCACCCGCAAGTGCGTGTGTACGAGGACAGCGAGCTCGAGGGCCTGGGCCAGCTCAAGCGCGCCTGCTGCGAGCAGTCCGAGGGCGACATTTTGTTCGAGCTCGACCACGACGACTTGTTGCACCCCGAGGCGCTGGCCAAGACCTCCGAGGCGCTCCAGGCCGCGGACGTGGCGTACAGCGACTTCGCCGAATTCCGCGATGGTGACTGGATCCCGGACGGCTACCGCGCCGACTACGGCTGGCATCATTACCCAGTGAGCTTTCAGGGCCACGAGCTGATCGCGATGCGCGCGCCGGCGATCACGGCCCAAAACATGCGCCGCATCGACTATTGCCCGCACCACTTGAAAGCCTGGCGCGCGGACGCCTATTTCAAAATTGGCGGTTACGACGCGAGCCTCGCCTATGGCGAGGACCAGGACTTATTGAAGCGCTTCTTCCTGCTCGGTCACCGCTTCAAGCACCTGGCCGAATGCCTGTACTTCTATCGCATCCACGGCACGCAGACGATGGCCGAGCACGCCAGCCGGGTCGACGAATCGAACTGGCAGGTGTACGCAAAATACATTCAGGCGCTGGGCGTGAAATTCGCGGACGACCGCGGCTTGGACAAGCTCGAGCTACGCCAATCCGGCGAAAGTTATGGCGTCGGTCGGGCCTTCGGCAAGGCCATGGGCATCGACCTCAATCGACCCTGGCCGCTCGCGGACAGCAGCGTCGGACTGATCCTGGCTGAAGACATCTTCCAGCTACTGAGCGATCCCGTGCTCGTGATGAACGAGGCGCATCGCGTGCTCGCGCCCGGGGGCTTCCTACTCGCGCGCGTTCCTTCCACGGATGGTCGCGGCGCGTTCCAAGATCCACGCAGCCGCTCGTTCTGGAACGAGCATTCGTTCTGGTACTACACGCAGGCCCGCTTCGCCTGCGAGCTGCCCGAGCTCAAAGCTCGATTTCAGGTTGCTCGGCTACGCACCTTCTGCCCCGACGTCACCCCCAATGAACATCAGCACCTGCATCAGCACCTGCATCGGCCGATCCCGTACGTGGAGGCGCACCTGTTCGCGCTGAAGCCGGGCTACGAGCCGATGGGCGCCGTGCTCATCTGAGAGCCTTGCTCGGGCGCCTGAGCGCGGCGCTCAGAGCACGTACTGATCATTGAGCGCGGTGACCGTCAGGTTCACACCCTTGAGGCGTGCGACCTCTTGCTCGACCTCGCCCTGAAAGACCGGCTTGATGTGATAGAGCAGCGTCGGTAAATCCTGCGGTTCTACGTACTTTTTGAGATCTTTGAGCAACGTGCGCGGTGTGTGATGACCGCTGACCGTGGCCAGCTTCTGCTCACGGTTCGGAAAGCTCACCTCCATCAGCAGCGCCTTCAAGTTCTTCTCTTGGTTGAGCAGCTCCCAAAAGCGATCCGTGGGGCCCGTGTCACCGCTGTAGGCGATCGTCGCGTCCTTGCCCTCGACGATGAAACCGGACGAGTCGATGGTGTGGTTCACCGTCACGCTCCGCACCTGGTAGCCGGCGACTTCGACGCGCTTTTCCGGCTTCAGCTCGACGTATTGAATCGTGGGCTTGGCCTTGTTCGGGATCTGCGAAAAGTCGGGCCAGATCAGGTTGTTGAAGAAGTGCTTCTTCAACACGCTGATCGTCTCTTTGCTGGCCGCGACGATCAACGGTTCACAGTCGGCTTGGCAACGGTTGTCCGCGATGGTCGCCAGATCTCGGATGTGGTCGAGGTGCGCGTGGCTGATGATGCACGCGTTCAGTCGGAACTGCGCCTTCAGATCCAGGCCGCTCGTGAGCGAGCCGGCGTCGATCGCGAGCCGCTCATCGACCACGAAAGCGCTGGTGCGGTGACGCGGCGTCTCCCCGCCGTGGCAACCTATGACGCGAAGTTCCATGACTTTCGGCCGGGCGAACGCCGCTCGCAATGCGAAGGAGCCTTCACTCCGGGCTCCGCGGCGCGCTCGCGCATGGTCCCGTAACCTTAGCGTGCCCTCCCCGGCGAACGCCAGTCAGCGCCCAGGAGGGCGCCCTACCCCCGTTTGCACGCCATCGCACGCTCGTCCCAGCGCCCCTACGAGCGCACCGGGTTGCGGCCAGCCGGCCAACGCGCGATAAATTCCTGTGGAACCTCTTGCGTATCGGAACGATTGAGGATAGTTACCGTCGCCCCGTCAGGGGAAAAAGATAACAGGATCCCCTTGGGGGATCGTCTAACGGCAGGACGCAAGACTCTGACTCTTGCTATCTAGGTTCGAATCCTAGTCCCCCAGCAACGTTCACAGCGGGTTTCGGGCGCCTCCCCCCGAACCCGCACTGGCCCCATCGTCTAGCGGTTAGGACGTCGGCCTCTCACGCCGATAACACGAGTTCGATTCTCGTTGGGGTCACCAGTAAAAAAAGCCGGAAAATCGTTTTCCGGCTCAGGGACAGCAGGCAGTTTAAGCAGCGGCCGTGCAGAAACCGGCGGAAGGGCTGCTGCCGGGATTGGCAGGGTCCCGCGCTGAGCACGTAGGTCATGTGCGTCCGCGCGTCCTTGTGACCCGCCAACGCCATGGCCTGCTGGACGTTGACCCCGGCCGCCCCGAGCGCGCGTACGGCAAGCGTGGCGGCTCGGAGCTTCCCTCGTCCATCGGGGCTGCCCTGCAGCGCTTCAAGCCGCCGCCGGGCCGACTCGAGCGCTTCGAGCGCGGGCTCGTAGCCCGGCCGTTGGAGTGGCGAGCCGCGGCTGCTTGAGGCGGTAGTGCGGCTCCGCTCGGCGCGGGCACACCCACGGGCGGTTCATCCGCCGGCAGAACCTCGATCCTCGGCTGGCCGGCCCCATTGCCGTGGCCTGAACGAAGGGCCATCAGTACCGGGCCTTTCAGCCTGCGGCCGAGCACGCTACGCCGCGGACATGAACACTCGATCGCTTGGAATCGCCCTTGTTTTCATCGCTGGCTGCGCCGTGGGAGGCGCCTCCGCTCGGTTCGTTGTCCCGCCCGCGAACGCCCAACAGGCAACCCTCACGAAGTGGGAGTATCTCTGTCCGGCAATGCCCTTTAACGCCGCGGCGGAGGCGGCGAACAAGGCCGGTGCCGAAGGCTGGGAACTGGTGAACTATGACCCGAAGGCGGGCATTGGCTGCTTCAAGCGCCCCAAGCTCTGAGCTTGCTGCGGTCACTGCGGGTCCGCCTGACGCAGCGCGGCCCGGATAGCCTCGTCGGGCGGCACCAAGTCCAGCAGCGTCGCCACGGGGCCCCATTGCCGATCGGTGAGCGGGTTCAGTGTGTCCGCCAGCAGGTCGCCACCGAGTGAGAGCGCTGCCAGTCGGAACGCGGCTGCGGTGGCCGGCATGATGTCGCGCCGTGCGGCTTGGTTCAGGAGCTCGCGGACGGTGCGAAGGTCGGAGATGGTGCGGCTGGCGCGCTTCACTCTGCGGCAGAAGCTGGCGCCGCACGAGTAGCCGATCAGGCCTTAGCAAGCCAGCCGAGCGAAGCCTACTCGAGCGCCGGCGATGGCGTGGGTCGAGCTCACTCGCCCATGGCGCGCCGCGCTCGGCCGGCCGGGCCGTGGCGGGAGGCGTCCAAGAGGCTGCACACCCGATCGAGCAGGGCGTCGTTCGAAAAGGGTTTGCCCATGAAGTAGAGCGCTTCGTCGCCGATGGCCTCGATGGCGTAGCGAGATTCGGTGTCGCCCGAGATGATCACGATCGGCAGCAGCGGCTCGAACAAGCGGACGGCAGCGACGATCCGCGCGCCGCTCATCTCGGGTGCGAACAGGTCGCTCACGATCAGGTCGAAGCCTACGACGGAGATCAGCTCCAGCGCGGCGCTCGAGCTGGCCGCGGTTTCGACCTCGAAGCCCTCGCTCTGCAAGAGCCGGGCGATCAGACGCAGCACCTGCGTGTCGTCTTCGGCGACCAACACGCGCGCAACGTCCCTGCGTTGCCTCGTTGGCCAGGTTCCGGAAGATAGGACGAAAGGATCAATCTCTGATGGCATCGAGCTCCTCGAGGCGAAGCGTTCTTGAGCGACCCCTCGAGCATGACCTGCGCTGGCTGCGCGCGCCCGTTGGCTCAGCCGTCTTGCTTTGTAAGCGCGAGTCGGAGAATGCAGGACGCGGTCCTGCCGTCGCGTACGGTTCAGCGCGTTTCAGTTCACGCCGACGCAGTACGATGAGACGCCGCTGCTGGCGGCTGCGCAGTCGTAGCCGCTGCCGTCGATGCCCGCATCTTTGGCTTTCTCGCAGAAGTCCTGGGCGTCGAAGTCGATGCATTTGCAGTCGTTGATGCGCAGGTCGAAGCCGCGCTTGTAGCAGGTGCAGTATGGGTTCGACGCGCCGGCGCAGAAGGCCTTCATGCAGCTGGTCATGGCGGTCAAAAGCCCACATGTGGACGGGTCGCTCGCGCCCGCGTCACCCGAGCTGCCAGCGCTGGCGCTGGGGTTCGAGTTGCCGCAGCTCTGCTGACCCGCGGGACAGGTCGGACCGCAGCTGGCACTGTTCAACGTGAGCGCGAGACCGAACGTGAGCGCCAGGGCTGCTTGCTTCGACACGCGCGGACGCTAGCGCGATTCGCCGCGCTGGCGAGCCTCATTTTGCAGGACTATTGGGGGATCGCGCGCGGCGTTGCTAGGCTCGGCTCAGGTGAGCGTATGAATCTCGACGGCAATTCGCTGCTGGCTGGCTTTGCCGTATCCACGGTGAGTTTCGGCTTCTTCATGTATGGCAAGAAGCAGGCGCGGCCGCCGCAGCTGCTGTTCGGGCTGATCGGCATGGTGTATCCGTATTTCGTCGGCAGTCCGGGCTGGATGTTCGGGATCTTCGGGCTGCTACTCGGCTCGTTGTACCTGGCTTTGCGCCTTGGCTGGTGAGGGCGCCATGATCGCGTCGCGGATTGCGGCCTCGGGTGCGGGGCCGAAGATGGCTTGCCCGCGCGGGCCACGGGCCACGCCGAGTGCGCGCAACGTGCGTTCGACCTCGGGGAACTCGCGGCGATCGAGCCAGCGCCGAGCCTGCTCGGTGTACAGCGCTGCGCCCATGTTTTCGTCCAGGTGAGCGAGCACGCGCTCGGCGCCCCAATCGTCTTCGGAGGCCGCGCAGCACTCGGCAAATTCGGCGAGCGCGCGGTCGAGCGTGCCCCGGCCTGCTCGCCGCGATTCGACGTCCGTCAAAAAGGCCAGCGCGGCGCCCGCCCAGTACACCCGGTGGAAAGCGTGCAGAGCCTGCATTTGTCCGCTCTCGTCGCGCAACGTGAGCGAGCCTCCGTTGCTCTTGCCGCGCTCGAAGCCCTCGAGCAAGTGCTGGTAGGCCACGGCCTGGCTGATGATGCCGGCACGGGCGCGCACGATTTCCGTGTAATAAGTGGCTAAGCCTTCGAACAGCCACGCGTCTTCCGGCGGCAAGCGCGGCACGCCCAGGTGCAGGAACTCGTGCGTGGCCGTCCAATCATTGGCCAGGCTGGTTGCACGCGCGTGACGATCGAGAAAGATCACCACCGCCGGACCGCCACCGCGCAGCGCCATGCCAAAGCCCGGGCCCACGCGCTCTCCGGGCACGGCGATCACGAGCGCGCGAGGCACCGGAAAGTGGTCGAACAAGCGGCTGCTGGCGTGGGCGCCTTGGGCGATCCAAGCGCGCACGGCGCCTGCCTGCGCGGCGAAGCCATCGCCCAGAGCCGCCACGCTGAGCTCGCCGCCGTCCACGAGCAGTGGCACGGGCGGCGCGTGGCTGAACGCGCCCGCTGATTTCCAAGCGAAGGCGGTCTCGGGCAGCGTCCCCTGCCACGGCAAGTGCGCGACCAAGCCGCTCGGCAGCGAGCAGCGCAGCTCCATGGTCAGGCCCTCGGGCCTCGGCGATGGGATCCACAGCCACAGATCGGGTGAGACCAGCGCGTCTGCGCCTGCGCGGCGAAAGCTGCTCGGATCGAGCGTTGGATCGAGCGTCTTTTCGGGCAGCTCGACGGCGTAGCGGAGGCACTCGTCCGGCTTGCTCGCGGGTAGCTCGACGCTCTGCTCGTGTCGGCCGTAATTACCCTGCGGGGTGATGACGGCGTTGCCCTCGAGCAAGCGTTCTGCGCCGGGGCTCGGGGCATTGAGGCGCTCGATGCGGAAGCCGGATGGGCACAGCTCGACCTCGATGCGCCTCAGCTCGGGCTCGATGCGCACGTTGAAGACCAGCCGCTCTGTGCCACTCGAGCTGGGGATGTGTGTGCCGAGGCGCGCAGCGACGAGTGGCGGGCTGGCTGGCGGAGGCACGCGCACCGCGTCGCCTGCACGTCGAGTACAGCCGCACAGGAGCACCCCCCAAAAAAACAAATAGCAGCCCAGGCAGGAGCGCACGGAGCGAGAGGGGCGCTCGGCAGACCTGGCATCACGAGGCACGGGGCTGCATGCTATGGCCTTCCCCACTCTCGAACCAGTATGTCTGACGCCCTTTCGCGCCTCCGCCTGCCACTTTTACTCGCCTCACTGCTACTGCTCGTGGGCGGCTCCAAGCTCGATTCCGTGCGGCCGCTCGAAGGCCAGATCGTGGCCCTGCTGATCCCCGTGATCGCGGTCTTCGCGGGGGTTGGGCCATTTCGAGACGCGCACGCGACCCTGCGCAACGGTGTGTTCGCGCTGGGCGCGCTGGTGCTGGTGTTGGCTGAGCTCGGCCCTTATCGCGTGGTGTTCGAGGGCTCCGTGACGGCCCCTACGTTCAACATCGTGCTGCTGCTTTTGGGCGCGCTGCTGCTGGCGGTGGTGTTCGAGGTGGCCGCCGCCCGCCGCGGGTTGCGCTCACGGCTGAGCGCGTGGTTTGGGCTGGCGATCGTGTTCGCGCTCTACTTCCCTGGCCACGCAGCCCCGAGCAACCTGTTCGGCAGCGTGTTTGCCGCATTCCTCATCGCGCTGTTCCTCGGCGGAGGAACGGGCTTGTGCGTCGGTGAGTTTGCCGTGCGGCGTGCCCGGGCTCGCGCCTCGGCCAGCTAGTTGGCGACCGGGGCGGGCTTCAGGGCCCAGGGTTGCTGGGCGGCGCCCTGGCGCTCCTTGGCCAGCCAATCGAACACGATTTTGGCCCAGATTTGCCGACCTTCGGAGCTCGGGTGGATCTTGTCGCGGCCGCGCGGCAAATCGTGAACCAACGCATTGCTGTCGAGGTAGCGACAGGGCGCGATGTTCTCGCGGATCACTTGCAGCAGGCCCGTGTCCGGCTTCCACAAGGGCGGCGCCACCCACACGCACGGCCGACCACCGAGGGTGCTGACCAAGTGCTTGATCGGCTTGATGCGCTCTTCCGGCTTCGGGATCTCGAGCTCGTTGGCGCCGAGCGTGATCAACACCAAGTCGGGCTGGTAGGTGGAGACGAACTTCGACACGTCGCCGTCGTAGCTCCAGTTCGGAATGTAGCTGGCGGTTTTGTATTCCAGGGCGGTGCGTAGGCCCGCGCCCTTCAACAACTTGCCCAGCTCGATGCCCAGTGCGGCAGCGAAGGAATCGCCGATTTGCAGCACGAACGTGCCCTTGGGCAATGGCTCCGGGACGACTTCCGCGGCAGAGTCCGGCGCCGGCGTGCCTGGGCTCGGCTTGCTGCGCTCGGTGTCGGCCAGCGCGGGCGGCGGATTGGCCGTCGCTGCGGCGGACTGGCTGACGGGCGCGGCAGCTTCACTGGCCGCGCTCGCGGGCGGCTGGGTTGCAGGCGCCGCTGCGCAAGCCGAAAGGCACACTACGGACAACAGGTCGAGTTCCAGCCCACGCCAACGTCGCGATTTTTGCATCCGGCCCTACCGCTTACCAGGTTTCGTGCCTGGTGGGTGCCTCCGAAATAGCGGAAGGCTTGCACGCGCGGCGCGAAGTTCGCGCGACAATCTGCACTGAATTCGGGGGCGGGCGCGCGCTGCACGCGCTTGGCCTCGGCCTCGATGTCTACCGTCTGCACGGCTTCGGGCTCGACGCGCACGCAGCCGCGGCCGGGGCGTTCGACATAGCCCTCGGAGCAGCGCAGCGCGTCTGGCTTCGCGCAGCGTACGCCGTTCCAGCTCCGTGGCGGCTTGCAGTGTTGCTCGGTCACGCCCGGGAGACAGCGCTTGGCGTCTGCCTTGCCGAACGGGCAGCGGCGCAAATCAGGCACGCTCGCGCAGCGAAAGCCCAAGTGCGCCCCTTGATCGCTGGGTTTTGCGCGATTGCGCAGGCGCGTGTGCATCCACTTTTCGAAGCGCCGGCTCCAGCTACCGCCGCGATACACCTTGGCGTAGCCGGTCTCCGGTGGCCAGGGATACGCGGCGTACCAATCGTCGGTCCACTCCCAGACATTGCCGCTGATGTCGAATAGGCCGAAGGCGCCCGCGGGATAGGCTTTGGTAGGGCACGAGCCGTCGTGCTTCCAGCACGCGTGTCCGTCGGGGTTGTCGGAGCCCCAAGGGTACTTTAGGGCTTGCTCCCCGCCGCGCGCGGCATACTCCCATTCGACCTCACTCAGCAGCCGCGCATCGCGCGCCGAGCAGAAAGCGTCGGCTTGCGGCCAGGTCACGCAGTTGATCGGGAAATTAGGGCGATTGCTGTGCGCGGCGTTGCAATGCGAATGCGACGCCCGCGCGGGCGTGCAGGCGCCGCGCGCCACGCACTCCGCGTATGCAGCGACGGTGACCTCGGTTTGATCCACGCAAAACGGCGGCAACTGCGTGCGAAAACGGGGACTCTCGTCTTCGGAGAAGTGCTCGCTGCGGTCTGAGCCGACCCAGAAGGAGCCGCCCGGGAGCAGGGACATGCCCTCTGGGCAGGACGAGAGTGGAGCGGGAGCGGGAGCAGGAGCGGGCACGGGCACGGGCACGGGCACGGGCACGGCGGAGGCCGAGGCAGACGGGACCGGAGCGGGGGGACTTTTGTGGCTGCAGGCCGTGAGAGAGCTCGTGGCCCAAAGGAGCAGGGCCAGGAGTCGGGGACGCTTGAGGGGCGGCGGATCGGAGAGCAGAACGAACGGCTATAGCAGGACTCGGCTCGAGGCGGCTAGCGCCGTGCGAGCGGCGTGGCGGAGCATCAGCCCTGCCAGCGCGGGACGCGCGCCTCCCATCGGGAGCTCATTTCCCCCGTGATTTTGCCTTGGCTTCGATACTCGCCAACAGCTCCTCGGACAGCGGCTCCAGGAAGTGAATGGCGATATCGAACTTCCAGAGCGGGCTGTCTCGTTCTGCAACGCGCACCACCTGCGCGCGAACGATGGGGCCCTCGTATGCGTTGTCGATATGCAGAGTGAGCGTAATGATCTGCTCGCTCTCCCAGCTGCGGCGGGTCGCCAAGAGCGCGCCGCTGCGACTCGCGTTGTAGATCAGGCCGCTGTTCCGCAGGTCTCGCAGCCCGCCGATGGCGGCTGGGATCGACGACGGGATGCGCGCGCTTGCTCGTCGGTCGAAGGGCGACTCCGGCGAGGGATAGACACGCAACGTCTGCGCGGGGTCGTCCTCGTCGCGCGCAGCGCCTGCGTCGTTGCCCGGCCAGTCGCGCGGGAGATCGAGCACGGGCTGCAACTCCGCAGCGAGCTGCTTGGCCGTTTGGAAGCGCTGATCCGGATCCCGCTGCACGGCTCGCGCGAACCAGGCGTCGAAACCGGGGGGCACGCTCGCCACCTCGGAGGGCACGACGATCGGGCCCTGACAGATGGCTGCCAGCACGCCCACCGCTGACTTGGCTCTGAACGGTGTGAAGCCAACCAGCGACTCGAATGCCACCGCGGCCAGGCTCCACAGGTCGGAACGCGTGTCCACGTCTTCGGCGACGGCCTGCTCCGGGCTCATGTACTCGCAAGTGCCCAGCAAGCCTCCGGTCGACGTGAGCGGCGGCGCTTCTGAGGTGAGGGCCTTCGTGATCCCGAAATCCAGGACCTTGGCGTGGAAATGGCCGTCGTCGTTGCCGACCAAGAAGATGTTCTCGGGCTTCAAGTCGCGATGCACGAAGCCCGCCGCATGAGTCACCGTCAACGCGTGCGAAACCTGCTGCACGACCGTCCACACCTCGTCCGGTCTCAGCCGGCCGCGTGCCTTGAGCTCACTGCGCAGCGTCCGGCCACGTAAAAGCTCCATCACCAAGTACTGAATTTTTCCGTCGATTCCGTAGTCCAGGATCTGAACGACGTGCGCGCTGCGCAAGGTCGCCAAGGCGCGCGCCTCGCGCTCGAAGCGTTCCGGGGCGTGGGAGCGGCTGTGGGCTTGCGGTTCGATCAGCTTGATCGCGACTTGAGAGCGCAGACTGATGTGCTCTGCCACCCAGACCGACCCCATGCCCCCGCGCCCGAGCTCGTGCAGCAGACAGTACTTGCCGGCGATAATTCGCCCCAATTGCATGTTGGGAGCATATCTCAAGTCGAGTCAGGCTAAATACCTTCGCGCCGTCGCATTTGGGTTTTTCCACTTTCCTAGGGCTCGCTTGGTCTGTCGATGATTCCGCGACGTGAATTCCTTCAGGCGAGTGCCGTGGCTGGCGGCAGCTTGCTCACAGCGTGCGCGTCGCAGGTGGTGCCCAAAGGGCGCGTGCCGGTCAGCCTGTGGTTCAGCTACGGAGGCACGAATCGTGAAGTGCTCGAGGCATTGGTGGAGCGCTTCAACCGCAGCCAGACGCGGGACTTCGTGCAGGCGGTGTATCAAGGCGACTACTTCGAAGGCTTGGCCAAGTTGCGCACCGCGATCGCCGCCCGCTGCGCCCCGGTGCTGAGCCACGTCGTCGGCGAGGTCGTGCCCTACTTGGCCGAAGCGGGAGTGCTCGAGCCGCTCGCGGACTACCCCGGCGTGCGTGAGCTGGATCTGATCCCCGAGCTCGGCCAAGAGCGCACTTGGACGTCTGGCGGGGCGCGGCCAGTGTGCGCCCTGCCCTTCAATCGCTCGACGCCGATCGCGTACCTGAACGGCGATCTATTCGCGCAAGCGGGCCTCGCTGCGCCGCGGGATTGGGCTGAATTGCGCGCAGTCGCCAAGCGGCTCACCGAGCCGAAAGCGGGCGGGCGCTTCGGCTTTGGCTGCCCCATCAATTGGTGGTTTTGGGTCGCGCTGGTGGCTCAGGCCGGGGGCTCGATCGTCGCTGAAAATGGTCGGATTTCGCTGGGCGATCGAGCCGGCGTGCAAGCGCTCGGGCTGTGGCAGGAGTTGGTGCGGGGCGGCCTGATGAAGCCGCCGCCGGGGCGTGACTACAACGCCTGGGAGCAATGCAATCAGGATTTTTTGAGCGGGCGCGTGGCGATGATCTGGTCGTCGACCGCGTTCTTGAAGTATTTGGAGGCGCATGCGCCGTTCAAGCTGATCGCGGCTCCCCTGCCCGCGGGCACGAAGCGAGCGGTGCCTACGGGCGGCACCTTTTGGGTCGTGTTGCGCTCGGCGCCCAGCGCAGAGAAGGCGGCGGCGGTGCGCTTCTTGCGTTTCATGCATGAGCCAGAACAGGTGATCACCTGGGCTACCCGCACGGGATATATCCCGGTCACGCGCACCGCCGTGCGCATGCTCGAGCAGCGCGGCTACTATGCGGCGCACCCCAACGATCGCGTCGCGCTCGAGCAGCTAGCGGTCGCCGAACCTTGGCCCTGGTCGGTGGATTTGTTCCGCATTCAGCGGGAAATCGTACAGCCGCGCCTGGAAAGCGCCGTGATTCAGCAGCGCGACGCGAGCGCCATCCTGGCCGAAGCGCGCGCCTTGGCCCTGGAGCCGACGTGAAGCCGAGTCGCCCGAGCGATCCGTATTGGATGCTGCTGCCGACGTTGCTGCTCTTGTTCGTGTTCTTCGTGTTTCCGCTCGGAATGCTGGTCGAGCACAGCTTGTTCAGCTGGGACCTACTGACGCCCGCGCGCTACGTGGGGCTCGGCAACTATCGCTCGCTGTTGCGCTCGGGAGAGCTGTGGCAAACATTCTGCACCACGCTCTCGATGAGCACCGCCGTCGTGCTGGGCTCGATGAGCGCGGGGCTTGGCCTGGCCGTGCTGCTCGATCGCCCCGGGCGCTGGGCGGCGTTCGTGCGCTCTGCCGTGTTCAGCGCGTACGTCGTGTCTTGGGTCAGTGTCGGACTTCTGTTTTTGTGGTTATTGGATGCAGATTCCGGCATTTTCGCCAGCGTTTGGCGGATCTTCGCCGCTGGCCGCGCGCCCCAGTGGCTGGCCGATCCGGCGCTCGCGCCCTGGGCCGTGGCGGGCGTCACGATTTGGAAGATCACCGGCTATGCGCTGGTGATCTTCCTTTCCGGCTTGCAAGACGTGCCGCAGTCGATCTTGGAAGCGGCCCAGCTCGACGGCGCATCGAAGGCACGTCGTTTCGCGAGCGTGACTTGGCCACTCTTGCGCCCGACCACGCTGTTCGTGGGCACGACCAGCTTGATCGCGAGCTTTCAGCTGTTCGACGTGGTGCGCGTGATGACCCAAGGCGGGCCGGTGCGTTCGACCACCGTGTTCGTGTACGCCATTTACGAGCAACTCTTTTTGGACCTGCGGGTGGGCCGCGCCAGCGCGGAAGCCGTGGTGTTTTTCGGCATTTTGTTGCTGCTCACGGGCGCGCAATTTTTGCTCTTTCGTGACCGGGAGAGCACGTGATGCGGGCGCGTTTTCGCTCGAGCGGCTGGCTCGGGCAAGGCGTGTTGGGCGTGGTCGCTCTGGTTTGGCTATTTCCCTACCTATGGATGGGGCTCACCAGTCTCAAGCCTCTGGCCGAGATCATCGCTTCACCCACCGCGCTCTGGCCGAAGCACCCCACGCTGGACGCCTATCGCGAAGTGTTCCGCTCGCTACCCCTGGCGCGTTATTTCTTCAATACCAGCGTGATGGCCTTGGGTATCGCAGCGCTGCAGATCACGCTGGCCTTGCCCGCGGGCTATGCGCTCGCCAAGCTGCGTTTTCGCGGCAAGCGCTGGGCCTTCGGCGTGATCGTCGCCACCTTGCTCGTGCCGGCGCAGGTGCGCTTCGTGCCCGTTTTTTCGTTGCTGGCCGGCGCGGGGCTGGTCAACACGCTGACGGGCTTGATCTTGCCCTTCGGCGTCAGCGCGCTTGGCACGTTCTTGGTGCGCCAAGCCTTGCTCAGCGTCCCGGACGCGCAAATCGAGGCCGCCCGCATCGATGGCGCGAGCGAGCTGTACATCGTGTATCGACTGCTCGCGCCGCTGCTCAGGCCGACCTTGGTCTCGTTGTTTCTGTTCAGCTTCGTCTCGCACTGGAACGACTATTTTTGGCCCTTGGTGCTGACCACCGATGAGCACGCCCGCACCTTGCCCCTAGCCATCGCGCTGCTACGTGAGCAGGGCACGGGCGTGCGCTGGCACCTGGTGATGGCCGGCAACGTGATCCTGAGCCTGCCGGCGTTGGCCGTATTTGCCGCCGCGCAGCGCCATTTGTTGCGCGCCGTCACCGTGCGCGGCTTCGGCGGCTGAGCCCGCGCAACTGGCCTGTGCGCTGTCCGACTGGATGGGGCGGCATGGGAAGGGTAAACTATGGCGATGTTGGGTTCGGAGCAGCCGGCGGTGTATTTCCCGGTGAGTGCCGAGGTGCCTGAGAGCACGCGGCACCTGCGGCTGCGGACACTGCTGTATCAGTTCTTGACGCACGCTTTTGCGGACGTGGCGCTCGTCGGATCCGAGCAGTTCGTGTATTGGGACCCGACCAATCCGCGCGCTTGCCTGTCACCCGATGCTTTCCTGCGCTTCGGCAGCAAGAACGAAGATTTCCCTTCCTGGAAAGTGTGGGAGCGCGGTGCGCCCCACGTGGCCATCGAGATCATCAGCGATTCGGACGCCGCTGAGTCGGCATGGGAAGCGAAGCTCGAAAAGTATCGCCGCCTCGGGGTGAGCGAGCTGGTCTGGTTCGATCCAGAAACTCCGGAACGCCCATTGCGGATCTGGGACTTCGTGGGCGACGATCTACTCGAACGGCAATTGTTCGAACCTTGGGCCCAAAGCCGACACCTGAGCGGATTTTGGTTGCCCGTCGACCAACGGGATACCGGCCTGACGCTTCGTTTGAGTCGCGACCAATACGGCGCGCATCTGTTCCCTACGCCGGAAGAGGCACAAGCCGAGGGGCGTCGAGCAGAAGCCGAAGGGCGTCAAGCCGCTGAAGACGCGCTTCGGCTGAAAACCGAGGCGCTCGCCGCCGCGGAACGGCGCGTTGCCGAGCTCGAAGCGGAGCTGAGGAGAAAATCCTAACGCGCGAGGCAGCGTAGCGCGAGTCGCTCGAGCGCGGCGCGGCGCGCGGGGCTCAGGCCCCGATCGGCCTGCAGGGCCTCGAGCGCGCGGGCCTTGGCAGCGCCATCGCCTACGGCGCAGGCCAGGGTGAGCCGTGTCCGCCAGGCTTCGCGCGCCACGCGCGGCAGGCTGAGCCTCCTGGCCAGCGCCTGGTCCAGGTATTCGGCCGCTTCCACGAAGCGCCCGCGCCCAAATAGATTCTTGCCCAGTAAGTAGCAGGGCATACCATTTTCGGGCTCGCTCGCGGCCCAGGCCGCGAGCCTCGGCGCAGCCACTTCGAAGGACGCGCCCAAGATCGGATCACCCACCAGCAGGTCGACGATCGCGCGGCGCTGGAGCTCGTTTTCGGGGGACCGTTTGACGTCCAGCGTGCGCAGACGATCCTCGTCGGCCACGATCGCGGCCACTGCGTCGTAGTCGCGACGCGCGTCTGCCAAGCGGCCTGCGCGTAATTCGACGTCGGCCTGGGCCTCCCGGGCGCCGGCTCGTTCGAGCTTGGCGAGCTCGGGCGACGCGGCCAGGGTGGCGTAAGCCGCGAGCGCCGCCGCTTCGTTGCCATCTTTGACCTCGCACGCGGCCAGCTCGAATTTGGCTCCCGTGTGGTGCGGATCGAGGCGGAGCAGCTGCGCGATGGACTGGCGTGCACCCGCGGTGTCTCCGCCGCCCAGCTTTTGATTGGCCACGCCATTCAACTTGTCGACGATGCGCGGGCAGTGGCGGCCGAACAAGGAAGGGCGATCGAAGCGCACGCGGGCTTCGTCGAGCAAAGCGGGCGCGACGGTCACGCGCGAGAGATCGGCGCGCCAAGCGGCTTCGAGCGTGGCGAAGGACTTGCCGGAGACCTGCTCGATCGCCTCGCCACCGTACCAGCGGCGCAGCGCGGCCGCGCCATAGTGGTCGTGGAACCAGTGCAGGAAGGCGCCCGCCACCGTGTACGCGGTGGATGAATTTTGCCCCAAAAAACCCAGGCGAAACACCGATTCGAGCGGGGGCAAGAGCGACAGATCGAGCAGCGTCTTGGCCCATTCGTCGAGTGTGAAGTCGTCGTTGTCGTTGGGCGAAGCCGCGACGGCGACGCC
>Ga0247779_1000220_pt1 | contig 42592 bp, 38 predicted proteins | sample UWRJL221509R5_FD_179925 | JGI IMG/M metagenome (GOLD analysis project Ga0247779, IMG submission 179925) | Plant litter microbial communities from Arlington Agricultural Research Station in Wisconsin, United States - UWRJ-L221-509R-5 | ecosystem: Environmental > Terrestrial > Plant litter >...
TGGGGACGTAAAGACAACCGGCCACGTCGTCCCCGCTGTGCGGGATCAGGCCGAAGCGGAAGCCCGGCCCGCTCTCGATGCGCACCGGCTCGCCGAACACGGCCGAGTAGAAGGCGACAGCGCGATCGAGGTCCAGCACGGGAATGTCGATCCAGACGAAGCGGTGGCTCATGGCGTATCTCCTTGCCCAACAACCAACCCAACAAGGGTAGGCAAAAAGGTTGCCACATTTCCCCGCCGCTGCCAGTCCGGGTTCTTACGGGTTCTACCGGATCAGCTCGGCACGCCCACGGGCCCCTGGGGTGCGAAGCTGCCGGCATCGGCCAGCGGCCAATAGACCTGGAACACGTTGAGCGGCAGCTCGCCGGCCAGCAGCGCGCCGGGCTTGACGAAGGGCACCAGGTTGGCCAGCAGCTTGACCTCATGCCGGCCGGTGCGCTGCACGATGTGCGAGGCAGTGATGTCGCCCGGGTGCTCCAGGCCGGAGGCCTGCACGAGTTCCTGCAGCGCCTTCAGCGTCTCCTCGTGGAAGCGGAACACGCGCTCGGCCTTGTCGGGCACGACCAGCGCCTGCTGGCGATGGGCATCCTGCGTGGTCACCCCCGTCGGGCAGTGGCCGGTGTGGCAGCCCTGCGCCTGGATGCAGCCCAGCGCGAACATGAAGCCGCGGGCCGAATTGCACCAGTCGGCGCCCAGCGCCATCATCCGAGCGATGTCGAAGGCGCTGACGACCTTGCCGGCGCAGCCGAGCTTGACCTTGTCGCGCAGGCTCAGGCCCACCAGCGTGTTGTGGACCAGCAGCAGCCCCTCCTGCAGCGGCGCGCCGACGTGGTCGGTGAACTCCAGCGGCGCCGCGCCGGTGCCGCCCTCGGCGCCGTCGATGACGATGAAGTCCGGCGTGATGCCGGTGAGCTGCATCGCCTTGGCCATCGCGAACCATTCCCACGGATGGCCGATGCAGAGCTTGAAGCCGGTGGGCTTGCCGCCGGAGAGATTGCGCAGCCGGTCGATGAATTCCATCATCTCGATCGGCGTGGAGAAGGCGCTGTGCGAGGCCGGCGAGATGCAGTCCTCGCCGATCTTCACGCCACGCGCCGCGGCGATCTCGGCCGTCACCTTCGGGCCGGGCAGCACGCCGCCGTGGCCCGGCTTGGCGCCCTGGCTGAGCTTGAGCTCGATCATCTTGACCTGTGGATCGATCGCCTGCTCCTGGAACTTCTCGGCGCTGAACGTGCCATCGAGATTGCGGCAGCCGAAGTAGCCGGAGCCGATCTCCCAGATCAGGTCGCCGCCGTGCTTGCGGTGGTGGACGCTGATCGAGCCCTCGCCGGTGTCGTGCGCGAAGTTGCCGCGCTTGCCGCCGGCGTTCAGCGCGAGGATCGCGTTGGCGCTCAGCGCGCCGAAGCTCATCGCCGAGATGTTGAAGATGCTGGCCGAGTAGGGCTGCTTGCGCTCTCCGCCGATGAGGATGCGGAAGTCGTGCGTGGGCAGCTGCGTCGGCGCCACCGAGTGGTTGATCCACTCGTAGCCGTTCGCGGACGTATCCAGCTGCGTGCCGAACGGCCGCTTGTCCGGATCGCCCTTGGCGCGCTGGTAGACCAGCGAACGCTGCTGGCGCGAGAAGGGCGCGGCCTCGTTGTCGCTCTCCAGAAAATACTGGCGCATCTCCGGCCGGATGTACTCCAGCAGGAAGCGCACATGGCCGATCACCGGATAGTTGCGCAGGATCGAGCGCTTGGTCTGGCGCGAGTCGACCCAGCCGAGGTAGGTGAGGCCACCGAACACGAGCATCCCCAGCGCGTCGACGCGGCGCAGCGCGAAGCCCACCGCGAAGAAGAGGAAGAGCAGCGCACACAGCAGCCAGGTCGAATAACGCAGCGGAAATTGGCGGTCGATGTGCCGCAGCCATGCCTGCATGGCGGTCCCCTTCTATGTTCTGTTGCCGAAGTATGACCTTCGGAGTGCGGCGCCGATGATGCTGCACAATCTTTGCGCATACAACGCAGGGAAACCGATGAGCATCAAGAGCGCCTTCCGGCCGATCGGCTGGCTTTTCTCACGCACCTGGTGGCTGCTCGACGGGATACGGCGCGCGATCCTGAACCTGCTGCTGTTGGCGATCATCGTCGCCCTGGTCATCGCCATCGTCCACCGCGGCCCCAAGCCGCTGCAGCCGAAGACCGCGCTGGTGCTGGACCTGAGCGGCCAGCTGGTCGAGCAGTTCGCCGGCACTGCGCGCGAGCAGGCCATCGCCGAGCTGCGCGGCTCCACCTTGCCGCACCAGACGCGCCTGCGCGACGTGCTGCGCACGCTCGACGGCGCGGCCAAGGACGACAAGATCTCGATGCTGGTGCTGGACCTGGACGACCTGGGCGGCGCGGGCCTGGCCGGACTGCACGAGGTGGCCGCCGGCATCCAGCGCTTCAAGGCCAGCGGCAAGCCGGTACTGGCCTATGGCGACGCCTACAGCCAGCGCGCCTACTTCCTCGCCGCGCAAGCCAATGAGATCTACATGCACCCGATGGGCGGCGTGAACCTGACCGGCTTCGGCGGCTACCGCACCTATTTCAAGGACGCGCTGGACCGCCTGGGCGTCAGCGCCAACGTGCTGCGCGTGGGCATGTACAAGAACGCGGCCGAGCCCTACTTCACCAATGGCCCGTCCAAGGCCACCCTGGAGGCCGACGGCGCGCTCTACGGCGAGCTGTGGAGCGGCTTCACCGGCGCCATCGAGACCGCCCGCAAGCTGCCCAAGGGCCGCATCGCCAGCGACATCGAACAGCTCCCGCAGCAGCTCGCCGCCGTCAAGGGCGACACCGCGCAGCTCGCGCTGCAGCAGAAGCTGGTGGACGGCATCAAGACCCGCGACGAAATGCGCGAACTGCTGATCGCCCGCGGCGCCAAGGCCGACGACGGCAAGAACTACCGCCACATCAGCCTCGGTCAGTACCAGGCCTATCTGAAGCCCGACGCGGCGATCCCGCCGCCGGACTACGTCAGCGTCGTCGTCGCCGAAGGCGCGATCAGCGACGGCGAGGCCGGCCCCGGAAGCATCGGCGGCGACTCCACCGCCCGCCTGATCCGCCAGGCCCGCGAGGACGAGCATGCGAAGGCCATCGTGCTGCGCGTCAATTCGCCCGGCGGCAGCCCCTTCGCCAGCGAGATCATCCGCCGCGAGCTGGAGCTGGCGCGCAAGGCCGGCAAGCCGGTCGTGATCTCGATGGGCGACGTGGCCGCATCGGGCGGCTACTGGATCTCGATGGCCGCGGACCAGGTCATCGCCGATCCCGCCACCATCACCGGCTCGATCGGCGTCTTCGGCATGCTGCCGACGGCCGACAAGCTCTTTGACAAGCTCTCGCTGCACACCGGCGGCACCACCACCGCCTGGCTGGCCCAGGCCTACGACCCGCGCCGCCCGCTCGACCCGCGCATGGCCGAGGTGGCGCAGCAGGGCATCAACCACATCTACGACGAGTTCACGACCCGCGCCGCGGCCGCCCGCAAGAAGACCGTGGGCGAGATCGACGCCATCGCCCAGGGCCGCGTCTGGACCGGCGCGCAGGCGCTGGAGCGCGGCCTGATCGACCGCACCGGCAGCCTGGACGACGCGTTCAAGGCCGCCGGCAAGCTGGCCAAGCTCGAGGGCGCCACGCCGCGCGTCGTCTACCTGGAACGCGAGCCGAGCCGCAGCGAACGGCTGCTCGCCAGCCTCAGCGACGTGGTGGCCCCGGCGATGGTCGACGCGCTGAGCGTGCGCCTGGGCGTGGCCGCCCTGCCCAAGGTGCCGGTGGCACTGCAGCAGGCCAGCCAGGACCTGACCTGGCTGGCGGAACTGGCCGCGCCGCGAACGGACGGCAGGCCCTTCGCGGCAGCGGTTCACTGCCTGTGCACCGTGCCCTGATCAGGCCTGGCCCGGCAGCGGCGCCGCCGCGCTGACCAGCTTCGCCGCCCGCAGCTCGCGCCAGAAGTCTGCAGGCACCACCGCATCGAGCGCCGCGCGGTCCTCGGCGATACGACCCGGCTTGCTGGCGCCGGGGATCACCGCCGCAACCGCCGGATGGGCCAGCGCGAACTGCAGGCCGGCGGACTTCATGCTCACGCCGTGGCGGTCGGCGATCTTCTTGATCGCCGCGACCTTGGAGAGGATCTCCGGCTTGGCCGGTGCGTACTCGAAGTTCGGGCCGCCCACCAAGGCGCCGGAGCTGTACGGCCCGCCGACGACGATGCCCAAGCCGCGCTCGGCCACCTGCGGCATCACGCGCTGCAGTGCCCGCTCGTGGTCCAGCAAGGTGTAGCGGCCGGCGAGCAGGAAGCCGTCGGGACGCGGCCCTTCCAGCGCCAGCAGCAGCTCGATCGGCTCCACGCGGTTGACGCCCAGGCCCCAGGCCTTGATGACGCCCTCGTCGCGCAGCCGGTCCAGCGTCTTGAACGCGCCCTTGCGCGCGCTCTCGAACACGCCAAGCCACTCGTCGCCGTAGAAGTCCTGCGCCACGTCGTGGACCCAGACGATGTCCAGCCGGTCGGTCTTCAGGCGCTTCAGGCTGTCCTCGATCGAACGCAAGGTGGCGCTCTCCGAGTAGTCATTGGCGATGCGGTTGGGCCGGCCGTGGCGGAACACATCACCCTTCTCGCCCAGGTCGCGCGCGCTGACGTCCTCGACCTCGTCGAGGATCAGCCGGCCGACCTTGGTGCTGATCACGTAGTCCTCGCGCCGTTTGCCGGCCAGCGCCTCGCCCATGCGCAGCTCGGCCAGGCCGGCGCCGTAGAAGGGCGCGTTGTCGAAGTAGCGGATGCCGTCGTTCCAGGCGGCGTCCACGGTGGCGCGCGCCTCGGCCTCGGGGATATCGCGGAACATGTTGCCCAGCGGGGCGGTGCCGAAACCCAGCGGGCCGGGGAGCAGAGTCTTGATGCGGTTCATGTCGTTCTCCTCAGGGGGTTTTGATGGAACGAATGATGGTTTCGCGGCGAAAATTCATCCAATTTATTTGCTAGATTCAAGTTATTCATCTGGAAACATAACTGGATGCGCTACGACCTGAACCTGCTGCCGGTCTTCCTGGCCCTGATGGACGAGCGCAGCGTCACGCGCGCCGCCGAGCGGCTGGGCATCACGCAGCCGGCGCTGTCCAACGCGTTGACCCGGCTGCGCGCGATGCTGCAGGACCCGCTCTTCGTGCGCGAACGCTACGGCATGCAGCCGACGGCCAAGGCCCAGGAGCTGGCGCCGGCCATCGCCGCCGCGCTGGCGAGCCTGGACGAGCTGGTGCTGGGCCAGCAGGCCTTCGACCCGGCGAAGGCGAAGCAGCAGATCACCATCGCGCCGAACAGCTACGTGGAATACGCGCTGGTGCCGGCCATCGTCGCGCGGCTGCGCGAGCAGGCGCCCGGCATCGCGTTGCGGCTGACACCCTATGGCACCGATCTGGCCGAGACCGGCGTGATGTCGGGCACCACGGCGCTGGCGCTGGGCCGCTTCATCGACCCGCCAGAGAACCTCGTCGTGCAGCACCTGGGCGACGACGGCCTGGCCTGCATGGTGCGCGCCGACCACCCGACCGTGACCGGCAAGCGCATCACGAAGAGGCAATTCGAGCAGCTGAAGCACGTCAACATGTTGCCGCCGGGGCGGCTGCGCGCGGGCCTCTTCCAGGTGCTGCAGCGCGAGGGCCTGAAGCGCGAGGTGGCCGTGTCGGTGACACACTTCCTGGCGATGCCCGAGATGGTGGCGGTGACCGACTATTGCGCGACCTTGCCCAAGCTGATCTGCCGCCAACTGGCAGGCGATCCGCGCCTGAAGATCCTGCCGACGCCGGTGGACCTCGGCACCTTCCCGATCGAGATGGGCTGGCACGCCCGCTACCGCAATGACCCCGCGCACCGCTGGCTGCGCGGCCTGATCGCGGAGGTGGTTAGTGAAATCAGCCCTCAGTCCAGAGTCTGACGGTAGCGCCGCATCGCCACCGCGCCGGCCACCAGCAGAAAAGCCAGCATCGGCCACAGCTCCGGCAGCAGCTCCTGCCAGCCATTGCCCTTGAGCATGATGCCGCGCACGATGCGCAGGAAGTGGGTCAGCGGCAGCACCTCGCCGACGTACTGCGCCCAGTCGGGCATGCCGCGGAACGGGAACATGAAACCGCTCAGCAACATCGAGGGCAGGAAGAAGAAGAAGGTCAGCTGCATCGCCTGCAGCTGGTTCTGCGCCAGGGTGGAGAAGGTGAAGCCGACGCCCAGGTTGGCCACCATGAACACGCCGATCATCGCCAGCAGCAGCGGCAGGCTGCCGATCATCGGCACCGAGAACAGCGCCCAGGCCGCGATCATGATGACGCCCAGCTGCACATAGCCCAGCACGACGTAGGGCAGGATCTTGCCGATCATCACCTCGAAGGGCCGCACCGGCGTGGCGAGCAGGTTCTCCATCGTGCCGCGCTCGCGCTCGCGCGTCATCGCCAGCGCGGTCAGCATCACCATGGTCATCGTCAGGATCGTGCCGATCAGGCCGGGCACAATGTTGTAGCGCGACAGGCCCTCGGGGTTGTAGCGGCGCTGCAGGCGTAGCTCGAAGGGGTCGGGTCTTGCCTGCAGGCCCGCCAGCGGCCCGACCAGGTCGCGCGACAGGCCCTGCGCGCCGAGCTGCTGCAGCGCGGCCAGCGCATTGCCGGCGGCGGCCGGGTCGGTCGCGTCGGCGGCCACCAGCAGCGCCGGCCGCTCGCCGCGCACCAGGCGGCGGCTGAAATCGGCGGGCACGACGACGATGAACTGCACCTCGCCACGCGCCAGCAGCTCGTCGGCCTCGCGCTCGCCGATGCCGGTCTGCACGACCTTGAAGTAGCCGCTGGTCTGCAAGGTGGCGACGAGGCTGCGGGCCATCGGGCCGGGTTCCTGGCTGACGACCACCGTCGGCAGGCCCTTCGGGTCCGTGTTGATCGCGTAGCCGAACAACACCAGCTGGATGATCGGCACGCCGACGGCCATCGCGAAGGTCAGCCGGTCGCGCAGCATCTGCTGGCATTCCTTGATGAAGATGGCCAGCATGCGCGCCCAGGAGAAGCGGTGTTCACGGACCATCGAAGTTGTCCTTGGCCGCGTCGATCAGCTTGACGAAAACGTCTTCGATGTTCTTCGCGCCTTCCACCCTGTCGATCAACTGCTGCTGCGTGCCCTGCGCCAGCACCTTGCCATAGGCGATGTAGACCAGCTCGTCGCAACGCTCGGCCTCGTCCATGTAATGGGTGGAGACGAGCACCGTGATGCCTTCGCCCGCCAGGCGCTTGATCTGGTCCCAGAACTCGCGCCGCGCCTTCGGGTCGACGCCGGCGGTGGGCTCGTCGAGCAGCAGCAGCTTCGGTTCATGCAGCAGGCAGGCGGCCAGGGCGAGCCGCTGCTTCCAGCCACCGGAGAGCGAACCCGCGAGCTGCTCCTGGCGGGTCTTCAGGCCCAGGCGCTCCAGGGCCTGGTCGACGACCTGGCGGCGCTGTGCCAGCTCGAAGAGCCGCGCCACGAAGTCCAGGTTCTCGCGAATCGACAGGTCCTCGTAGAGCCCGAACTTCTGCGTCATGTAGCCGACTTGGCGCTTCAGCTCCAGCGCCTGCTTGCGGAAGTCCAGACCCAGGCAGCGACCCTCGCCGGCATCGGGCGTCAGCAGGCCGCAGAGCATGCGCATCGTCGTCGTCTTGCCGCTGCCGTTGGGGCCGAGGAAGCCGACGATGCGGCCCTGCGCCACCTGCAGGTCGACGTCGTCGACGACCTTCCTTTCGTTGAAGCTCTTGCTCAGCCCTCTGACATCGATCGCCAGGTCTGTCATGGCGAAAGGACATCCAAGGGCTGCCCCGGATGCAGCCGCTCTGCATCCTTCGCATCGATCGGCCGCGCCTCGACGAGGAACACCAGCTTCGCCCGCTGCTCGTTGGAATAGATCACCGGCGGCGTGTACTCGGCCTGGGCGGCGATGAAGGTGATCTTCGCGGCGATCGGCGCGCCGCAGCCGTCGCACTGCAGGCGCACCTGCTGCTGCATCTTCAGCCCGCCCAGCTGCGTCTCAGGCACGTAGAAGCGCGCCTTGCGATTGGCCGGCGGCAGCAGCGCGACGACCGGCTGGCCGGCCTCCACCCATTCGCCGGGCCGGTAGAACACATCGGTCACCACCGCGTTCGACGGCGCCACCTGCTGCGTCTGCTGCAGCCTCCATTCGGTCTGCGCCCGGCTGCTCTGCGCGGCCGTGGCGAGTGCGCGCGCCGACTCGCGCTGGTCGCTGCGGGCCGGCAGCTTCGCGGTGGCGAGTGCCGCCTGAAGCTCGTTCACGCGGGCCCCCGCCTGCTGGGAGGCCAGCGCCTGGTCGTCCACCTGCGCCGGCGCGATGAAGCCCTGTTGCGCCAGGCCCTCGCGGCGGCGCAGCTCGGCATGCGCCTGCTCGGCCTGCGTGATCGCCTGGCGCAGCTGCGCCTGCGTCACCGCCAGCTCCTCGCGGCGCCGCCCCTTGTCCGCGTCTTCGGCCTGCGCCTGGGCACTCAGCGCGCGGGCCTGCGCCTCGGCGTCGGCGGCGCGCTCCACCGTGGCGTCGAGCGTGAACAAGGGCTGAGCGGCCTGCACGGTGTCGCCGGCCGCGACGCTCAACGTGGCGACCCGCCCGGCCACCGGCGCCGCCACATAGACCGTCTCGCCCTCGGCGTAGCCCGACCATCCCGGCGGTGGCTTCGGCGCACAGGCGCCGAGCGCGAGCAGGGCCAGGGCAGCGGCGACGCAGCGGGCGTTCTTGTTCTTCATCATTCGATTGTTGGGCAAAAAGTACGCCCGATATACTTCTTCACTTCAGCGCCGATTTGTTCTGGATTGCGGGCGCTCTACAAATGCCGCTAAAGAAGATGCGCGACCCGCCCGGTTCCCGCTTCTTTGACGGCGAGGACCGGTTTTCTTTTTGGAGTCGCTGCCATGGCCAGCTTGGGTCACGTCAAGCCACAGACCCTGCATTTCGAGGAAGCGCTGCCGCTGCGCAGCGGCGCCGCGCTCGCGAACTACGACATCGTCTACGAGACCTACGGCACGCTGAACGCCGCCCGCTCGAACGCGATCCTCGTCTGCCACGCGCTGAACGCCAGCCACCACGTGGCCGGCACGCACGAGGGCGTCGAGAAAAGCGAAGGCTGGTGGGACAACCTGATCGGGCCGGCTAAGCCGCTGGACACCGACAAGTTCTTCGTGATCGGCATCAACAATCCCGGCTCCTGCTTCGGCTCGACCGGGCCGATGCATGTGAACCCGGCCACGGGCAAGGTCTACGGCGCGGATTTCCCCGTCGTCACCGTGCAGGACTGGGTGGACGCGCAGGCCCGCGTGCTCGACCGCCTGGGCATCGGCCAGCTCGCCGGCGTGCTGGGCGGCTCGCTCGGCGGCATGCAGGCGCTGGACTGGTCGCTGCGCTACCCGGAGCGGCTGCGCCACTGCATCGCGATCGCGACGGCGCCCAACCTGTCGGCCCAGAACATCGCCTTCAACGAGGTCGCGCGCCGCGCGATCATTACCGACCCGGACTTCCACGGCGGCCACTTCTACGCGCACGGCGCCATTCCGAAGCGCGGCCTGCGCGTCGCGCGGATGATCGGCCACATCACCTACCTCAGCGACGATGTGATGGAGCAGAAGTTCGGCCGCCAGATGCGCGCCACCGAGCTCGGCTACTCGACGCAGGACATCGAGTTCCAGATCGAGAGCTACCTGCGCTACCAGGGCGACAAGTTCAGCGAGTACTTCGACGCCAACACCTACCTGCTGATCACCCGCGCGCTCGACTATTTCGACCCGGCCACCGGCCACGGCGGCGACCTGAGCCGCACCTTCGCCAGCGCACGCTGCAAATACCTGATCGCCAGCTTCACGACCGACTGGCGCTTCTCGCCGGCGCGCTCGCGCGAGATCGTCAAGGCGCTGCTGGACAACAGGCTCGACGTCTCCTACGCCGAGATCGATGCGCCACACGGCCACGATGCCTTCCTGCTGGACGACCCGCGCTATCACGGCGTGCTGAAAGCCTATTTCGAGCGGATGGCCGGAGAGTGCCAATGATCCACGAACAGACGCATTTCGCGGCCGAGCGCCGGGCCGCTCCCAAGCCGGCCGGCCCGGCGATGTGCCTGCCGGTCGATCCGGCGAGCATCGCCGTCCCCTCGGGGGACCGGCCAGCGTACTCGCTGGACGAGGGGCTCACAGCATGAGCGCGACCGGCGTGATGGAGCAGATCGCCGCGCTGGTGCCGCAAGGCTCGCGCGTGCTGGACCTGGGCTGCGGCACCGGCGAACTGCTCAGTTACCTGCAGAAGAACAAGGGCTGCAGCGGCTACGGCGTCGAGCTGAACGACGCGAACCTGCTGGCCTGCGTGCAGCGCGGCGTCAACGCGATCCAGCTGAACCTGGAGGAAGGCCTGTCGATCTTCGAGGACCAGAGCTTCGACGTCGTGCTGCAGCTCGAAACGCTGCAGCACCTGCGCAATACCGAGCTGATGCTGCGCGAGACGGCGCGCGTCGGCCGCACCGGGATCGTCAGCTTCCCGAACTTCGCGCACTGGCCGAACCGGCTGCAGGTGCTGTTCGGCCGCATGCCGGTGACGCGCGTGCTGCCCTACGAGTGGTACGACACGCCGAACATCCGCGTCGGCACCTATGCCGACTTCGAGGTGCTGGCGCGCAAGAACGGCCTGCGCATCCTCGACAGCTTCGGCATTCAGGACGGCCGCGCGGTGCGCGTCCGTCCCAACCTGCTGTCCAGCATGGCCGTATTCAAGTTCGACAGGGGCTGATGCAGCGCGGCGGGTCCACGGCACTGGCGCTGGTCGCGCTGCTGGCATTGCCCGGCCCGGCCCTGGCCGGCTGCTCGCGGGCCATCGTTGCGCCGATGGCGCCGTCCGGCCGCCTGGTCTTCGCCGGCGACGGGGAGCTCCTGCGCGGCGTCTGGCCCGAACTGCTGGAAGAGGTGGGCCGCAGCGTCGACTGTCGCTTCGCCATCGCGCCGATGCCGCGACCCCGCATGGACATGGAGTTCCTCGCCGGCCGCACGGTCGACCTGCTGATCTCCGCCACGCGCACGCCGGAGCGCGACCGCTGGGGCGAGTTCGTGCCGCTGTTCCGCCAGCCGCTGGTCATCGTCACGCGGCGCGATGCGGCGACGGTGCCCGGCAGCCTGTCCGCGCTGCGCCAGAGCGGCTGGCGCATGGCGCTGCAGCGCAACTTCCACTTCAGCGCCGAGTACCGTGCGCTGGTGACCGAGCTGGAGGCCGCGGGCCGCGTCGATGCGGTCAACGGCACCGAGGCGGCCGCAAAAATGCTGCGCGCCGGCCGGGTGGACTTCACGCTGATGTCACCGCCCCAGGCGCAGGCAACGATCGGCGACGACCTCGTGTTCCGCCGTTTCGAGGGCCTGCCGTTGATGGAGGTGGGGCTGTACCTGTCCACCGCGCGGCTGGGCGGCGCGGACCTCGCGCTGCTGCGCGATGCGCTGGGCCGCGCGGCCCGGGACGGCGTGGTGCGTCGCGTGTTCCTGCGGCATTACCCGCCCGAGATCGTCAACCTGAACCAGGCGCTGTAGCGCCCGCCGGCCCTCGCCTATTTCGTCGTCGCCGGCGGCTCCGGCGGCACGTCGTCCTTGCGCGTGAGCGCGCCGTCCTCGGTGCGCTCGTCGTTCCTGAACTGGCCTTCCCACTGGTCGCCGCTGGCCCAGACGAACAGGCCCCGGCCCTGCTTGCGGCCGGCGGCCCAGCCGCCCTTGTAGCGGTCGCCGGACTTCCACTGGTAGCTGCCCTGGCCGTCGGCGACGCCGCCCGCGAAGTTGCCTTCGTACACGTCGCCCGAGGCGAAGACCATGCGGCCACGGCCGCTGGGAATGCCGTCGACGACCGTGCCCTCGTAGCGGTTGCCGTTGGCAAAGCGCAGCAGGCCCTGGCCGTTGGGCTTGTCCCGGGCCCATTCGCCCTCGTAGCGCTGGCCGTTGGCCCAGGTGTAGGTGCCGCGGCCGACGGCCATGCCCTGAACCAGGGGGCCCTGGTAGACATCGCCCGAGGCGTAGCGCATCAGTCCCTCGCCGTGCGGCACGCCGTCGACGACGCTACCCTCGTAGTCGTTGCCGTTGGCGAAGTGCAGCGTGCCGCGGCCGGTGGCCTTGTCGTGGACCCACTCGCCGCTGTAGCGCTGGCCGCTGGCCCAGGTCAGCGTGCCCTGGCCATGGCGCTCGTTGCGCACGAGCGGGCCTTCGTAGACATCGCCGTTGGCCCACTCGACGCGGCCGCTGCCGCTCAAGACCTGACCCTCCTCACGGGTGAACAGGCCCTTGTAGCGTGTGTCGCCGGCGCGCAGGTCGACCTCCTTCGTATCGACCGCCACGGTGACTGGGGCAGCGACGATGGTGGGCTTGGCGGCGACGGCGACCGGCGGCGCCGTAAGCGCGGTGGGCGCTGTGGGAGTTGAGGCCGGCTTCGGGCCGGGCTTGACCGCGACGGCCGGCGCAGGGCTCGAAGCAGCGGCCGCGACCGCCACTGGCGCCGCCACGGCGCCAGGAGGCAGCGTCGCCACCCACGGCGTGCCGCGCTCGCGGGCCAGCGCGGCGGCGTTGTTGCCGGCCAGCTCCAGCGCGCTGCCGCGGCATTGGCGCACGGCCTCGCGCCACAAGGTCTCGGCGATCTGCGATTGCTGCTGACGCTCCGGCAGCGGGAGGCCGCCGGCTGTGGCGCTGCGGAACTTCTGCGTGTAGTCGCGTGCCCGGTCGAACAGCGGCGCGCAGTACTCGGCGTTGTGGCCGTCGATCTCGGACTGCTCGCGCCGCTTCACCGCCACCTGCTGCTGCAGGCCGCTGCAGTTCTCGGCGGCCAGGTCCCACAGGGTCTCGGCCTTGCGGTAGAGCATCGCGGCATCGGGCCAGCGACGCTCGCCGAAGGCCTTGACGGCCATGTCCTGCACCGAGGCGGCGTCGCGGTGCGACACCTCGCACTGCGAACCCGAGGCCAGGCGCTCGGCCAGGGCGGCGCGGGTCTTCTCGTTGTCGGCCAGGTTGCGCTGCGCGCGCTCGCGGGCATGGCCCTCGCAAACGACCGTGGCCAGCGTCCATTGCTTGACCGCCTCGTCGACCAGCTGCGCCAGCTCGGCGAGGTCCCGGCCCTGCGACTGGGCGGTGGTGGCGCGCAGGTCGGCCGCGGCGGCGCGGGCGCTGAGCTGGCCGCAGGTCGGCGGCGGTGGCGGCGCGGGCTCGGAAGCGGCTTCGGAGGGGGCGGACGCCGCAGACGCCGCCGCGGCCGGCGGCTCCTGCGCCATCACGGCCTGCATCGCGAGCAGGGACAGAAGCACAAGAGCGCGGCTGACGAGCACCCTCATTTGCGCGCTCCCGCCGATTCGGCCGGGATGTCCAGCATCGCGTCGATCAGGCCGCGGCTGAAGCGGCCGGCACCGGGGTCGTCCGGGCTCTCGAAGCTGAAGACCTCCGGTGCCGAGGCCAGCGGCATCGCGCTCATCGCGTACTGGATCTCCTGCGGCCGGATGCCTTGCAGGATGGCCGTCACCTCCACGCCCATGCCGCGCGCTTCGGCGACCTTGGAGATGGCGGCGAGGCGATCCACGTCGAAGACCAGCGAGTTCGCCGTCAGCCCGCGTTCGAGCATTTTCTGGTGCAAGGTGAAGCCGGCCAGCGGATTGGCACCGAGCTTGATCGCGTGCTCGAAGGCCCAGGCGTCCGCGCGGTCGAACACGGTGGCACCGATGCGCGCGACGCCGCTGAGCGAGCCGCGGTTGACCGCCGCGGCCTGCAGGCCGTCGATCACCTGCTGGCGCGTCAGCTGCTGCGCGCTGTCGACCAGGCCGTCGCGCATGCGCTGCAAGGCCAGCTGCTTGCCCTGTTCGATCAGCTGCTGCTTGATCAGGTCGGTGGCGACCTGCGCGGCCGCCTGGCGCGCCGCGCTGATGGCCGCATCGGCCGCCATCGCCGCGCCTTTCAGCCCGGTGGCCAGGGTGACGAGGTTGTAGAGCGTGCCGGCGATCTTCATGCCGTAGTGGTAGGTCTTCATCCGCGCGCCGCCCTCCTCGGAGAGCCCCTGGGTCCAGAGCACGGCCCACAGCGCCTCGTCCTCGCTCAGGTCGGCGCGCGTGATCTCCAGCGGATGCATGGACATCAGCCAGTGGTAATCCTGCAGCTTGGGCGTGTTCGGCGGCGCCAGGCGCGTGTAGCCGCGGCAGACCTCGAAGGGCGTCACCTGCACCGCGCGGCCGGTGGACAGCGTCAGGCGGATCGGCTTGCCTTCGCCGTTGTCGCGCAGATCGGCCAGCGTCTCGAGCAGGCGCGTGCTGTCTTCGTCCTGGCGCGCGCCGATCTTGGTGATCTTGTCGCCGGGGTGCAGCGGCGAATCGGGCGTGGCGGCCACCACGGTGAGCCGCTCGTCCACGCCCAGCGCGCGCACCCAGGCGACGCGGTCGTTCTCGCTCCAGCCGTAGCTGGTGGCCACGGCGAAGGGCAGCTCCCACTGCTTGTCGCAGTCCTTGTCGTGCAGCGCGGCGGAGCGCTGGATCGCGGGGCGTAGCGTCTGCTCGCCGGAGCCATAGGCGCGGATGTTGCCGAGCAGCACCTCGTCGACCTTGCGGCCATCGTCCACCGTGAACTTCGGGCCCGCGCAGGCGGCGAGCAGGCAACAGCTGATCAGCAGGACGGCGAGCGTTCTCATGGCGGAGGCCGGCAAACGGGGGCGGGATTTCAGTTTAGGGTGGGCCCCCGCCGCGGCGCCTCCGCAGAATCACCGGCCTGTTGCTACATAACGCCAGATTTCAGCTGACTTGATGAGTTCATGAAATCTTGCCGACTTCTCCCAGCGGCGCGAACGAAGGCTCGGCCTTCGCCTTCCACGCGGCGATCGCCACGCCCATCTCGGCGGTGTCGAAGATCGCGCTCTGCAGCAGGCTCATCTGCTGCAGCGAGGCGGCCGTGCCGTGGTCACGCGCATGGTTCAGCGCCAGCTTGCTGCCGGCGATCGCCAGCGGCGACTTGGCGGCGATCTGCGTGGCCACGCCGAGCGCGTGCGCCAGCAGCGCGTCGGCATCGGGCAGCAGCGCGTTGACGAGGCCGCAGGCCAGCGCCCGTTCGGCCGGCAGCCGCTCGCCGGTGTAAGCCAGTTCGCGCGCCAGGCCCGCCGACATGATGGCCTGCAGGCGCTGCAGCACGCCGAGGTCGGCGGCCATGCCGATATTGGTCTCCTGCACGCAGAAGAAGGCATCGGCGCTGGCGTAGCGGATGTCGCAGGCGGCCGCCAGGTCCAGCGCGCCGCCGATGCAGCCGCCCTGGATCGCGCAGAGGATCGGGAAACGCGCCTCGTCCAGCGCCGTGAAGCAGTCCATCAGCGCGCGCAGCGAGGACTGGAAGTTCAGCCGCGCGCGCGGGGTCGAGGTGTCCAGCATCGCGCCGTCGCCGCCGAAGGTCTCCAGCGCCATGCCGGCGCTGAAGTGCCGGCCGGTGGAGGAGATCACCAGCACGCGCGCCTGGCCGGCATCGGCAAGGCCGCGCACCGCATCGCGCAGCGCCGGGAAGAACGAGGGCGCCATCGTGTTCATGCGCTCGGGTCGGTTCAGCCGCAGGTGGGCGATTCCGTTCGGATCGGTCGTTAGCTCGAAGTAGTCCTGCTGGTGCATCGGGGTCTCCATCAGTGGGTAGTGAATATCCACAGCGTAATCCGTGCATTCGTGCTTCCCCGGACCGGGGAAGCCCTTGGACTGGCGCCTTGACCCTCTCCCTACACTGGTCTGCATGCAGCCCCCACGCTCACTTCCTTCGCTGCCCCCCGAGGGGGCCGAGCCCGGACACGAAAGGTCCGGTGGACCTTTCGTGCCTGGCGAGGAGCGGGGGCGCGAGCCCCTGCGCGGCCTGCAAGGCAGTCAGCGCCTTCGGGCGGCCGGGCGGCGCTGATTATGCGCACCCTGAGAACCGACGACGGCCTCCCGCTGCACTGGCGGCAGTGGACGCTGCCGCTCAGCACGCGGGCCCGCGGCACGGTGCTGATCGTGCATGGCCTGGGCGAACACATCGGCCGCTACGAGGCGGTGGCGGCGCGCCTGAACGGCTGGGGCTGGCATGTGGTGGGCCACGACCAGCGCGGCCACGGCGCCTCGGCCGGCGCGCGCGGCGACGTGGCTTGCGGCGACCGGCTGCAGCAAGACCTGGCCCTGGTGATCGACGAGTTGCGGCGCGACCCGCAGCTCGGCGCCGGCCCGCTGGTGCTGCTGGGCCACAGCATGGGTGGCCTGGTGGCGGCGCGCTTCGTCGCCGGGGGGCTCACGGCCAACAGCGCCGGCACCTTGCCGAAATGGTTCCGGCCGGTCGACGCGCTGATGCTGTCCTCGCCGGCGCTGGATCCGGGCCTGTCGGCCTTCCAGCGGCTGCAGCTGGCGATCGGCACGGCACTGGCGCCGCACCTCGCGGTGGGCAACGGGCTCAAGTCGAGCTGGATCTCGCGCGACGCGGCCGTGGTGCGCGCCTACGAGGACGACCCGCTGGTGCACGACCGCATCACGCCGACGACCGCACGGATGATCGTCGACGGCGGCGAGATCGTGCTGCAGCACGCGCCCGACTGGATCGTGCCGACCTTGCTGCTGTGGGCCGGCGATGACCGCTGCGTCGCACCGTCCGGCAGCGCCGAGTTCGCCGACACGGCACCGGGCACGCTGCTGCGCTCGCACTGCTTCGAGGACATGTACCACGAGATCTTCAACGAGCCCGAGCGCGAGCAGGTGTTCGCCCGCTTGCAAGCTTGGCTCACCGACCGATTCGGCGAATAACTACACTCGGGGATTCCACCAGCCACAAGCCGGGAGACCCTGATGAATGCACGAGACCCGTCGCTGCCGCTGCAGCGCGATGAGACCACCGCCCTGGGCGAATTCGCCGCCCGCGTCTGGGACGAAGAGATCGTCCCCAAGCTGACCGACTACATCGCCATTCCGGCCAAGAGCCCGATGTTCGATGCCGACTGGGCCGCCCACGGCTATATCGACAAGGTGCTGACCGACGCGGCCGCCTGGGTCGAGAGCAGACGAGTCGCCGGCCTGAAGCTGGAGGTGATCCGCCTGGAAGGCCGCACGCCGGTGATCTTCTTCGAGGTGCCGGCCACCAAGGCGGACAGCACGGACACCATCGTGCTGTACGGCCACCTCGACAAGCAGCCCGAGTTCAACGGCTGGCGCAATGACCTCGGCCCCTGGACGCCCAAATACGAGGACGGCCTGCTCTACGGCCGCGGCGGCGCCGACGACGGCTACGCGATCTATGCATCCCTCACGGCCATCATGGCGCTGGACAGGCAGGGCATCCCGCGGCCGCGCTGCGTCGGCATCATCGAGACCTGCGAGGAATCGGGCTCCTATGACCTGCCGGCCTATCTCGACGTCCTGAGGCCGCGGCTGGGCAACGTTTCCCTGGTCGTCTGCCTGGACTCGGGCGCCGGCAACTACGAGCAGCTGTGGCTGACGACCAGCCTGCGCGGCATGGTCAGCGGCGTGCTGAAGGTCGAGGTGCTGACCGAGGGCATCCACTCGGGCGACGCTTCGGGCCTGGTGCCGTCGAGCTTCCGCATCCTGCGCCAGGTACTGGACCGCCTGGAAGACAGCAAGACCGGCCGCCTGCTGCCGGACAGCTTCCACTGCGAGATCCCGGGCGCCCGGCTGGAGCAGGCCAAGGCCACCGCGGCGATCCTGAAGGACGAGGTCTGGAAGCGCATGCCCTGGTCCTGCGGTGCCGACGGCGGCCCGGTGCTGCCGACGACGACCGATCCGGTCGAAGGCCTGCTGGCCCGCACCTGGCGGCCGACGCTGTCGGTCACCGGCGTGGACGGCTTCCCGGAGCTGAAGAGCGCCGGCAATGTGCTGCGCCCCTTCACCGCCTTCAAGCTCTCGCTGCGCCTGCCGCCGCTGGTCGACGGCAACGAGGCCGCGCTGAGGCTGAAGGCGCTGCTGGAAGACAACGCGCCCTACAACGCCAAGGTGACCTTCGTGCCGGACGGCCGCGCCGGGGCCTATGGCGCCACCGGCTGGAACACGCCGGAGCTGCAGCCCTGGCTCAGCACCGCGCTGAACGAGGCGAGCCTGGCGCACTTCGGCGAACCGGTCGGTTACATCGGCCAGGGCGGCACGATCCCGCTGATGAGCATGCTGCAGAAGGGCTTCCCGGCGGCCCAGATGATGGTCTGCGGCGTGCTGGGCCCGAAGAGCAATGCCCACGGCCCGAACGAGTTCCTGCACGTGCCCTACGGCAAGCGCCTGACGGCGGCCGTGGCGCAGGTGATGGCGGCTCACCCTTGAGTTTTTCCTAGAGACAAGGCGGGACGACCATGGATCTGCTGCGCGCCCTCACCGTCTTCGTCCAGGTCATCGACGAGGGCAGCTTCGCCGCCGCCTCGCGCTCGCTGGACCTGGCGCCCGCCGTCGTCACGCGGCTGGTGGCCGAGCTGGAGCAGCACCTCGGCGCGCGGCTGATCAACCGCACGACTCGCAGCCTGGCGCTGACCGAGGTCGGCAAGGAGTACCTGGAGCGCGCGCGGCAGATCCTGTTCGAGGTGGAGGAGGCCAACGAGCTGGTGAGCCTCTCGTCGGCCAAGCCGCGCGGGCACCTGCGGGTGGTCGTCGGCGCGGCGGTGGCCGTGCATCAGCTGGCCGAGCGGCTGCCGGAATTCCACGCGCTCTATCCGGAGGTCACGCTGGAGCTGCACTCGCCGGCCATCGTCGACACCTTGGACGAGCATTTCGACATCTCAATCATCTCGACCCGCAAGAAGCTGGACGGCGACTTCATCGCCCGGCCGCTGGCGCAGGTGCCGGTGATCCTGTGCGCCTCGCCCACCTACCTGGACCGGCACGGCCGACCGACGCATCCCAGCGAGCTGCCCAAGTACGACGCGCTGCTGCCGCCGGCGAGCACGATGCCCGACGGCATCGTGTTCCGGCGCAGTAGCAGCACCGAGGATTCGCCGGACGACGAGTTGTTCGAGCTGCAGCCGCGCCAGCGGCCGCTGCTCAGCGCGACGCATCCGGAGATCAACCTGGCCGCGGCGCGTGCCCACATGGGCATCACCGGGCAGCCGTATTTCCTGATCCGCGAGGACCTGAAGCGGGGCGTGCTGGAGCACGTGCTGCCCGAGTGGCGCCTGCCCTGCCTGCCGGTCTGGGCGGCGATGCAGACGCGCAAGTACGTGCCGGCGCGCACGCGCGTGTTCCTCGAATTCCTCGAGCGCATCTTCAGCGAGAAGGCGGCGGCCACGGCCAGCCTGATCAGCAGCTGCGCGGTGCCGGCGGCGCCGCCGCTGCCGGCCGTGCGGCCGGCCAGCGCGACGATCAGCGAAGCGTGAAACCCGTCTGCACCAGATTGCCCTGCAGGTCTTCCAGCAGCCGGGCCAGCGGCCCGAGCTGGACGTAGCGCGTCGAAACCTTGACCGCGTGCGCGAGCAGGCGCGGCAGCAGTTCCTGCACTTTTTCCGCCGACATCCGGCCCTGGCGCTTGAGCCGGCACAGCGCGGCCGCCTGCATCAGGTGCCGCTGCAGGCCCGCCCATTCGAGCTGTTGCCAGAAGAGGCCGAAATCGGCATCGAAGGGCAGGCCGGCCTTGCGCGCCTGCTCCCAGTAACGGATCGCCCAGTCGAGCTGCTGTTCCTCGTCCCAGGGCTGGCGCGGATCGCGCAGCAGCGAGACGAGGTCATAGGCGGCGGGGCCGACGGCCTGCGGCGCCGGCACCGGGCCGGCTTCGGCCGATGACAGCCGGGCCGGCGTGAAATCGCCGTGCAGCGGCAGGCGCGGCTGGGCGTCGAGACCGGCCGTCAGCGCATCGCTGCTGAGGGTCCACCAGCGCTGGCGCTGCGCGTCGCCGGTCCAATCGCGGCCGAATTCGCCGAGGGCGCAGTCGGCGACGAACTGTTGCAACTGCGCGCGCACCGGCACCGCATCCAGCTGAGGCGGTGTACCCGCCTGCAGCTGCCACTGCAGCAACGCCTGCACGGCGGCGCGCATCAGCGCGTCGGCATCGGCGGGTTCGCCCTGCAAGGCCGACAGCAAGGAAGCCGGAGCGACGGCATCGGCAAATGCGTCGTCGGCAGCGCCGGGCTGCGGGTGCAAGGTGACGGTGGTTTTCATCGAGGAGGTCGGAGGGGAACGGCGACGGGGCGAGGCCGGCCGCAGCGGGCCCTCATGGATAATGAATTCTACAAACCGCCTGCCTCGCCGCCGCGTCCCCGCCCGGGAGCGTCGTCATGCGTGATGCCCCACAAGAATCGTCGTTCCTTGCAGCCTCCCGCCGCTCCCCCTTTCGCCCGTTCCTGCCTGTGGCTGGCCCTGTTGTGCCTGAGCAGCGCGCCCGCCTGGGCGCAGCAGGCCGCGGCGGATGCGTCCAGCGATGACAGCCTGCGCCTGAAGCCCAACCGCACGCTGACAACGCGCCCGAAGTCGGACGCGCAGAAGCCCGCGCTGGTGATCACCGCCGACAAGATGAGCAGCGTGGTCGACCAGCAGTCCAAGGCCGAGGGCCGTGCCGAGCTGCGCTACGGCGATGTGCTGCTGCGAGCGGCCCAGGTCACCTACGGCCAGGCGAACGACCTTGCCCATGCCACCGGCGAGGTGGAGCTGAGCAGCGGCGGCAACATCTTCCGCGGCCCGGACCTGCAGCTCTACGTCAGCCGCTTCGAGGGCGAGTTCCTCAATCCGAACTACTTCTTCTCGGTGACCGGCGGCTCCGGCCACGCCGAGCGCATCAGCTTCAGCGACCAGAAGCACGTGCTGGCGGTGGCGGGCACCTATTCGAGCTGCCCGATCGTCGACCAGCAGGAGCCGGACTGGCAGATCCGCGCCGACAAGCTGGCGCTGGACTTCGACACCAATGTGGGCGTGGCCACCGGCGGTGTGCTGCGCTTCCTCGGCGTGCCGATCCTGGCCGCGCCTTCGCTGAGCTTCGCGCTGAACAACCAGCGCAAGTCAGGCTGGCTGCCGCCCAACGTCAGCCTGGACAACCGCAGCGGCCTCGAGTTGGGCGTACCCTACTACTGGAACATCGCGCCCCAGCGCGATGCGACCTTGACGCCCTTCGTGATGACCAAGCGCGGCGTGGGCCTGGACAGCGAGTTCCGCTACCTGGAGCCCGACCACAAGGGCCAGCTGAACCTGAGCCTGCTGCCCAATGACCGCGTGGCCGGCCGCTCGCGCTGGGCGACCGAACTGGACAACAGCGGCGAGCTGCCGCACGACTGGCGCTATCAGTTGCGCGCCGAGCGGGTCTCCGACGACGACTACTGGAAGGACATGCCGCAGCGCATGCACAGCAAGACGCCGCGGCTGCTGAGCCAGGACCTGGAAGTCAACCGCGACCATCAGCTGGCCTGGGGCAATATCGAGAGCTACCTGCGCGTTCAGCACTGGCAGGCACTGCAGGGCACGGACGAGACCGCCCAGTTCATCACGCCCTACCAGCGCAGCCCGCAGCTGGGCGTGCGTGCGACCACGAAGGCCGACGACGCGGTGCTCGACGGCTTCACCCCCTGGGGGCGCAGCGCGCGCCTGGAGGGATCGGTGGAGATGGAATACAACCGTTTCGACCTGGCCAACGATGCGCTGCCGGCGCAGCGCCAGAACGGCGCCGTGCAGGGCGGCGAGCGCGTGCACCTGCTGGGTCACGTCAGCGTGCCGATCGGCGGTGCCGGCTGGTGGCTGATCCCGCGCGCGGCCGTCAATGCGGCCAGCTACCGGCTCGACCAGCCGAACGTCGACGGCCGCCTGTCGATGAGCCGCACGATCCCGACCCTGAGCCTGGACAGCGGCTTGATCTTCGAGCGCGATTCCTCGCTGTTCGGCCGCGCGATGCGCCAGACGCTGGAGCCGCGGTTGCTGTATGTCAACACGCCTTACCGGGCCCAGCAGGACCTGCCCAACTTCGATTCGGCGGCCAAGGACTTCAACTTCGACTCGATTTACTCGGAGAACCAGTTCACCGGGGTCGACCGCGTCTCGGACGCGCACACGCTGACGGTCGGCGCGATCAGTCGCTGGATCAACCCGCAGCAGGGCGAGGAGGTGCTGCGCCTGGGCCTGGTGCAGCGCGTGCAGTTCCGCGACCAGCAGATCACGCCGGACGGCACGCCGGCCACACAGCGCTTCTCCGACCTGTTGCTGCTGGCCGCCGCGCACCTGAGCGAGCATTGGTGGGCCGACGGCACGCTGCAGTTCAACACGCAGACCAACCGCTCCGAGCGCACGGTGATGCGTGCCCGCTACTCGCCCGGCGCGTTCCGCACGGTCAGCGTCGCCTACCGGCTGGCGCGCGGGCAGTCCGAGCAGGTCGAGGTGGCCTGGCAATGGCCGCTGTACGGCGCCGCCACCGCCAGCGGCGGCGAGACCCAGCGCGAGGCGATCCGTTCGGGCGCCTCCTCGGGTGGCGGCTGCAGCGGCTCCTGGTACAGCGCGGGCCGCGTCCAGTACAGCCTGTTCGACAAGCGCTTGACCGATTCGGTGGCCGGCGTCGAGTACGACGCGGGCTGCTGGGTGATGCGCGTGGGCATTCAGCGCCAGTCGACCGGCCGCGCCGAAACGAACACCCGGCTGATGCTGCAGCTGGAGCTGGTGGGCCTGTCCCAGCTCGGCTCGAATGCGCTGAAAGTCTTGAGGGACAATGTGCCCGGCTATCGCCAGCTGACGTCCGACCGTTCGGCGACCTTCGATACCACCTCATCGCCCTGAGCGGCGGCTTTGCCCCGCTTCCCGTTTCCTCGCTCGCGCTTCTATGACTGATTCGTCGATTCGTTCCCTGATCCTGGCCGGTGCCGTGCTGGTGATGTCGAGCAGCGCCGTGATGGCGCAACAGCGCGCCGTGCCGGTGGTGACCACGCCCCATGGCCAGCTGAAGCCGGGCGACTACATCGCCGCAGTGGTGAACCAGGACATCGTGGCCGCCAGCGAGGTGGTCCAGCGCACGGAGAAGCTGCGCCAGGACGCCCGCCAGCGCGGCGAGTCGCTGCCGGACAGCGAGGCGCTGCACAAGCAGGCGCTCGACGCGATGATCGACGAGCGCGTGCTTGTCACCTACGCACGCGAGAACGGCAACAAGATCGACGACGCCGAGCTGGACCGCGTCGTCGGCAACGTGGCGGCTCAGAACAAGCTGTCGATGGATCAGCTGAAGGCGCGGCTGAAGGAGGACGGCATGGACTTCCGCCGCTTCCGCGACAACCTGCGCGATCAGATGATGACCGAGCGCACCCGCGAGCACGAGGTGCAGGGCCGCATCCGCATCACCGACGGCGACATCGACAAGTACCTCGAGCAGCGCCGCGACGCGCTGTCTGCCGGCGGGCAGCTGAACATCGCGCAGATCCTGATCACGGTGCCGGAGAACGCCTCGGCGGCCACCATCGCCGAGAAGCGCGCCGCCGCCGAGAAGGCGCTGGCGCGCGTGCAGGGCGGCGAGGATTTCGCGGCCGTCAACAAAGAGCTGTCCGAAGACGGCAACAAGAAACAAGGCGGCGAGATCGGCCTGCGGCCGGCGGACCGGCTGCCCGATGTGTTCGTCGACGCAGTCAAGGGCCTGAAGAACGGCCAGATCGCGCCGCAACTGCTGCGCTCGGGCGCCGGCTTCCACATCCTGAAGGTGATCGAACGCTCGGGAACGCCCTCGCTGACCTCGATCACTCAGACCCACGCACGCCACATCCTGCTGCGCCCCTCGGCCCAGCTGACGATGGAAGTGGCCGGGCGCCGGCTGATGGAATACAAGCGCCAGATCGAGTCCGGCCAGGCCACCTTCGAGCAGATCGCCAAGCAGTATTCCGAAGACGGAAGCGCCGAAAGCGGCGGCGACCTCGGCTGGGTCTCGCCGGGCGGCTTCGTGCCGGAATTCGAGGACGCGATGAATGCGCTGCCGATCAAGGGCATCTCGAACCCGGTGCCCTCGCGCTTCGGCGTCCACCTGATCCAGGTGCTGGAGCGCCGCACGGCCGAGATCGAGATGAAGCAGCTGCGCGAGCAGGCCCGCAACGCGCTGCGCGAGCAGAAGTACGACGAGGCCTACACCGACTGGCTGAAGGAGCTGCGCTCGCGCGCCTTCATCGAAGTGCGGGAATGGCAGGACTGAAGGCGTGGCGAGAGAGCACGTCGCGCGCAAGCGGTTCGGCCAGCACTTCCTGACCGACCGCGCCATCATCGACGGCATCGTCGATGCGATCGCGCCCGAGAAGGGCGATGCGATGGTCGAGATCGGGCCGGGCCTGGGCGCGATGACGCTGCCGCTGCTGGCCCGCCTGCAGCCGTTGACGGTGATCGAGCTGGATCGCGACCTCGCGGCGCGGCTGCGCAAGCGCGGCGATGTCGAGGTGATCGAGTCCGACGTGCTGAAGGTGGACTTCGCCGACATCGCCGCGGCCAAGGGGCAGAAGCTGAGAGTCGTCGGCAACCTGCCGTACAACATCTCCACGCCGATCCTCTTCCACCTGCTGGGCTTCGTCGATCACGTCGTCGACCAGCACTTCATGCTGCAGAAGGAAGTGGTCGACCGCATGGCCGCCTCGCCGGGCGGCAAGGATTACGGGCGCCTGTCGGTGATGCTGCAGTGGCGCTACGAGGTCGAATCGGTGTTCGACGTGCCGCCCGAGGCCTTCGATCCGCCGCCGCGGGTCGATTCCGCCATCGTGCGCATGCAGCCCTTCGCCGAGCCGCCGAAGCTCGACGCCGCACTGCTGGAGGAGATGGTGCAGGTCGCCTTCTCGCAGCGCCGCAAGCTGCTGCGCCACTCGCTGGGCCGCTGGCTGGAGGCACGAGCCTTCGGTGGCCACTTCGACCTGCAGCGGCGGGCCGAGGAGGTGCCGGTGGCCGAATTCGTCGCGCTGGCCCAGCAGCTCTGAGCGGGCAAAACAAGGCAAAACAAAAGGGACCCGAGGGTCCCTTTCTTCATGTCGCTGAAGCGGTGATCAGGCGGCGCTGAGCCACATGGCCGTGTCGAAGGCGCTGCACATCATCGGCATGTTCATGCCGAAGTTCGCGTTGGCGGCTGCCTTGGAGTTCTTGGCGGCCGGCTTCGGTGCAACGACGGGGGCTTCTTCCGGAGTAGCCCGCTCCCAGGAATCCTGAGAGCGGGCTACTGAAAAGAATAGAAACACCTGAACGGGATCTTCCGTTCGGCCCAGAAATCGGCCGCGTCGCGGAAGACGTCGAGCAGCTGCTCGCGTGCCTCGCGATCGAAGCGGATGTTGTCGGGGAGCTGTTCCAGCACGACGACGAAGCCCGGCTGCGCGCCCGACTTGTGGACCAGGTCGGTCATGCAGTCATGCAGCGCATCCAGGTTCTTGCCGAAATGCGCCGGGAACAGGAAAGCCTGGGCGATCCCTTCCAGCACGTCCTGCCGGGACTGCGCCTCGGTCAGGTTGGCATACAGGAAATGCTGGCCGGCATCCTGTGCCGCCTGCATCAAGTCCTCTACCCGGTAGGCCCGGATGGCCTGCACGATGTTGGGACGGACGGTCTGCAAAAGCATGGTCGCGATCCTCCTTTGGTCACTGAACTCTTGGAACCCGCCGCTCACTGCGCCCGCAACTGCTTGAAACTGGCGTAATGATCGTCGGTGTAGAAACAGATATCGGGTCGGTCCGGGGGATTGCCACCGCAGACCATCCGGCGCGCTCCGCGATCGCGCGAGCCGGGTGTGGCCACGGTGTACTCGTGGTAATAGCCTCTGGGCCTTGCCGGTAGAATGCGCTCGCGATTGCCGAAAACGACGCCGTCCTGACGGTGGGCAAAAGGCCCGCCAGCCAGAATCAGGCGATGCGTTTTTTGTGCTTCGCGGGGCAGTTCGGACAACGCCACCGTCTCCAGCCCGGATCCCAATTGCTTGGAATCTTTCGCCTGCACCGGGCTGCTTGTTACTGCCAAAACCGCCAGAAAAGCAGCCAGACCGAACTCACGCCAGGTGGACCACGCTCGTGGTCGAGAGAGCAAAGACACGGGTTTACCCTGTTCCTGAAAGCAGTATGGTAGCGAAGCGGCCTGAAAAGCTCAAGCTGCAAGGCGGGCTTTCGTGGGGATTCAGCGTAAAGTCAGTATGCGCACACTATGAGGATCGGCGTCGCGGTTCCATGAGTTGCGAGCGTTCAAATCGCCTAGTGAGCTGCCACAAACTTTTGTAAACAGGCGGCCGCGGCAAACCCTGGACGCACCACAAAGGTGCATACAGGCTCATCAGCTTCGATGAATTTCCCGCGCTTTTTCAGCGCGCCGCGTTGGCATCCGCCACCACCAGCGCCGTCATGTTGACGATCCGCCGCACGGTCGCCGACGGGGTCAGGACGTGCACCGGCTTGTCGGCACCGAGCAGGACAGGGCCGATCGCGATGCCGCCGCCGGCGGCCGTCTTCAGCAGGTTGTACGAGATGTTGGCGGCGTCGATGTTCGGGAACACCAGCAGGTTCGCCTCGCCGTGCAGCGCCACGTCGGGCACCTGGCCCTTGCGGCACGACGGATCCAGCGCGGTATCGCCGTGCATCTCGCCATCGACCTCCAGCCACGGCGCCAGCTGCTGCAGCAGCGCAAGCGTCTCGCGCATCTTCGTGGCAGATGGGCTGTTGCTGGAGCCGAAATTGCTGTGTGAGAGCAGCGCGGCCTTGGGCTTCACGCCGAAGCGCAGCATTTCCTCGGCGGCCATGATGGTGATCTCGGCGAGTTGCTCGGCCGTCGGGTCGTAGTTGACGTGCGTGTCGACCAGGAAGACCTGGCGGTTCGGCAGGATCAGGCCGTTCATGCAGGCATAGGTCTTCACGCCGGGACGCTTGCCGATGACCTGGTCGATGTACTGCAGGTGCATCGCCGTCGTGCTCCAGGTGCCGCAGAGCATGCCGTCGACCTCGCCCTTGTGCAGCATCATCGAACCGATCAAGGTCAGGCGGCGGCGCATCTCGATCTTGGCCAGTTGCTGGGTGACGCCCTTGCGAGCCGTGATCCGGTGGTAGGTCTGCCAGTAGTCTCTATAGCGCTCGTCGTTCTCGACGTTGACGATGTCGTAGTCCAGGCCTTCCTTCAGGCGCAGGCCGAAGCGCTCGATGCGCTGGGCGATGACGGCCGGCCGGCCGATCAGCGTCGGGCGGGCCAGGCCTTCGTCGACGACGACCTGCACCGCTCGCAGCACGCGCTCTTCCTCACCCTCGGCGTAGGCGACGCGCTTGTTCTGCGCCCGCTTGGCCAAGGTGAAGATCGGCTTCATGGCCGTGCCCGAGGCGTAGACGAAGGTCTGCAGCTTCTCGAGGTAGGCGGCCATGTCGGTGATCGGCCGCGCCGCCACGCCGGAGCTCATCGCTGCCAGCGCCACGGCCGGGGCGATCTTCATCATCAGTCGCGGGTCGAAGGGCTTGGGGATCAGGTAGTCGGCGCCGAAGCTCAGGTTCGCGCCGGCATAGGCCGCCGCGACGACCTCACTCTGCTCGGCCTGCGCCAGTTCGGCGATCGCGTGCACCGCCGCGATCTCCATCTCGTCGTTGATCGTCGTGGCGCCGCAGTCCAGCGCGCCGCGGAAGATGTACGGGAAGCACAGGACGTTGTTGACCTGGTTCGGGTAGTCGGTGCGGCCGGTGCACATCAGGGCGTCGCTGCGCACCTTCTGCACCTCTTCCGGCGCGATCTCGGGGTTCGGGTTGGCCAGCGCGAAGATCAGCGGCTTCGCGGCCATGTCGGCCACCATCTCGGGCTTCAGCACGCCGCCGGCCGACAGGCCCAGGAACACGTCCGCGCCCTTGATGACCTCGCGCAGCGAGCGCGCGTCGGTCTTCTGCATGAACTGGGCTTTGTCCGGATCCATCAGCTCGGTGCGGCCTTCATAGACGACGCCGGCCAGATCGGTCACCCAGATGTTCTCGCGCGGCAGGCCCAGCTTCATCAAGAGGCTCAGGCAGGCCAGCGCGGCGGCACCTGCGCCGGAGGTGACCAGCTTGACCTCCTTGATATCCTTGCCGACGACCTTCAGGCCGTTCAGCAGGCCCGCGCCGACGACGATGGCCGTGCCGTGCTGGTCATCGTGGAAGACCGGGATCTTCATGCGCTTGCGCAGCTCGCGCTCGACGTAGAAGCAGTCCGGGGCCTTGATGTCCTCGAGGTTGATGCCGCCGAAGGTCGGCTCCAGCGCGGCGATCACGTCCACCAGCTTGTCGAGGTTGTCCTTCTCGTTGATCTCGAGGTCGAAGACGTCGATGCCGGCGAACTTCTTGAAGAGGACGCCCTTGCCTTCCATCACCGGCTTGGACGCCAGCGGGCCGATGTCGCCCAGGCCCAGCACCGCGGTGCCGTTGGTGACGACGGCCACCAGGTTGCCGCGCGAGGTGTAGCGGAAGGCGTTGGCCGGGTCGGCCACGATCTCCTCGCAGGCATGCGCCACGCCGGGCGAATAGGCCAGCGCCAGGTCGCGCTGGTTGATCAGTTGCTTGGTCGCCGCGATCGCGATCTTCCCGGGCGTCGGGAACTCGTGGTATTCGAGGGCGGCCTGGCGCAATTCGGCGCGCTTTTCTTCGGAAGTGGACATGGGTCGTTGTCTCTCGCTAGCTGGCTGCATTCCGCAAAAGCGGGCCGCGATTGTAGGAGCCGGCTTCAGTGTCCATCAACGCAGCGACCGAGCGCATACGCGATAGTGCGCATCCGCGCCCGGCGTCGCCAAAGCATACTGCGCTGACCTCCTGCCGCCGCCCGCCGTGCCACCACGCTCCTTTTACTTTTCAATACTGAATCAACCGCGGCGCTGGCGGCGCGCGCTGCTGTGGGGCGCGCTGGTGGGGTTGCTGCTGGTCGCGCAGTCGCTGCTGGTCGCGCTTTCGCTCAGCTACGAGTCCACACGCGCGCAGGAGCACGTCGACCAGGTCGCCGCCGAAGTCGCCGCCAGCGCCAAGCAAATTGCCAACCGCGACATGCAGGCGCTGCAAGGCCTGCTCTGGGAAGACCCGCGCCACGCACGCTGGCTCGACGACGCCACCGAGCTGCTGCGCCGCACCCGGCCGCTGCTGCGCATCGAGTACCGCGACGCCGAGCGGCACATCATCCACGCCGCCGACTCGCCCTACGTCTCCCCGCTGTTCAAGCAGATCAGCCGCCAGCAGATGCAGTTGGAGACCGACCTCGCCTGCGTCGCTGCGCAGCGCCAGGGCGCGCAGGTCTACTCGCGCAGCTACTTCGTGCCGCTGCCCGGCGGCGAGGGCCAGGAGGTGGCCGACCTGTGCCTGCCGCAATCGCAGGGCGGGCAGATCCGCGCCTTCGTCGTCGCCACCGTCGGCCTGCGGCAACTTCTGGAGGAATCGATCACGCCGGAGCTGGCGCGCGCCCACGAGCTCAGCTTCGTCGAGGGCGACGGCACGCGCCTGGCACGCGCGGGCCTGACGCGCGGCACCGGCATCTACCGCGCCGAGCGCCTGCTGGACCTGCCCGGCCTGAGCCTGCAGCTGCGCGTGGACAGCGCCCGCGGCCGGCCGCAGCTGATCCCCAACCTCAGCACGGCGCTGGTGCTGGGCCTGTCGCTGGCGCTGTTCGCCGTGGTGGTGCTGCTGGCGCGCGACGTACGCCGCCGTGCGCTGGCCGAGCACAAGCTGGCCGAGGCGCTGGCCTTCCGCCATGCGATGGAAAACTCGCTGGTCACCGGGCTGCGCGCACGCGACCTCGCCGGCACCATCACCTACGTCAACCCGGCCTTCTGCACGATCGTCGGCTTCCGCGCCGAAGAGCTCTACGGCCAGGCCGAGCCGCCGTACTGGCCGCCCGAGCACGTCGAGGAGTACCGCCGCCGCCACCTGGACCGCAGCCTGCGCGCCGAAGCCGGCCAGGATCCGCGCCAGGGCTTCGAGACCGTGTTCATGCGCAAGACCGGCGAACGCTTCCCGGTGATGATCTTCGAGACCCCGCTGCTCGACGCGCAGGGCGAGCAGACCGGCTGGATGAGCGCCGTGCTCGACGTGTCGGACCAGCGCCGCATGGAGGAGCTGGCGCGCCAGCAGCAGGACCGGCTGCAGGCCACCGCGCGGCTGGCCACCGTCGGCGAGATGGCCTCGCTGCTGAGCCACGAGCTGAACCAGCCGCTGGCCGCCATCGCCAGCTACGCCACCGCCACGCTGAACCTGCTCGACCGCGACGGCGACGACCCGCAGACGCCGACGATGGTCCGCGAGGCCACGGCCCGCGTCGCCCAGCAGGCCGAGCGCGCCGGCCGCGTGATCAAGAGCGTGCACGACTTCGTGCGCCGGCGCGACCAGTCGCGCGAGCTGATCGGCGTCGACGCGCTGTTCGACGCCGTGCTGCCGCTGGTGCGCCTGCAGGCGCGCAAGAGCGGCACCCGCATCGACGTCGACGTGCCCGCCAACGCGCCGCGCCTGCGCTGCGACCGCACGATGGTCGAGCAGGTGCTGCTGAACCTGACGCGCAACGGCATCCAGGCGATGGAGGGCAACACGCCGCTCGGCGACCGCGTGCTGCTGCTGCGCGCCGAGGTCACCGCCGACGCGCGCTGGCTGCGCTTCACCGTTCGCGACCACGGCCCCGGCATCCCCGACGCCGTAGCGCAGCGCCTGTTCACACCCTTCTTCACGACGCGCAGCGAAGGCATGGGCCTGGGCCTGAGCCTGTGCCGCACCGTTGTCGAACAGCACGGTGGCGTGATGGAATTCATCAACCACGAACAAGGCGGCGGCTGCGAATTCCGCTTCACGCTGCCGACGGAGACGAGCGGACCATGAACCATAGCAACATCGCCACCCCGGAGTTCCAGAGCCGCAACCTGCCGATGGTCTACCTCGTCGACGACGAGGACGTGGTGCGCGACGCGCTGGCCTGGCTGCTGCGCTCGCGCCGCCTGCTGTCCGAGGGCTATGCCAGCGCCGAAGCCTTCGAAGCCATGCTGGACGCCCGCCCCGCCCGCGGCTGGCCCGACGCGCCGAGCTGCCTGCTGCTGGACGTGCGCATGCCCGGCATGAGCGGCCTGGCGCTGTTCGAACGCCTGATCGAACGCGGCCTGGAGAAGGTACTGCCGGTGATCTTCCTGACCGGCCACGGCGACGTGCCGACGGCCGTCGCCTCGGTCAAGCGCGGCGCCTTCGACTTCGTCGAGAAGCCCTTCTCCGACAATGCCCTGGTCGACCGCGCGCTGCAGGCACTCGTCGCCAGCGACCAGGCGCTCGCCGCGCGCAACACCGCGGAGCAGTTGAGCCTGCGCCGCAACGAGCTGACCGAGCGTGAACGCGAGGTGATGGCCCTGGTCGTCCAGGGCCTGCCGAACAAGCTGATCGCCGACCAACTGAACATCAGCGTCCGCACCGTCGAGGTCCACCGCGCGCGGGTGTTCGACAAGATGAACGTGAAGTCCGCGGTGGAGCTGTCGAACCTGCTGCGCGAGGGCTGACGCGTTTCAGCCCGCCAGCGCGGCGCGCTGGGGGCGCGGCTGCGCTGCCATCGGCGGCGCCACCGGCTCATCGTTCAGGCGCAGGAACTTGAAGCCCAGCAACTGGGGCTTCTTCAGGCCGGCGTCGAGGTTCTTCTGGTCGCGCACGGCCAGGCGGGCGATGAAGGCCTGCAGCGATTCCTCGCGCACCACCGGCTCGGACGAGTGCAGGATGTGCCGCTCACCGTCCGCGCCCAGCACGATCAGTCCGACGTGCGAGGCGTACGCGCCGCCGGGCTGGCCCGGGTAGCCGGAGATGATGTTGACGAAGTCGCCGTCCTGCAGCTGGTTGGCCACCTCGGCGACGATCTGCTTGGGCACGTAGACGTCGTCCCAGCGCTGCACCGGGATCTCGCGCTCGATCTTGAACTGCTTGCGCAGGAAGGCCTGGCGGTCGATGTTCTGGAAGTAGGGCACGGCACGGGCACCTGCCATGCGGGCAGTGATGTCCGACACCAGCCAGCGGTTGCTGATGTTCCAGTCCGCCTCGGTGTAGTGGTTGCGCGTGGCCACGCCGATCACGCCGTCCTTGTAGCGGATGCGCTGCAGCATCCAGAAGAACTCCTCCCAGGACGCGCTCTGCGCCATCGCGTAGATGTGCTCGGAGAAGACGACGCAATCGCTCTTGTCGAGGTTGAACAGCGGCTGCGAATCGAAGGTCTCGTAGGGGAACTCGCCCAGCAGGAACAGTTCGTAGGGCTGCCCGATATTGCGGCGCGCCAGGTCCGCGATGCGCTGGCGCAGCTGCGGTACGGCCAGCTGCTCATAGGCCAGGAAGCGGCCCAGCTCGGCCGGCTTCATCTGGTACAGCGGCTTGTTCAGCATCGCCGTCAGCGCCTCGGCACCTATGCCGACGCGGCGCGCGCTGTCGAGCTGCGCGGCGGTGGGTTCCACCGCCGGTGCGGCCACGGCGACAGGTTTGGCCGGCGCGGCGACCTCGGGCAGCGGTGAAGACAGGGGCACCTGGGCGCAGCCGGCGGCGAGCAGGGCGGTGAAGGTCAGGGCGAGGGTGTGAGCTTTCATGGCGGCGGCGATTGTGCCCCGCCCACAGCGTTCCGCTTCAAGGACGGCCGGCGCGCAGCGAAATGGGCCAGCTGATCGTGCGCCTGCCGCCCGGATCGCCCCAGACCGCGGCCAGGCGCGGGGCCAGCTCCTGGACCGGATCGACGCCGGTGGCCTGCTGCATCCGCGCGGTGGCGGACCAGCTGCGCAGGTAGCCCATCAGCTCGTCCAAGGTCCACTGCCGCAAGATGGCCAGCGGCGGGCTCGGCAGCGGCCGGAAGTCGAAGGCGAGTTCCGCGTAGCCGGTCTCGACATGGCGCCGGCCCGCCGGCCAGTAGGGGCCGACGGGCGAGTCGTCAGGCCAAACCGAACAGCGCCTCAGCGCGTTCCCGCAGTCGGCCGGGCACGCTGCCGGCGAAGGCCACCGCTGCGCGCTCGCCGCGCATCCGGCGGAACACGGCCTGCACCTCGTCGGCGCTGACGGCGCGCAGTTCGTCCAGCCACTGCTGCGTGTCGCGCAGGCGGCCGAAGCGGAACAGGTCCTGCGCGGCGGCTTCGAGCCGGCGCGAGGGCTGCTCCTGCGCGCGCAGCGTGCGCACGATCAGCTGCTGACGTGCGCGCTCCAGGCCCACCGGGTCGACGCGGTCTTCGCCGTGCCGCTCCAGCAGCTCGCGGACGGCCTGCAGCAGTTCCTCGGCCTGTTCGGGCGTCGTCGCGGCCTCGATCAGCAGCTGGCCGGTCAGCGGGAAGGCGTCGGCCGAGCAGCCCACGTGATAGGCCAGGCCGCGGCGCTCGCGGATCTCATCGAGTAGCGGCGAACTCATGCCTTCGCCCAGCAGCGCGGCGGCCAGCGCGTGCGTCGCCTGCCCCGGTTCGCCGAGCGCCGGCGCCGGGTAGCCCAGCACGATCTGGCACTGACCGCTGCCGGCCATGCGGCGCTGCTTGAGGCCGCCGAGCCAGGCCGGCGCGGTCACCTCGTTGGGCGTGCCGCGGGGCATCGCGCCGAATGCTGCCTCGACCGCCGCGGCGAAGGCCGGCACGTCGACCGGCCCGGCCGCCGCGACGACGACGTTCGCCGCCGTGTACTGCCGCTGCACATAGGCCAGCAGGTCTTCGCGCGTGAAGCGTTTCAGGTTGGCCCGCTTACCGATCACCGGCTGGCCGGCCGGATGCGTGAGCCCGTAGCAGGCGCGGTCGAACAGCTGGAAGGCCTGGGTGACCGGGTCGTCCTCGAACTCGCCGAATTCCTGCTCGATCACGCGGCGCTCGCGCTCCAGCTCGTCGGCCGGGAAGCTCGGCGCCAGCACCAGGTCGGCCAGCATCGCGACGAAGGCCGGCACGTCCTGCGGCAGGCCTTCGATGTGGAAGGCCGTGTGGTCCTTGTCGGTGTGCGCGTTGACCTCCGCCCCGAGCCGCTCGGCATCGAGGTTCACCTGCTGGCAATCGCGCGTGGCCGTGCCCTTGAAGGCCATGTGCTCGACGACGTGGCTGATGCCGTTGAGCCGCGCCGACTCGTGCAGGCTGCCGGTACGGATGAAGACGCTCAGGCTCACGGTGGCGCGCCAGGGCATGTCGATGGCGACGAGGCGCAGGCCGTTGGGCAGGGTGGCGAGGTGGGTCGAGGAGGACGACAAGATCGGCAGGCGCGAGGCGAAGCGTGAAGAAGCCGGATTGTCGCGCGCGCTATGATGTGTACGTTACCTCCGGAGATACACATGCGCACGAACATCGTCATCGACGAGGAACTGATGCAGAAGGCCTTGAAGGCCTCCGGCGCTCGGACCAAGCGCGAGGCGGTCGAAATGGGCCTGCGGACGCTGCTGCAGCTGAACGCCCAGGCGCAGATTCGCCAGCTCCGCGGCAAGGTGCAGTGGGCTGGCGATCTGGCGACGATGCGCACCGACGACCCGGCCAAGAAGAGCAAGTGATACTCGTCGACTCCAGCGTCTGGATCGACTACCTGCGCGGCACGGCCACCCCGCAGGCGCTCAAGCTCGATGCCCTGCTGGGTGTGGTGCCACTGGCCATCGGCGACCTGATTCTGACCGAGGTGCTGCAGGGCTGTCCCACGCAGCGCCAGTTCGACCAGGTGCGAGGCCTTCTGGAAGCGCTGACCGTGGTCACGCTGGGTGGACGCGAGGTCGCCATCGCCGCGGCACAGAACTTCCGCATTCTTCGCGCCAAGGGCGTTACCGTGCGCAAGACGATCGACACGGTGATCGCCACGCGCTGCATCGTCGACGGCTTCGAACTGCTGCACAACGACCGTGATTTCGAGCCGTTCGAACGCCACTGCGGCCTGCGCTGCGTGGCGTGCGAGGCCTGACCCGATCAACGCGGCTGAGACAATGCCCGGATGGGTGAATTCGATCTGATCGAGCGCTATTTCCAGCGCGAGCAAGCGGCCACAGGCGTGGACGTCGGCATCGGCGACGACTGCGCGGTGCTGACGCCGGGCGCGGGCGCGCAGTGGCTGGTCTCCAGCGACATGCTGGTCGAGGGCCGGCATTTCCTGTCTACCGTCGAGCCGGCCCGCCTGGGCCACAAGGCGCTGGCGGTGAACCTCAGCGACCTGGCCGCCTGCGGGGCCACGCCGCGTGCCTTCACGCTGGCGCTGGCGCTGCCGCGGGTGGACGAGCGTTTCCTGGCCGGCTTCGCGCAGGGGATGTTCGCGCTGGCCGATGCGCAGGGCATCGCGCTGGTCGGTGGCGACACGACGCAGGGGCCGCTGAACATCTGCATCACCGTGTTCGGCGAGGTGCCGCGCGGCCAGGCGATCCTGCGCAGCGGCGCGCGGCCGGGCGACGATCTCTATGTGTCCGGCGACACGCTGGGCGATGCGCGGCTGGCGCTGGAGGTGTTCCGCGGCACGCTGAGCCTGCCCGGCGAGGCGTTCGACGCAGTGCGCCGCGCGATGGAACTGCCGCAGCCGCGCGTGGCACTGGGCCTGGCACTGCGCGGCATCGCGACGAGTGCGATCGACGTCTCCGACGGCCTGGCCGGCGACCTCGGCCACGTTCTGCGGCGCTCGAGCGTCGGCGCCACGCTCGATGCGGACGCGCTGCCGAAGAGCGCCGTGCTGGCCGCCCAGCCCATCGAGGTGCGCCGCGAGATGGGCCTGGCCGGCGGCGACGACTACGAGCTGGTCTTCACCGCGCCCGCCGCGGCCCGCGAGGCGGTGCAGCGCGCCGCCGAGGCCAGCGCCACGCCGGTGACTCGCATCGGCCGCATCGAGGCCGAGCCGGGCCTGCGTCTCGTCGACGCCGGGGGTCAGGCCTTGCCCCTGCGCCTGCAGAGCTTCGATCACTTCAAGACACCATGAGCGACGCTGCCCCCATCCGCGCCACCGCGCGCTTCATGTTCGGCCACCCGGCGCGCTGGATCGCGCTGGGCTTCGGCAGCGGGCTGTCGCCGAAGGCGCCGGGTACCGTCGGCACGCTGTGGGGCTGGCTGGTGTTCGCGCTGCTGCAGCGCTATGCGCCGCTGAGCGACCTGCAATGGGCAGGACTGATCACCGCCGGCACGCTGGTCGGCTGGTGGGCCTGCACCGCCTGCGCGCGGCACATGAACACGCCGGACCCCGGTGCCGTCGTCTGGGACGAGATCCTGGCGATCTGGCTGATCCTTTGGCTCGTCAGTCCCACCGGCTGGCTGGGCCAGCTGATCGCCTTCGCGCTGTTCCGTTTCTTCGACGCGTCCAAGATCGGCCCGGTCGGCTGGGCGGACCGCCTGTTCAAGGCAGAGCGCGGCGCACCAATCGGCTGGGCGCAGGGCTTCGGCATCCTGTTCGACGATTTCGTCGCGGCCGGATGTACGCTGCTAGTCATCGCTCTCTACCGAGTTGCATTCTGAGGATGACCGCCATGCTGTTCCCCGACGAACACGAACTGATCGACCGCATCGCCATCGCCCTGATCCGCCGCAAGGAGATGCTGGGCACGGCCGAGTCCTGCACCGGCGGCCTGATCGCCGCGGCCTGCACCGAGCTGCCGGGCTCCAGCCAGTGGTTCGAGCGCAGCGTCGTCAGCTACAGCAACCAGGCCAAGAACGAGTTGCTGGGCGTGCCGGCTGCGCTGCTGGCCATGCATGGCGCCGTCAGCGGAGAGGTGGCGCAGCACATGGCACTCGGGCTGATCGCGCATGCGCCGATCCACTGGTCGCTGGCGGTCACCGGCATCGCCGGGCCCACCGGCGGTAGCGATGCGAAGCCGGTCGGCACCGTGTGGCTGGCGCTGGCGCACGAGGGTCGGCTGCTCAAGGTCTGGAAGGAGTTGTTCCCCGGCGACCGCCACGAGGTGCGCCTCGCCACCGTGCGGGCGGGCCTGACCGCCCTGTGCGACGCTCTCGAAGACCGCGACAGCTGATGCCCGTCCTGGTCCTCGGCGCCGATCGCGAGGCCTGGCTGGCCGCACTGCGCGAGGTGATGCCCGACGAGCGCTTCGTGCTGGAACCGGAGGACGGCATCGACGCCGCCGTCGTTGCCAACCCGCCGCCGGGCAGCCTGCAGAACCTGCCGGGCCTGCGGCTGATCCAGTCGGTCTGGGCCGGCGTCGACCGGCTGCTGCAGGATCCGACGCTGCCGCCGGACGTGCCGCTGGCCCGGATGGTGGACCCGGCAATGAACGAGGCGATGGTGCACACGGCGCTGTGGGCCGTGCTGTCGCTGCATCGCGGCTTCTTCGATCTCGCCGCGCAGCAGCGCGAGCAGCGCTGGCGGCAACCGCCGCAGCCCCGTGCCGCCGAATGGCGCGTACTGGTGCTGGGCCGCGGGGAACTCGGCGGGCGCGTGGCCGACGCCCTGGAACTTCAGGGCTATGCGGTGAGCACCTGGCGCTCGTCGGATGGCCCGGAGCCGCCGCTGGAAGGCGCGGACACCGTCGTCAATCTGCTGCCGCTGACCCCGGCGACCCGCGGCTTCTTCGACGCCGCGCGCCTGGCCCGGATGAAGCCCGGCGCCAGCCTGGTGAATCTGGCGCGCGGCGCCCACGTGGTGGAGCCCGATCTGCTGGCCGCGCTCGACACGGGCCGGCTGCGCCATGCGGTGCTGGACGTGTTCGATGTCGAGCCGCTGCCGCCCGGCCACCGCCTCTGGGCGCACCCACGGGTGACGGTGCTGCCTCACTGCGCTGCACAGACGGACCCGCGCAGCGCGCTGGAGGTCGTCGTCGGCAACCTGCGGGCGCTGCGCGAGGGCGCGCCGCTGCGCCACCTGGTAGATCGTCGCCGGGGTTACTGAAGACCGGCGAGCGCTGTGTTCGGTGCCTCGCCCAGTTCCGGCAGCGCCCAGCGCGCCAGCCACTCGCGGAACTCGCCCTGCGGCATCGGCCGGGAGATGAAGTAGCCCTGGCCCTCGTCGCAGCCCAGCGCCGCCAGCAATTGCCAGGCCTTGGAGGTCTCGACGCCCTCGGCCACCACGGTGAGGCCCAGGTTGTGCGCCAGCTCGATCGTCGAGCGGACGATCTTCGCGTCGTCGATGTCGTGCTCCATCGCCAGCACGAAGCTCTTGTCGATCTTGAGTTCGTCCACGGGCAGGCGCTTCAGGTAGGCCAGCGACGAATAGCCGGTGCCGAAATCGTCGATCGAGAGCTTGAAGCCCATGGCGCTCAGCTGCTCCAAGGTGGCCAGCGCACGCTGCGGGTCGTCCATGATCGCGCTCTCGGTGATCTCCAGGCACAGCGAGGCCGGCTGCACGCGCTGCTCGGCCAGCAGCCCGGCCATGCGCGAGGGCAGGTCGGGGCTCAGCAGGTCGCGGGTCGAGAGGTTGACGCTCAGCCGCAGCGCGATGCCCGAATCGGCCGCCTGGCGCACCGCGCGGGCAGCCTCGGCGATGACCCAGCGCGTCAGTTCGCTGATGAAGCCGGTCTGCTCGGCGAAGGGGATGAACTGCATCGGCGGCACCAGCCCGCGCACCGGATGCAGCCAGCGCACCAGCGCCTCGGCGCTGACCGCCTCGTGGGTCCGGATGTCGATCTTGGGCTGCAGGTAGAGGCAAAGCTCGTCGTTCTCGATTGCGCGGCGCAATTCCGACAGCAGCGACAGCGACTGCTGGCTGCCCTTGTCCAACGCGGCGTCATAGACCATGCTGCCGCTCTGTCGCTGCTTGGCCGCGTACATGGACAGTTCGGCTCGCGAGAGCAGCTGCATCAGGTCGCGCGCATGTTGCGGATACAGCGCAATGCCGATGCCGGCGCTGATGTCCACCAGATGGTCGCGGATGTGCAGCGGGCGCTTGAAGTCCTGCAGGATGGCCTGGGCGGTGTGCAGCGCCACGGCCTCGCTGCCCTCGCGCAGCAGCAGCGCGAATTCGTCGCCCGCCAGCCGCGCCAGCTCGGCGCCGCGCTGGCGGCACAGGGCCTGCAGCCGTTCGCTGACGCTCTTCAGCAGTTCGTCGCCGACCTCGTGGCCGAGCACGTCGTTGACGTGCTTGAAGCGGTCCAGGTCCAGCATCAGCACGGCGAACGGCGCGTCCTGCGCGATCTGGTCTTCCAGCAGGCGCTTGAACTGCGCGCGGTTGGGCAGGCCGGTCAGTTCGTCCCAATAGGCCAGGCGCTCGGCCTTGGCCGTCTGCGTGCGGATGTTCTGGCGCATCTGCTCGAAGGCCGTGGCCAACTCGTCCACCTCCTCGGTGGTGGCCGGCACGGCAATCGGCGTTTCGTAGTCGCCCGAGCCCAGCCGCACCGCCGCACGCCCCAGCGCGTTGATCGGCCCGCTGATGCGCCGCGCCAGCAGCACGCTCAGCAGGGCGAACACGGCCACGCCGACAAGGGTCAAGGCCAGCAACAGCACCTGCAGGTCTCGGTAGGGCGCCACCGCCCTGTCGAACGAGCGCAGCAGCACGACGCCGAGACGGTAGCGCGGCTCCGGCTCCAGCGGCGCCAGCTGCCCGCGCCATTGCTCGCCCGACACCGCCGCCGAGAACAGGCCGGAGCCGCTGGGCACCTGCGTCGTGACGCTGCGGGTGTCGTGCGGGTCGAGGCTGCTGGCCAGCGGCGTCCAGCTGCTGCCGTCGATCCGCACGACGACGACCCCCTGCAGTTCGGACAGCGTCTTCAGGTCGCGCAGCGCCGCCCCGTCGAGCTGGAAGCCCATCATGATCCAGCCCAGCGGCGCCGGCGTGCGCACCTGCACTGCGACCACCTGGTAGGCCTTGCCGTCCAGCAGCGCCAGCTGCAGGTCGTCGTCGCCAGCGGGCCGGCTAGGGCCCTGCGATGTGATCTTCTGCTGCAGCAGGTCGCGGAAGCGCGTGGCGTCCGGCCGCGTGGCGGCGACCAGCTTCAGCTCGGTGTCGAAGTAGGCCACGACGGTGGCGCCGATGCGCTCGCCCTGGTTGAACAGCGCATCCTGGATCGTCTCGACGGCACCCGCCTCGGTCAGCGAGAGGCTGATCGCCGTCTTGAAGCCGTAGTCCTGCGCCAGCAGCGCGGCGGCGTCGCTGCGCTTCTCGGCCTCCTGCACCAGCAGCCGGCGGAACACCCGCTCGCCGGTCTTCAGCTCGGCGGCGATCGAGGTGTCGGCATTGCGCTCGATGCTGGTCTGGATCAGGCCGAAGCTGGCCAGTTGCACGACCAGCAACAGGCCCAGGAACAGCGCGACGATGCGGCCCTCGAGCCGGCGCAGGTTCAGGAAGGTCGGCAGCGTCATGCGGCCTCGTCGCCTCGGTCTCAGTCGCTGGCGGTGACGACGCTCTGGCCGCCGCCGGCCGACTCGACCTTCAGCGCCTGCGCCTGCAGCTGGTCGCGCTTCATGCTGGCGTGCCAGAGTTTCAGCTGGTGCTCGCCGGGCGGCAGGTCGAAGCGGACGATGCCGGCGGCGTCGGTGCGGGCGAAGATCGGCGTGTCGACGACGACGATGTGCGCGCTCATCCGGTCATGGATGTTGCAGCCCAGCGTGGCGACGCCCGGCTTGTCGAACACGATCGGCTCGGCCGGCGTGCCCGAGTAGAGCTTGGTCTCGAACACCTTGATCGGCGAGAACGAATAGACGTGGTGCCGCACGGTGTCGAAATTGGGGAAGTTCACGGCCGTGCCGGTCTGCACGATCAGCAGCTGAGGCGTGAACTGCTTGTCGCGCTGGCCCATCTCCGCCTTGGCGCCGGACGCGGCCTTCAGCGGCTTGCCGCCCACCTCGACGGCCACCGTGGCATCTGCCAGCGGCTGCCCGGCCGCATTGCGGACCTGGATGGACCAGGGCACGGCCTGCGCGGCGAGCGCGAAGCAGCACAGCGACAACAAGACGGTAGGGCGCAGCATCATCTTCATCATCGGCTCGCGGAGCTCGTCGTCGTTGCAACGATATCCCGCTTCATCGGCGCCAGCCGCTTCAGCAGTTCGTTCTTCGCACCGGGCGCGACGCCGGCGCGGTCCAGTTCCTCGCGCAGGATCTCGACCATCGCGTCGAACTCGCGCGGCTGGATGTTGGACTGTGCGTGCGCGTTGTGCATGGTCTCGCCTTCGTACTTGCAGTCGCTTCCATCGCTGACCACGCAGATCTGCTCGGCCAGGCTTTCCTTGATCGCGGCAATGCGGATGCCTTCGAAGCTGCGCTTCGTGCGCGAATCGGTGGACGTGCGGTCCAGCGTGCGGTCGACGAAGACCTTCACCACAGGCCGGCCGCCGAGGCGCTCGTAAAGCGTGGTGCCGCCGGGCGCGGCACAGGCCGCCAGCAGCAACAGCACCGACAGCGCTGCGAATCCGATGGGTTTGCGCATTAGTTGCCTGGAAAAGGAGAGATCGGGCGCCCGCAAGGACGTATCTGACTTTATCGTCTCTGCCGTCGACATAACTGCTTAGGCCGACGTGATGCGTCCCAGAATCCGCCAAATTTTTCATCAAGCCCTGCTCGCTGCGGCGCTCGGCGTCGCCGCGATGGCTGCGCAGGCCGGTGATCGGGTGCTGGCCTCGTCCGGTGTCAGCCAGTTCGAAGGCGCAGCCGGCGGCGGCCTGAGTCCATGGGCCGTGATCGGCGGCCAGGGCAGCCGCGACCAGATCGGCGCCTCCGTCTTCGGCACGCACGTGCGCACGCGCGGCGGCTTCGAGCTGGAGAGCTACGGCGCGGCCGTGGGCTTCTACGACACGGTGGAACTGTCCTTCGCGCGCCAGCGCTTCGGCCTGGCCGATACGGTGGCCGGCCAGTCGCTGAACATGGACGTCGTGGGCCTGAAGTGGCGCGTCTGGGGCGATGCCGTCTACGAGGCCGACAGCTGGAAGCCGCAGGTCGCCATCGGCCTGCAGTACAAGAAGAACCGCGACATGCTGGTGCCGACCCTGCTCGGCGCCCGCCGTGACAGCGACACCGAACCCTATGTTGCCGTGGCCAAGCTCTGGTTCGGCGCCGCCGGCGGCTGGAACCTGTTCACGAACCTGACGCTGCGCGGCACGCGGGCGAACCAGTACGGCCTGCTCGGCTTCGGCGGCGACAAGGGCGATTCGATGCGGCTCGAGCCGGAGGCCTCGATCGCCGTGCTGCCGCGCGACAACCTGGCCATCGGCATCGAGTACCGCGCCAAGCCGAACCTGCTGTCGGCCTTCGACGAGACGCGGGCCGCCGACCTGTTCGTCGCCTGGTGGCCGATGCGCAACCTGAGCGTCACGCTGGCCTGGCTGGACCTGGGGCAGATCGCCAACAAGACGGGGCAGCGCAGCAGCTACCTGTCCGTCCAGGCGCAGTTCTAGTTCAGCGGATCGGTTCGTTCAGCAAGAGTTTGCGGGTGAAACGGACGGGCGGCGCGCCGTGCGACAGCACCGCGTCGTGGTAGGCCTTCAGCGTGAACTTCGGCCCCCAGGCGGCGCGCACCGCCTCGCGCATATCCAGCTGCTCCTGCACACCGACGAAGTAGGTCGGCAGCTGCGCGGAGGACAGCTGCGCGCGCACCCACTTGCCCGCGGCCTCGCGCTCCTGCTGGAAGGTGCGGCGCATCATCAGGTCCATCGCCTGATCGCGCGTCCAGCCTTCGACGTGCACGCCCTGGTCGAGGATCGCATTGGCCATCGTGCGCAGGTAGAACTTCAGCTGGACCAGGTGGAACAGCGGATCGTTGTCGAGGTAGCCGGCCTCGCGCATCATCCGCTCGCCGTAGACGGCCCAGCCCTCGGCGAACAGACCCGAGCGCAGGAAGGCACGCAGCGTGGACGGGAAGCGCGCGGTGACCGCGCCTTCGAGGTAGTGG
>Ga0247779_1000221_pt1 | contig 42533 bp, 42 predicted proteins | sample UWRJL221509R5_FD_179925 | JGI IMG/M metagenome (GOLD analysis project Ga0247779, IMG submission 179925) | Plant litter microbial communities from Arlington Agricultural Research Station in Wisconsin, United States - UWRJ-L221-509R-5 | ecosystem: Environmental > Terrestrial > Plant litter >...
TGCCGGCAACCAGCCGAGCTTCGCGCAAAGCGTGGCCGAACCCGCGGTACCGGTGATCGAAACGGCCTGGCAGCCGGCCGGCAATGCGGGCGCGGTCGCGCCCTTCGAGCTGGCGGTGCCGGCAGCCGCTTATGGTCGGCCGGCCTCTGCGCCGCGTTGATGGCATCATGAGCGGTGGCCTGTCGCCGCGAGCCTTGTCGATTCGTCCTTCCATCATGACCATGCCCGCTTCACGATCGCTGTCCCTGCTGCTGTCAACCGCCGTGCTCGGCCTGGGCCTCGGCATGGCGCCGCTGCCGGCTGCCGCGGACACGGTGACCTTGCCGGACTTCACCGAACTGGTCGAGCGCGTCGGCCCCGCCGTCGTCAACATCCGCACCTCCGAGCACCTCAAGGTCGGCGGCGCCACCGGCAATCCGCAGATCGACGAGCAGATGCAGGAGTTCCTGCGCCGCTTCGGCATTCCGGTGCCGCCGCGTCGCGGCGCACCACCTCGCAAGGCGCCGGGCAATCCCGCCGACCCCGATGGCGATGATGACGACGACAGCCCGCAGCGCCGCGGCGTCGCCTCGGGCTTCATTCTCAGCGCCGACGGCTTCGTGATGACCAATGCCCACGTCGTCGCCGACGCCGACGAGGTCTTCGTCACGCTGACCGACAAGCGCGAGTTCAAGGCCAAGATCATCGGCGCGGACGAGCGTTCCGATATCGCCGTGCTGAAGATCGAGGCCGCCGGCCTGCCGACCGTGAAGATCGGCGACGTGGGCAAGCTGAAGGTCGGCGAATGGGTGATGGCCATCGGCTCGCCCTTCGGCTTCAGCAACACGGTGACGGCCGGCATCGTCAGCGCCAAGGAGCGCGATACCGGCGACCTGCAGTCCTTCATCCAGACCGATGTGGCGATCAATCCCGGCAACTCGGGCGGACCGCTGCTGAACATGCGCGGCGAGGTCGTCGGCGTGAATTCGCAGATCTACAGCCAGTCCGGCGGCTTCATGGGGATCTCGTTCGCGATCCCGATCGACAGCGCCATCCGCGTGTCCGAGCAGTTGCGCGGCGCGGGCCGGGTCGTTCGCGGCATGCTGGGCTTGTACCCGGATGACTTGAGCAAGGAGATCGCCGAGGCGATCGGCCTGGGCAAGCCCACTGGCGCGCTGGTCCGCCGCATCACGGCCGATGGCCCGGCCGACAAGGCCGGCGTCGAAGGCGGCGACGTGATCACGAAGATCGACGGCAAGACGGTCGAGAAGGCGCTGGATCTGCGCCGGCTGATCGCCGCCCTCAAGCCCGGCAGCAAGGTCACGCTGCAGGTCTACCGCCGCGGCGCGTACAAGGACATCGCGGTGACGATCGGCGAGCTGCCCGACGAGCGCCGAACCGCTGCCGGTGGCGAGGAGGAGCCTGAGGGCAAAGGCGATGCGCCCGCCAAGCCGCAACCCGCGGCGGCCGCGCTCGGACTGCGCGTCAGCGACCTGACCCCGGCGCAGAAGCGCGAGCTGAAGTTGCAGAGCGGCGTTCGCATCGATGCGGCGACCGATGCCGCCGCGCGCGCCGGCCTGCGCGAAGGGGATCTGATCCTGGCGCTGAACAATGCAGAAGTGAGTGGCGTCAAGCAGTTCCTCGCCCAGCTCGCCAAGCTGGACAAGTCCAAGCCGGTCAACCTGATGGTGCGCCGCGACGACGTGGTCAGCTTTGTGTTGCTGCGCCCCAGCCGCTGAGAAACAAAGCGGACTGGCCGCGCGGGTCTTTCCACATCATGGGATTCCGACGACTTGCTAGCGACCGCTCGGTTGGATCATTGTGGAAAGACGTTTGTTGGTACTTGCTAACTCTGCAGCACCCCGGACTCGATTGCTGGCGCGCTCGGATAGAATCGACGTTTTTGGCGCCCGTTTCGAGCGATTTCGCGCATGACGTCCGCGGGTCGACTAGGGCAAACCAGAATCGAAAAGTCGTGCACAGCTTGTCCCGCCGAGACTGTGTATAAGCTGTGGATAAATTTCCTGTTGGCGGACTGCAACGGCCGGAAAACGAGCAGCGGTGCGGTTCCCAGTCGGGCCTTTTGGCTACAATGGAAGCCCAACAAGCAGTTGCCATAAGTTTTGTTGGAAGGCGCGTCACCGATTCGACGTGCCTTTTTTTTACCTGCCTCGCAACCCCTGCGAGGCCTTCAAATCGCTGCGCGATACGAGCTTTCGCTGCGACGGATTCACCGTTGAAGACCACAGCTCTCGCGCATCGGACCCAGCATGAACCACATCCGCAATTTCTCCATCATCGCCCACATCGACCACGGCAAGAGCACCCTGGCCGATCGCATCATCCAGCGTTGTGGAGGGCTCTCGGACCGGGAGATGGAAGCGCAGGTGCTGGACTCGATGGACATCGAGCGCGAGCGCGGCATCACGATCAAGGCGCAGACGGCGGCCCTGCAATACAAGGCCCGTGACGGTCAGGTCTACAACCTCAACCTGATCGACACGCCGGGGCATGTGGACTTCTCGTATGAAGTCTCGCGCTCGCTGTCGGCCTGCGAGGGCGCGCTGCTGGTGGTCGACGCCAGCCAGGGTGTCGAGGCGCAGACCGTGGCGAACTGCTACACGGCGCTGGAGCTGGGCGTCGAGGTCGTGCCGGTGCTCAACAAGATGGATCTGCCCAACGCGGATCCGGAGAACGCGAAGTCGGAGATCGAGGACGTCATCGGCATCGACGCTACCGACGCGATCCCCTGCAGCGCCAAGACCGGCATGGGCATCGACGAGATCATCGAGGCCGTGATCGCCCGCATGCCGCCGCCCAAGGGCATCGTCGACGCCCCGCTGCGCGCGATGATCATCGACTCCTGGTACGACGCCTACGTCGGCGTCGTGATGCTGGTGCGGGTGGTCGATGGCACGCTGAAGAAGGGCGAGCGCATCCGCATGATGGCTTCCAACGCCGTCTACCCGGCGGACAACCTGGGCGTGTTTTCGCCCAAGTCGGAATCGCGCGAGCAGCTGAACGCCGGCGAGGTCGGCTTCATCATCGCCGGCATCAAGGAGCTGCAGGCTGCCAAGGTCGGCGACACCATCACGCTCGAAAAGAAGCTGCCCAACAATCTCGGCCCCGCCGAGACCGCGCTGCCCGGCTTCAAGGAGATCCAGCCGCAGGTCTTCGCCGGCCTCTATCCGACGGAAGCCAGCGAGTACGACCAACTGCGCGACGCGCTCGAGAAGCTCAAGCTCAACGATTCGTCGCTGCGCTACGAGCCCGAGGTCTCGCAGGCGTTGGGCTTCGGCTTCCGCTGCGGCTTCCTCGGCCTCTTGCACATGGAGATCGTGCAGGAGCGCCTGGAGCGCGAGTTCGACCAGGACCTGATCACCACCGCGCCCAGCGTCGTCTACGAGGTCGTGGTCGGCAATGGCGACGTGATCGAGGTCGAGAACCCGTCCAAGATGCCCGAGATCGGCCAGATCCAGGAGATCCGTGAGCCCATCGTCACCGTGCATCTGTACATGCCGCAGGACTACGTCGGCCCGGTGATGACCCTGGCCAACCAGAAGCGCGGCAACCAGCTCAACATGGCCTACCACGGCAAGCAGGTCATGCTGACCTACGAAATGCCGCTGGCCGAGATCGTGCTGGACTTCTTCGACAAGCTGAAGAGCGTCTCGCGCGGCTATGCCTCGATGGACTACGAGTTCAAGGAGTACCGCGCGGCCGACGTCGTGAAGGTCGACATCCTGATCAACGGCGACCGCGTGGACGCGCTCTCGATCATCGTGCACCGGGCGCAGAGCCAGTTCCGCGGCCGCGGCGTGGCCGCGAAGATGCGCGAGCAGATCCCGCGCCAGATGTACGACGTGGCCATCCAGGCGGCGATCGGCGCCAACATCATCGCCCGCGAGAACATCAAGGCGATGCGCAAGAACGTGCTGGCAAAATGCTACGGCGGCGACATCACCCGCAAGCGCAAGCTGCTCGAGAAGCAGAAGGCCGGCAAGAAGCGCATGAAGCAGATCGGCTCGGTCGAGGTGCCTCAGGAAGCCTTCCTGGCCATCCTTCAGGTCGACGATTGAAACCCGGCGCCTGCTGACCCGATACCTCAAACTGACCGACTTCCTGATGAGTGCATTGACCGGATTTCTCTACGCCATCCTCGTCGCCTATCTGGGCGGTTGGTACTTCGGCTACTGGACGGGCAACTTCTCGCTGCTGCTGTTCATCCTCACCGTGGTTACGCTGGCCTACTGGCTGGCCGAGCGCTTCCACTTCAAGCCGGCTCGCGACAGGGCCGCCGCCGCGCTGCTGGCCAACGACGCGCAGCGCCGCGAGAAGCTGGCCGCGCAAGGCATCGAGCGCGTGGACGGCGACGTCGAAGGCGCCCGCCAGCAGATCCTGCAGCAGCCCTGGTGGCTGGACTGGACCGCCGGCCTGTTCCCGGTGATCCTGATCGTCTTCCTGCTGCGCTCCTTCCTGTTCGAGCCCTTCAAGATCCCGTCAGGCTCGATGGTGCCCACGCTGCGCGTCGGCGACCTGATCCTCGTCAACAAGTTCCACTACGGCATCCGCTTGCCGGTGATCGACAAGAAGATCATTTCCAACCACGACGTGCAGCGTGGCGACGTGATGGTGTTCCGTTACCCGGTCAACCCGACGCAGGACTACATCAAGCGTGTCGTCGGCATCCCCGGCGACGAGATCGCCTACCTGAATCAGAAGCTCTTCGTGAACGGCCAGCCGATCGAGGAGCAGTCGCTCGGCAACTTCTACGACGACGACGCGATGGTCTACCGGCCGCAGTTCACCGAGAAGCTGACCGGCGTGGAGCACAGCATCCTCGTCGACCCGACGCGGCAGCTCCCGCCGGTGCCGCGCCTGAACTTTCCGTCGATCGAGAACTGCCGCTATAGCGTCGAGGGCGTCACTTGCAAAGTGCCCGCGGGCCACTATTTCATGATGGGCGACAACCGCGACAACTCGGAAGACTCGCGCTTCTGGGGCTTCGTGCCCGACCAGAACATCGTCGGCAAAGCCTTCTTTGTTTGGATGAATTTCGGTAACCTCAAGCGCATCGGCGCGTTCCACTGAGCGAGCCCGCAGGAATCGAAGAAAAAGGAATGCGATCAATGCATCAAGCCGGACGTCGTCAGCGCGGTATCAGCCTCATCGGCCTGTTGTTCTGGGGCGTGGTGATTGCCTTTGTCGGTGTGGTCGCAGCCAAGACCTTCCCGACGGTGCTCGAGTACTACACGATCAAACGCGTGATCAACCGCATCGTCGTCAGCAACCCGAGCACCGTGCCGGCCGTGCGCGCCGAGTTCGACCGGGCCAAGCAGGTCGAGTATTCGATCGAAAGCATTTCCTCCGCCGACCTCGTCGTCACGAAGGACAACGAGAAGCTCCGGATCAGCTTCGCCTACGACAAGCAGATCGAGCTGGGCGGCCCCGTCTATCTCTTGATCAAGTACCAGGGCCAGTCCGACTGAGCCGCGACACACGCATGACGCCGCAACTCGCCGCCCTCCAGCAACGCATCGGTCATCCGTTCGGCCAGCCCGAACTGCTGCAGCGCGCGGTGACGCATCGCAGCTTCGGCGCGGACCACAACGAGCGGCTCGAGTTCCTCGGCGATGCGGTGCTGAGCCTGGCCGTCAGCAGCCTGTTGTACGAGCGCTTCGCCGGCTCCGACGAAGGCGACCTGACCCGCATCCGCGCCCACCTGGTGCGCGAGGACAGCCTGCACCGGCTGGCGCTGGGCCTCGGCCTGCCGCAGGTGCTGCGCATGTCCGATGGCGAGGCCAAGGGCGGCGGTGCGCAGCGCCCGTCGATCCTTGCCGACGCGACCGAGGCGATCATCGGCGCCGTCTTCGTCGATGCCGGTTACGAGGCGGCGCGTGCGCTGGTCGGGCGGCTGCTGTCCGATGTGATCGCCGATGCCGCCAGCGGCAGCTCCGAGACCTGGGGCAAGGATGCCAAGACGGCTCTGCAGGAATGGCTGCAGGCCCGCAAGCTCGCCGTACCCAGCTATCGCATCAGCGAGACCCGTGGCCAGGCGCATGCGCAGACCTTCGAGGTCGAGTGCACGGTGCCGGCGCTGAGCCTGCTGACCAAGGGCGAAGGCCGCTCGCGCCGCGCCGCCGAGCAGGATGCAGCCCGCCGCCTGCTCGACGAACTGATTGCACGCGACAAGCCCGGCTCCGGCTTGCGCGACTAAGAACCATGAACCAGCCCACCCCCACTCCCGAGGCGCCGCCCCAGCGCTGCGGCCTGATCGCCATCGTCGGCCGTCCGAACGTCGGCAAGTCCACCTTGCTGAACGCACTGGTCGGGCAGAAGGTCTCGATCACCTCCGACAAGGCCCAGACCACCCGCCACCGCATCACCGGCGTGCGCACCGTCGAGGAGGCGCAGTTCGTGTTCGTCGACACGCCGGGCTTCCAGACACGCCACAACGCCGCGCTGAACCGCAACCTGAACCGCACCGTGCACGGCGTCCTGTCGGATGTGGACGTGGTGCTGTTCGTCGTCGAGGCCGGCCGCTTCGGCATCGACGACGCCAAGGTGCTGACCCTCCTGCCCGAGGACAAGCCTGTCGTCCTGATCGCCAACAAGCTCGACGCCGTGCAGCGCCGCACGGACCTCGTGCCCTGGCTCAAGAGCATGCAGGAGCGGCGCAACTTCAGCGAGTTCGTGCCGTTGTCGGCGAAGAAGGAAGCCGACGTCGCGCGCCTCTTCAAGATCCTCAAGCCCTACCTGCCCGAGCAGGGCTGGTTCTACGAGGAAGACGCGCTCACCGACCGCAGCGAAAAGTTCCTCGCCAGCGAGATCATCCGCGAGAAGCTGTTCCGCCTGACCGGCGACGAGCTGCCCTACACCTCCACCGTCATCATCGACAAGTGGGAAGACGAGGGCGAGCTGCGCCGCATCAGCGCGTCCATCGTCGTCGAGCGCGACGCCCACAAGGGCATGATCATCGGCCAGGGCGGCGAGCGCCTGAAGCGCATCGGCTCCGAGGCACGCCAGGAGCTGGAGCACCTGATGGACGGCCGGGTGTTCCTGGAGCTGTGGGTCAAGGTCCGCTCCGGCTGGGCCGATACCGAAGAGCATCTGCGCACCTACGGCTACGAGTGATGGCGACGAGGCAGTCTCGCCCGCCCGCCGTCCAGCAAGCCTATGTCCTCCATCACTACGACTGGAGCGAATCCAGTCTGATCCTCGACCTGTTCACCCGTGAGCAGGGTCGGCTGGCCGTCGTCGCCAAGGGTGCCAAGCGGCCCTACTCGCAGCTGCGCGCGGTACTGCTGCCCTTCCAGCGCATCCAGGTCACCTTGTCCAAGCCGCTCAAGAGCCCGGACGGCAATGACAGTGGCAGCGAAGGCGTCGTCACCCTGCGCGCTGCCGAGTGGGCCGGCGGCAGCACCATGCCGGCCGGCGCGGCGCTGTTCAGCGGCTACTACCTCAACGAACTGCTGCTCAAGCTCTTGGCCCGCCAGGATCCGCAGCCGCTGCTCTTCGATCTCTACGCCCAGACCCTGCCCGAGCTGCATGCCGCCGAGGATGCCCAGTCCCAGGCCGCGTTGCGCGCCTTCGAGCTGCGCCTGCTCGCGGAGCTGGGCCTGCTGCCCGACCTGAGCCTGGCCACGCTGACGCAGACGCCGCTGCAGGCCGGCGCGGGCTACGCGATCTCGCCCGAATCGGGCGTGATGCCGGGCGGCGAGCTCGATGGCGCCACACTGGTGAACCTGCAGGCCGCGCTGCTGCACGGCAGCCTGCCCGCGCTGCGCCAGGCCTGCGCACCCGCCTTGCCGGCCCTGCGTGGCCAGCTGCGTGGCCTGCTGCAATACCATCTGGCCGGCAAACCGCTGCGCACGCGGCAGGTGATGCTGGATGTGCAGAAACTGATGGAATGACATGAACCCATTGATGAACACCGGCGCGCGCTGCGCCCTCTCGGTCAACGTCAACAAGGTTGCGCTGCTGCGCAACACGCGCCACCTGGGCATCCCCAGCGTGCTGAGAGCCGCCGAGCTGTGCCTGCTGGCCGGCGCCCAGGGCATCACGGTCCACCCGCGGCCCGACGCGCGCCACATCCGCACGCAGGATGTCCACGAGCTCGCCGCGCTGATGAAGCAGTGGCCGCAGGCGGAGTACAACATCGAAGGCAACCCGACCCAGAACCTGATGGACTTCGTCCGCGAGCTGCGCCCGCACCAGGTCACCTTCGTGCCCGACAGCGAGGACCAGTTCACCTCCGACCACGGCTGGAACCTGCCTGCCGACAACGAACGCCTGAAGCCGCTGATCGACGAGTGCCGTCGCTTAAGTGTTCGCGTCAGCCTCTTCATGGATCCGATCCCCGAGGCGATGCGCCAGGTCGCCGCGCTGGGCGCCGAGCGCATCGAGCTTTACACCGAGACCTACGCCAGCGCCTTCGGCACCGCGCGCGAGGCCGAGGTGCTGGCCGGCTTCACCGCCACCGCGCAGGCGGCTCTGGCAGCGGGCTTGGGGCTGAATGCCGGCCACGATCTGAGCCGCGACAACCTGACCAAGTTCCTTCAGGCCGTGCCCGGCGTGCAGGAGGTATCGATCGGCCATGCGCTGATTGCCGATGCTTTGGAGCTCGGCTATGCCGAGACCGTGCGCGACTACCAGCGCTGCATCCAGCGCGCGTATGCCTGAGCTTCTTCGCTCCGCCGAGCCGGCCGACCTGCCGCGCATCGCCGCGCTGGCGCGCTGGGTCTGGTTGGACAGCTACGCCGCGCAAGGCGTCAGCAACAGCTTCGCCGCCTACGTCGAGCGGGCCTTCGCGCCCGACCGGCTGAACGGCCCGATGTGGGTGATCGAAGAGGGCGAGTTCCTGCTGGCCTGGGCGCAGCTCGATCCGCAGGCAGAGCAGGGCGTCGAGCTGACGCGCCTCTACGTGGCGCCACGGTGCCAGGGCCGTGGCCTCGGTGCACGCCTGCTGCGCCATGTGCGAGAACATGATCCACGGCGCCCGCTCTGGCTCAGCGCCTGGGAGGGCAACGACGGTGCGCTGCGCTTCTACCGCCGCGAGGGCGCGTCGCTGCTCGGCGAAACCTGGTTCGAGCTCGACGGCCAACGCCACCGCAACGAAGTCCTCGGTTGGGAGGCATTGCAGCCATGAGCATCTACGGCATCGGTACCGACATCTGCGACATCCGCCGCATCCGTGAGACCCTCGCACGCCGGGGCGAGCGCTTCGCCGAGAAGGTGCTCGGCCCGCACGAGATGGCCGTCTTCCGCGAGCGCAAGGCCAAGGTCGAGGCCCGCGGCGTCGCCTACCTCGCCACCCGCTTCTCCGCGAAGGAGGCATTCTCCAAGGCGATCGGCATGGGCATGCGGATGCCGATGACCTGGCGCGCCTGCGAGATCGTCAAGGCGCCGAGCGGCAAGCCGGAGATCCTGCTGCATGGCGAGCTGGCCGCCTGGTTCGAGGGGAAGGGCCTGCGCGCTCACGTGACCGTCACCGACGAGACGGAGTACGCCGCCGCATTCGTCGTCGTGGAGACGCGCTGAGCCTCAGGAGTCTTCCGGCTCGCGCTTCCCGCCGTTGACCTGCACCGAGAGCCGTGCCAGATTGGTCTTGCGCCAGGCCCGACGCACGAGGGGCAGCAGCGCGGCGCTGGCCAACAGGCATGCGGCGATGTGAGCGAAGCTGCGCGGCCAGTGAATCAGTGCATCCACCGCAGGCCGCTGCCAGCACAGAGCGCCCAGCAGCAGCACGCCGGCCAGTGCCGCGATGGCTACCAGGGCGGTCAAACCCGTGTCTTCCCCAGCGAAGCCGCGGACGATCACCGTCAGGCTGGTCGCCAGCACCAGCTCGGCCAGTAGCGGCAGCCATTGGCCGGGCGCCTCGGTCAGGATTGCGGCCCAGCCCCTGTCGGAGATCAGGCCCTGCGACAACAGCACCAGCGGCACGAGCGGGACTAGTACACGGCCGATGCCCAACAGCGTGTGGCGCAGCGCATGCACGCCAAGGCGGTCTCGCGTCATGCCACGGGGCGCCAGTAGGCGGCGCCATTCAAGGCCAGGGCAGCGCAACAGGGGGGCCGTCATCATGCAGAGCACCAGCAGCCGCAGGCCCCAGTGCCAGTCGAGCGCGACGCCCCAACTGGCCAGCAACGGCGTGCCGACCAGCGAGTTGCCGGTCCAGAAGATGATGCCGCTCGCATACAGCATGCCCAAGCCGCGCCAGATGGTGCGGTAGCTGATGCCCTGAAAACCCGTGGCCGAGCGTTGCATCCAGCGCTCGAACAGTTCGCCTGGAGAGCGGCGGTTTGCCGCCACCGAGCGCGGCAACAGGTGTTGCAACAAGCAGGGCAGGCCAGCCAGCAGCAGCAGGTGCAGCGGCCAGGCGTTCATCCAGCGCGACCAGGGTCGCAGCAGCGGGCCGGTGTCGATCGCCAGCACGAGCAGCACCGGCAGCAGCAATCCGATGCGGGTCAGCGAACCCCACCAGAGTGTGCCGCCGAGCAGGCCCAGCGCCAGGGCCAGCGCCAGCGCCGCGGGTGCTGCGGCGAGCGAGCTGAAGTCACCGCTGCCGTAGCCGCTGGCGCCCGCCAGCAGCGCCAGCGGCAGTGCGCTGAGCAGCCAGGCGGCCATCAGTGCGTTCAGAAGGCCCTGCCGCACACCGGCCACGCCCCGATGCGGGCTGACGCGGGCTTGCGCGACGGCCAGGGCGCGGGCCAGGCTGTTGCCACCTGAGGCCGCGGCGGCTGCCAGCAAACCGCCCGGCAGCCAGCACAGCAACAACTGCGCTTCCTCGGACACTGGCTCCTGCGTCAAGAGGATGCGAAAGCCGGCGATGCCCAGCGCGACGATTCCGTTCAGCCGGAGCAGTAACAGCCATATCGGCCAGCTCGGGCTGAAGAACAAGGGCGGGAACTCCGGCACGAGACGCAGCCTGGCATTCATGCGTTCAACTCCTCGAACAAATCGTCCATGCGCAAGACCTGGCCTCGATCAGCGGCGATGCCGTCGGCCCGTCGCAGGTCGAGCAGCGCGTGCCAGACGCCGCCGCCCACCGGTCGCTCGTGCACGAGCCCGGGTAGCGCCGCCTCCGGTTTGGCCTCGAGCTTCAGCAGCCGCAGATTCTCGACCAGCGCATCCCACTCGTCGACGAGCTGCACGCGGCCTTCGCGCAGGAACATCACATGGCTGACGACCCGCTCCAGGTCGCCGAGCAGATGGCTGGAGAGCAGCACGCTGCGCGGCCGTTCGGCCTTGGCCGGGCTGCGTTCGGCGAACAGCGCGCGCATGAAGTCGCGCCGTGCCAGCGGGTCGAGGCTGGCGACCGGCTCGTCCATCAGCAGCAGGTCCGGGTCGTGGGCCAGCGCCAGTACGACCGAGAGCTTCTGCTGGTCGCCGAGCGACAGCTTGTCGGCGCGCGTGCCCATCGTCACGTCGAACTGCGTGGCCAGCGCCAGCGCGCGGCGCGCATCGAAATCGCGGTACAGCCGCCCCAGTTCGTCCAGATGCTCGTGGCCGCTCAGCCAGCCGAACAGGTTGGGTGTCTGCGCCACGTAGCCGAGCCGTTCGCGCAGTTCGTCGGTCAGCGCATTCGAGGGGCAGCCCAGCAGGCGGGAACTGCCTGCCGTCGGCGCCGTCAGGCCCAGCAGGCAGCGCAAGAGGCTGCTCTTGCCGGCGCCGTTGCGGCCGACGAGGCCGACGACGGCGCCTTCGGGCAATTGGAAGCTGAGGTCCTGCAGGACGCGCGTCTCGCCGACGAAGCGCTTCGGATAGCTGAGGCACAGTGCTTCGGCCTCGAAGGCGATTGAGCCGGGGCTCGCCATCATCATCGTCATTTGTTCGTCTCCTCTTGCAGGCACTGCTGGAACAGCCGCAGCGCCGCCTGCTCGTCCAGGCCAAGCTGCACGGCCTGTGCCGCCGCCGCCTGCAAGGCGGGCTGCAGCAGCGCCAGCCGCTCGCCTTTGCCCGCGCGCAGCGGCTGTGTGCTTGCTACCACCATGCCGACGCCACGCCTGCGCTCGAGCAGGCCTTCGGCCTCGAGCAGGCTGTAGGCCTTGCTGACCGTCATCGGATTGATCGCATGCAACTGCGCCAGTGCCCGCACGCTGGGCAACTCGTCGCCGGGCCGGCACTGGCCGCCGGCGATGCCGCGGCGCAACTGCTCGACGATCTGCCGATAGATCGGCAGCGTGTCCTGGGGCGAGATGTTGAAGTCCATGTGCATTAGTGTATTGATTCAATAATACACATGGAGCATAAAAAAGCCACCCTCGAATGGGTGGCTTCCATGACGACGCAGAGGCTATCCGCGAGGCGAAGGCTCAGCGATAGCGCTCGCCGCGGGCGTCCATCTTCATCGTCATGTCCATCTGCATGGACACGTCGGCCGGCATCTGCATGTCCATGCGCATGCAGAGCTGCATGTCGTTGCGGATGGGCAGGTGATCGGCGATCCGGTAGGCCATCGTGCCGGTACCGCCGCCGGTCATCGCCATCGTCATCTTCTGCGCCTCGCCTTCGTTCGAGGCCATGTCCATCTTCATCTTGACGACGGTGTCGAAGTTCGCGATGCCGCCGCGGATGCTCTTGAGGGTGAAGCCGAGGGTCGCAACGATGTGTGCGTTGGCTGGCAACTGCGCCATCGGCATCTGCAAGTCGAACGGGATCTCGGCCGAGTCGCCGACCTTCATGCGTCGGCCCTCCAGTTCGCTCATCGCGCCGAAAGCCTGCTTGATCAAGCCCTGGCCCATGCTCTCCAGCATCTTGGAATCCTTGAGCGCGGGCTGCGCGCTCTTGATGCGCAGGATCTCCATCTTGCTGTGGTCGGCGTTCGTCAGCGTGTCCAGTTCCAGGTCGCCCACCGGATTGGGCATGGCCTTGGGCGGCTGGCCGGCCATCTTCAAGGTCATCTGGCCGCCTTCGCCGCGCAGGTGCAGCAGGTAGTCGCCCTTGGCATCGGCCTCGCTGGCCTCGACGCGCATGGCCATCTTCATGTCCATGCTTATCCCCTTGCCCAGCTTCTTGGCACCTTCCTGCAGCTTGGCGCGTTGCTCTTCGCTGGTGTCGGGCCCGGGCAGCATGTTCATGGCCATCTGCATGTTCATGTTGATGGTCTGGCGCAGCTTGTCGCCGGGCTGGGGCTGGAAGCGCAGTACCACCTCCTGCGGTTCGGCCTTGGCAGCGAGCGCCGGCGAGGCCAGCAGGGGCAGGAGCAGAGCGAGTAGCAGTGTGCGCACGAGCAGTCCTTCAAGAACTTCAGACGGACTCATCATGCCAAGGCCTCCGTATGGATTTCACACGTGACCGATCGGTGGATGAGGCCGATTTCAGCTGCGGTAGTTGTCCTGCATCGGATAGCGCCGCGCGTAGAGGCCGAACAGGCTGGCCGCCAGCAGCGCGAAGCCGGCGAAGAAGAACATCAGGAAGGCGGTGGTGGAGAGGCCCGTGCCGGCGATCGACGCGGTCACCGCCGGGCTCTTGAGGCTGGAGTTGGACAGCAGGACCCACAGGTTGCCGATCGTCACCGACAGGTTCCAGAAGCTCATGATCACGCCCTTCATCGAGGCCGGGGCCTGGCTGTAGGCGAACTCCAGGCCGGTGGTCGAGACCAGCACCTCGCCCAGTGTCAGGATCGCATAGGGCAGCACCTGCCAGACGATCGAGACCTCGGCCTTGTCGTCGAGCCACAGCTGCATCATGCCGACGACGATCCACGCGGCACCCGACAGCGCGATGCCCGCGCCCATCCGGCGCAGCGCCGTCAGCTTCAGGCCGGCCTTCTCGAGTAGCGGATAGAGAACCAGGTTGTTCAGCGGGATCAGGATCATCACCAGCAGCGGGTTCAGCGCCTGCATCATCGAGGACTTGAACCACTCGGGCTTGCTCATCTGGTCGGCCTGCAGCACCCAGGTCGAGGCCTTCTGGTCGAACAGCGACCAGAAGGGCGTCACCAGCGCGAACAGCACCAAGAGGCGCAGCACCGCGCGCACGCCGTCGACCGCCTCTGCGGGATGCACCGAGCGCGCCCGGTCGAGCTGGATCCAGGCGCCCGCGCCTCCGAAGCCGAGCGTCAGCACCAGCACCAGACACAGCGCGGCGACGATGCCGATCTGAGGCGTCAGTGCCAGCGCGCCGATCGACAGCAGGAGGCCGAGGCCTGCGAACAGCTTGCCCGCGGTGCCGGCCGTCAGCGCCGTGCGCACGACCGCGAGGAAGCGGTGCGGGTCCCGCGTCGATGCCACAGGGATGTGAACGTACTTGCGCCGGCCGGCCCAGAAGCACAGCGTGGCGATCGCCATCAGCACGCCGGGAATGCCGAAGGCCACCGAGGCGCCGAACTTCTCCAGGAAGATCGGCATCAGCAGCGAGGCGAAGAAGGAGCCGAAGTTGATGATCCAGTAGAAGGCGTCGAAGACCTTCTGCGCGAGCGACCGGTTGCTCTTGTCGAACTGGTCGCCGATGAAGGAGGCGACCAGCGGCTTGATGCCGCCCGAGCCCAGTGCGATCAGGAACAGGCCCGTGTAGAAGCCGCGGATGCTGTTCTCGAACATCGCCAGGCAGGCGTGGCCGGCGCAGTAGACGAGGCTCAGCCAGAAGATGGTGTTGTACTTGCCGAAGAAACGGTCGGCGATCCAGCCGCCCAGCAGCGGGAAGAAGTAGACGCCGATCACGAAGGTGTGGAACACCTCCTTTGCCTCGCCCTTGCGCAGTTCCTCGGGTATCGCCAGCAGCAGGCTGCTCATCAGGAACACCGTGAGGATGTTCCGCATGCCGTAGAAGCTGAAGCGCTCGCAGCCTTCGTTGGCGATGATGAACGGGATCTGCGGCGGCATCGTGGGCCTGGCAGTTCCGGCGTGGGCGTCGACGGCGGCAAGGGTGGTGCTCATGTCGGGTCCTTTGTCTCGGTTGATGTGGAAACGCCGCCGGGCGCGAACCCGGCGGCGTTTGATGGGAAGCGCGGCGCGCTGGCCGCTTTATGCCTGCTCGAACGGCAGCTTGATCTGGGCCAGGTCCTTGCGGGTCTCGACCAGCACCAGCGGGCCTTCGTCGGCGACCGCCACCGGCGGCCGCTCGCGCGGCACGTGGACCGGCTTCGGCTCGGCGGCGATCGCTTCCTGCGCGGCGCGGATCTTGTCGGCATCCGAATTCACCCACTGCAGGCCGGCGCTCTCGGCGATGGCTTGCAGCGAGTCGACGGACAGCACGAAGGCGGGCGCTGCCGGGGCTACCGGGGCGGCAACCACGGCCGGTGCCTGCAGGGCGACCGGCTCGGCGACGGCGGCGGGTGTCGGCACTTCGCTGGTCGGCACGGCCTGGGCCGTGGCGACGGCGTGCTCGTCGCTGGAGACTGCAGATTCGACCGGAGCTTGTGCAACGGCGTCCGCACCTGCTTCGCCCTCGACCTGGCCGTCCGCCGGCTGGCCGTCGCGGCGCTCGCGGCGATAGCGGTCACGGCTGCGGCGGCGGCGGCCGTCGCGGCCCTGGCCTTCGCCGTTGTCGTCTCCCTCTGCGGCTTCGACGCGCTCGGCCGTTTCGGTGGCAGCCGCTTCCGCGGCTTCCACGACGGCAGCTGCCTCAGCCGCTTCGGAGTTCTCCGAGCCTTGCTCGTTCTCGACACCGACACCGTTGGCAGCGCCTTCGCCACCACGGCCACCACGGCGGCGGCGGCGGTTGCGGTTCTGGCGTTCCTCGTTCGAGGCCGCATCACCGGCGGCGGCGCCTTCGATCCCCTCGGCCTGCGAGTCGACGAAGGCCGGCGTGTCGTGCGAAGCCGGCGAGATGTCGGCCAGCGTCGTCTGCACCGGGGCGTTGCTCACCAGGTCCTCGGCCGGACGCTCGGTGCGCTCGCCGCGCGGGCGACGCTCACCACGTTCGGGACGCTCGCCGCGTTCCTGGCGTTCGGCGCGAACCTCGTTGTTGCCCGCTTCCGGTTTGTCGGCGCGCTCGGGGCGGCGATTGCCACGTTCGCCGCGTTCACCACGCTCGCCACCGCGCTCTGCACGCGGCTGTTGCGGCTGGCCATCGGCCTGCTGCGGCTTGTTCTCGCGGCCTTCGCGCTTGGCATTGCGATCACCACGGTCACCGCGTTCCGCACGGTCGCCGCGCTCACCGCGGTTGCCGCCACGGCCGCGGCCATCGCGGCCGCCTTCGCGCTTGGGCTTGTCGCCCGCGGCGCCGGCCGGCTTGACCGGTGCCACGGCCGGTGCCGCTTCGGTCTTGGCCGGGGCAGTGTCGCCACCGCCGAACAGGCTCTTGATCCAGCCGAAGAATCCGCCACCGGCAGGCACCGGTGCGGCCACCGGCGGCGCCATCACCGGCGCTGCGACCGGCTTGACCGGCTCGGGCTTCGGCGCGGCCACCGGTGCCGGCTGCTCGGGCAGGATGCCCTTGATCACCGGTTCCTGCTTGTTCTTCTTCTCGCCCGCATCGCGGCGGGTGATGCCGACCTCATCGGTCGGCTCTTCGATCATCGTGTAGCTGGCCTGCAGGTTCTCCAGGCGCGGATCGTCGTGGCGCAGGCGCTCGAGCTTGTAGTTGGGCGTGTCGAGATGCTTGTTCGGCACCAGCAGCACGGTCACGCGCTGCTTCAGCTCGATCTTGGTGATCTCGGTGCGCTTCTCGTTCAGCAGGAAGGAAGTCACTTCCACCGGCACCTGCACGTGCACGGCGGCGGTGTTGTCCTTCATCGCCTCTTCCTGAACCATGCGCAGGATCTGCAGCGCCGAGGACTCGGTGTCGCGGATGTGGCCGGTGCCGTTGCAGCGCGGGCAGGTGATGTGGTTGCCTTCGCTCAGCGCCGGGCGCAGGCGCTGGCGGCTCAGTTCGAGCAGGCCGAATTTGCTGATCGAGGCGAACTGCACGCGGGCGCGGTCCTGGCGCAGCGCGTCGCGCAGGCGCTGTTCCACTTCGCGGCGGTTCTTCGACTCTTCCATGTCGATGAAGTCGACGACGATCAGGCCGCCCAGGTCGCGCAGGCGCATCTGGCGGGCGATCTCGTCGGCCGCTTCGAGGTTGGTGCGGGTGGCGGTCTCTTCGATGTCGCCGCCGCGCGTGGCGCGGGCCGAGTTGACGTCCACCGAGACCAGCGCCTCGGTGTGGTCGATCACGATGGCGCCGCCCGAGGGCAGGTTGACCGTGCGGCTGAAGGCCGTCTCGATCTGGTGCTCGATCTGGAAGCGGCTGAACAGCGGCGCATCGTCGCGGTAGCGCTTCACGCGATGGCCCTGGTCGGGCATCACGTGGTTCATGAACTGGCTGGCCTGCTCGTACAGGTCGTCCGTATCGATCAGGATCTCGCCGATGTCGGCGGTGAAGTAGTCGCGGATCGCGCGGATCACCAGGCTCGATTCCTGATAGATCAGGTAGGCGCCCTTGCCACCCTTGGACGCATCGTCGATGGCCGTCCAAAGCTTGAGCATGTAGTTCAGGTCCCACTGCAGCTCGGCGGCGGAACGGCCGATGCCGGCGGTGCGGGCGATCAGGCTCATGCCCTTCGGGTACTCGAGCTGATCGAGGTTTTCCTTCAGCTCCTCGCGGTCCTCGCCCTCGATGCGACGGCTCACGCCACCGCCGCGCGGGTTGTTGGGCATCAGCACCAGGTAGCGGCCGGCGAGGCTGACGAAGGTGGTCAGCGCCGCGCCCTTGTTGCCGCGCTCTTCCTTCTCGACCTGGACCAGCAGTTCCTGGCCTTCCTTGATCGCGTCCTTGATCGTCGCGTTGCGCACTTCGATGCCGTCGCGGAAGTACTGGCGGGAGATTTCCTTGAAGGGCAGGAAGCCGTGGCGGTCCTCGCCGTAGTCGACGAAGCAGGCTTCCAGCGACGGCTCGACGCGCGTCACGACGGCCTTGTAGATATTGCCCTTGCGCTGCTCGCGGCCTTCGATTTCGGTCTCGAAGTCCAGCAGCTTCTGGCCATCGACGATCGCGAGGCGCCGCTCTTCCGGCTGCGTCGCATTGATCAGCATGCGTTTCATGTCATCACTCCTTGCGCCGCCCTCTTTGTGTGTGGGGCGGCGCGCAGCATCGCGTTGCCGCAGGGCAGGAACCCGACGGCAACCATTCAATGCACGAGCGCTGGAGTCGAACCGAGGAAGGAATCGCCCTGGACTGGCCTGATGAGACGCCGCCGTTGGTTCGGCTGTGGCGGTTCAGGAGGTCAGCGTTGGCGCGTGCGACACGACAGCCGCGGCGGATGACGCTCCCGAACGCAACGCGCGCAACAAATGCGGCGGCGCTGCGACCCGGCCACGGCGAGGCGGAGCAGCGACATCGGCCACGACGGCCGGCGCTGCGGATCGCATGCGGTGGGGGGTGAGGGGAGGGATCATCCGAAGGGACTGTTGGACGCTGGCGGGAGGCTGTCAGACTCTTGATCGACCTGCCTCGCGCCGTGGAAACCTTTTTCTTTGCCTGGCCGGATTCGATGCCCGGCCCGGCATGGTTCGTTCTTCATTGCTCTGCCGCATGGTGGCCGGAACCGCCTTGTCACTTGGGGACAGGGCCCGAACCGATCATCCTGCGTTGCATCACCTTGGTACCCGCTGCCGCCGCTAAAATCAGATAAATCAAATACTTACGGCGGTAACGTGGCGAGCAACATTATAAGGGCCAAACATAAGCCGCCGGCCGCTGGAAATCCCCACCCGACCGGCGCTCCGCTGAAACGAGCAGTTAGCGCAAAACCTGGCCCTCGCGGTGAGCATGCGCTGACTTTGGAGCTTAAGCCCAAGCCCGCGGTACGTCGGGTTACTGTGGACGAGAACTCCGCCGGCCAGCGTCTGGACAACTTCCTGCTGCGCGAACTGAAGGGCGTGCCGAAGACGCACGTCTATCGGGTGATCCGCGCCGGGGAGGTGCGCGTCAACAAGGGCCGCGCGCAGGCCGACACGCGGCTGGAGCTGGGCGACGAGGTGCGCGTACCGCCCGTCCGCCTGCCCGAGCGTGTGAACGATGAAGCGGCTGCCGCGCATGTACCGGCCCGCGAGTTCCCGGTCATCTACGAAGACGAGCACCTGATCGCCGTCAACAAGCCGGCCGGCGTGGCGGTGCACGGCGGCTCCGGCGTCAGCTTCGGCGTGATCGAGCAGCTACGCCGCGCGCGGCCCGAAGCGAAGTTCCTGGAGCTGGTCCACCGGCTCGACAAGGAAACCTCCGGCCTGCTGCTGATCGCCAAGAAGCGCAGCGCGCTCACCCACCTGCAGGACCAGTTTCGCGAGCGCGAGACCGGCAAGACCTATGCGGCGCTGGTGATCGGCGACTGGCCGGGCAACAAGAAGGTGCTCGACGTGGCGCTGCTGAAGTTCACCGGCAGCGACGGCGAGCGCTGGGTGCGCGCGGTGGAGAACTCGCACGACCCGCAGGCCGAGCAGGCCAAGCGCTCGATCAGCCTGGTGAAGGTCGCGCAAAAGTTCCCCGGCTACTCGCTGCTGGACGTGACGATCAAGACCGGCCGCACCCACCAGATCCGCGTCCACCTGCAGCATGCCGGCCATCCGATCGTTGGCGACCCGAAGTACGGCGATTTCGAGGCCAACCGCGCGATCGCCCGCGGCCCGCTGAAGTTCGAGCGCATGTTCCTGCACGCGAAACGGCTGCGCGTTGCGCATCCGGCGCGGCCCGAAGAGACCCTGGAGCTCGAGGCGCCGTTGCCGCCCGAGTGCGAAAAACTGATTGCAGACCTGAAACGATGAGCCGACCCCAGCAATTTGACCTGATCGCCTTCGACTGGGATGGCACCCTGTTCGATTCCACCGCCCTGATCACGCGCAGCATCCAGAATGCCGCCGTGGACCTGGGCCTGCCGCGTCCCTCCGACGAGGCCGCCAGCTATGTGATCGGCATGGCCCTGTACCCGGCGCTGGCCCACGCGGTGCCGGAACTGCCGGCCGAGCGCTACAAGGAAATGGGCCTGCGCTACCGCCACCACTACCTCGGCGCCCAGCACGAGGTGACCTTGTTCGACGGCACCGAGGCGATGCTCGCCGCGTTGAAGGCGCGCCACCACTGGCTGACGGTGGCCACCGGCAAGAACCGGCGCGGGCTGGACGAGGTCCTGCAGGTCTCTGGTCTGGCGGCGATGTTCGACGGCACGCGCACCGCCGACGAGACCCAGGGCAAGCCGCATCCACAGATGCTGCTGGAGCTGATGCGCGAGTTCGGCGCCGAGCCCGAGCGCACCCTGATGATCGGCGACACCACCCACGACCTGCAGATGGCCGTCAACGCCGGCTGCCCCTGCATCGGCGTCAGCTACGGCGCGCACGACCACGAAAGCTTCGGCGAGTTCAAGCCGCTGTTCGTCGCCCACTCGACGGCGGAACTCCACCAATGGTTGATCGAACATGCCTGACGACGATAAGAACTATGACAACACCGCGGCGCCGCTGCCGCTGTGTGCCTCCGCCGAACTGCAGGAGCGCGGCAAGGCCCACTGCTTCGATGTGCTGCAGTACCGCCAGTCGGCCAGCGCCTTTGTGCTGCGCTTCGACGGCGAGGTCCACGCCTACCTGAACCGCTGCGCCCACGTGCCGACCGAGATGGACTGGCAGGAGGGCGAGTTCCTGGACAGCGGCAAGCAGTACATCATCTGCTCGATCCACGGGGCGGTGTACGACCCCAAGACCGGCCGCTGCGTGATGGGCATGTGCGGCCGCATGGGCCTGACCAAGATCGCTGTCGAGGAACGTGAGGGCCAGGTGTATTGGTATCCTTCCCGTGACACGCGGCCCGCGTTCGAAGACTGAAGAAGAAGCTGTTCATGAGCTCCAACGACGAATCCCAGTTGCCCCCGCCGATCCCGGACCCGACGCCGGCGCCCGTGCCTATTGGGGCACCGGTTGCGGCCCCGGTCTCCGCGTCCACCTCTTCCCCCCGGCCCGCGAACTACGAAGCGCTGCTGGCCGAGTTCGCCCGCGAATACCTGCGCGACCGGCGCAGCCAGCGCCTCTGGAGTCGCTTCGTGCGCATCTTCTGGCTCGTGCTCCTGCTCGGCGCCATCTGGTTCGTCTTCACGCAGAACCGCCACGGCATGGCCGTGCCCACCGGCGCGCACACGGCCCTCGTCGAGGTGCGCGGCGAGATCGCGAGCGACACCGAGGCCAGCGCCGAGCTGATCCTGTCGGCCGTGCGCAGCGCCTTCGAGGATCCGAACGCCCAGGCCGTCGTGCTGCGCATCAACTCGCCCGGCGGCAGCCCGGTGCAGGCCGGCATCGTCTACGACGAGATCAAGCGGTTGAAGGCGATCCACGGCAAGAAGGTCTATGCCGTGGTCGAGGAGATCTGCGCCTCCGGCGCCTACTACATCGCCGCGTCGGCCGACGAGATCTATGTGGACAAGGCCTCCATCGTCGGCTCGATCGGCGTGCTGATGGACGGCTTCGGCTTCACCGGACTGATGGACAAGGTCGGCGTCGAGCGCCGCCTGCTGACCGCCGGCGAGAACAAGGGCATGCTCGACCCGTTCACCCCGCTGAACCCCAAGCAGCGCGGTTACGCGCAGGCGATGCTGGACCAGATCCACCGCCAGTTCATCGCCGTCGTCAAGGAAGGCCGCGGCCAGCGGCTGAAGGAAACGCCGGAGATGTTCTCGGGCCTGTTCTGGAACGGCGAGGAAGCGATCAAGCTGGGCCTGGCCGACCACTACGGCAACCTCGACTTCGTTGCCCGCGAGGTCGTCAAGGCCGAGGACGTCATCGACTACACGCCGCGCGACAACGTCGCCGAGCGCCTGGCCAAGCGCTTCGGTGCTGCATTCGGCGAGACCGCGGTGAAGTCGCTGCGCAGCCTGCCGGCGATCCGCTGAGCTTGGAAGTTATGCGCGCAGCGTTGCTGTCCTGGCTGCTGCTGTCGGCGAGCGCCGCGTGCTTCGCGCAGAACGCCAACGGCGTCGACCTGCCGGGCCTGACGCTCGAATCGTTGCCGCGCCCGAGCACGCCGCCGCCCGAGGTCGGGCCGGTCGTGCCCTCGCAGGTGCAGCGCTGGCGCGAGGAGGGCGAGGCCTATGAGTACGGCAGCAAGGGCATGCCGCGCGATTCGGTGCAGGCCGCCAAGCTCTACTGCCGCGCCGCGCGCTACGGCGATCCGCTTGCGCAGTACGCACTGGCCTGGATGCTGACGAATTCGCGTGGCATCGAGCGCGACGACGCGCAGGCCGCGCACCTGTTCGCCGCCGCGGCCGAGCAGGGCATGGTGCAGGCGCAGAACATGATCAAGGCTATGGGCACGCCGCTAGGCCCGCCGCCGCCCTGCCTGCGCCCGCCCGACACCGACCCGGCGCCGCTGGCGGCCGCGCCCAAGCGCACGCCGATGACGAGCATGCAGCTGCTGAACGCGCAGCCGCTGCCGCCCAATGCGCCGGACGTGCTGGTCCGCTTCGTCAAGCTGGAGGCACCCGAGTACAAGCTCGCGCCGGCGCTGGTGCTGGCCGTGATGGCGACGGAATCGAACTTCGACCCGCTCGCCACCTCGCCGAAAAACGCCCAGGGCCTGATGCAACTGCTGCCCGACACGGCGGTGCGCTTCAAGGTCAGGAAGCTCAGCGATCCGGTGCAGAACATCCGCGGCGGCATGGCTTACCTGCGCTGGCTGCTGGCCTATTTCGAGGGCGATGTGTCGCTGGCGCTGGCGGCCTACAACGCCGGCGAGCGCGCGGTGGAGCGCTACCGCGGCGTGCCGCCCTATGCCGAGACGCGCATGTACGTGCGCCGCATCATCGCGTCGATCGGCGGGTTGCGCGAGCACCCGTTCGACGCCTCGGTCACGCCGCCGTCGCCGATGCTCGGCACCTTGCGCAAGCCTTGATCACCGTCGCCTGGGGTCAGGTGTTGCCAGGGTAATTCCGGGGTCCGAAACTCCGCTGAACCCCGCAGTTATGGGTGGCTGCCGGCGAGGGCGCTTGTTACGCTGCGCCATCGCCCATCCACTCCGGACCGAAGACAAATGAAATCCTTGCTGACCCTCGCTTCCCTGGCCCTCGTTGCTTCCTTCGCCCACGCGGCCGACGTCACCGTTGAAACGCTGCGCACCGAATGCGCCGCCAAGCACAGCGCCAAGCTCGACACCAAGGACGACGGCGCCGCCAGCAGCTACCACTTCGTCTACGCCAAGGGCGAGTACAAGGGCGAGGCCCAGTCCGGCAAGGCACTGCCCTGCACCGAAGGCCAGTACGCCGCCTACCTCGACACCCAGGACCCGACCCGCGTGATGTCGGCCTACCCGACGGCCGCCGGCCGCCCGGGCGCCGCCAAGAAGTAAACCGTCAAGGCGATTCGAGGCGCTCCCGCAGCGCCATCGCCGCGGCCGGCGCCTTCTCCTTGGCGCCGCTGATGAAGAACATGAACACGTCGCGCGGCTTCGCTTCGGCGGGCGTGCCTGCTTCCACGCGCGGCACGCCGGCCGGCTCGCCACCTTCCCGCCAGGCCCGGCCGCAGGCGGCCAGCGCATCCAGCGTCGCGGGCGTGCAGCCCAGCGGCAGCGAGGCGTCGGTGCGCATCATCCGCGTGTAGACGAAGTCGGCCGTGAGGTCGGCGAAGCTCGGGTAGTCGTCCGAATCGGTGAATACGGTGCCGGCCTTGTAGCGCCGCGCCAGCGCGAGGAATTCAGGGCACAGGAAGGTCTCGTGGCGCACGTCCAGCACGTGGCGCAGCGCGATGCCGCCGGTCTTCTCCGGCAGCAGCTTCAGGAAGGCCTCGAAGTCGGCCGGGTCGAAGCGCTTCGTCGGTGCGAACTGCCAGACGATCGGCCCGAGCTTGTGCGCCAGCTCGGCGATGCCGCTGCCGATGAAGCGCTCGATCGATTCACCCGCCTCGGCCAGCACGCGCCGGTTCGTCGCGAAGCGGTTGGCCTTCAGCGAGAACACGAAATCATCGGGCGCCTCGTCGCGCCACTTCGCGAACGTGGCCGGCTTCTGCGAGCTGTAGTAGGTGCCGTTCACCTCGATCGCGCTGAGCTTGCGGCTCGCGTACTCGAGCTCGCGGCCGTGCGGCCAGCCCTTGGGGTAGAAGTTGCCGTCGCGCCAGGGCTCGAAGGTCCAGCCGCCGATGCCGGTGCGGATGCGTGGGATGGTGCTCATGAGGCGCATGTTGCCCCAGGCGGTCGCGCCGTCAAGGCGGTGTTCTCCCCGACAATTACCGCTCACATGTCGCGAGGGATACAAGGATGGCCATCGATTCCGAAGAATTCAACCGCCGCGGCGCCGAGATGTTGCCGGGCCACCTGGGCATCGTGATCCAGAGCGTCGCGCCCGGCGAGGTGCGGGCGGAGCTGGCGGTGCACAAGAGCGTGATGGCGCCGAACGGCTTCCTGCATGCCGGCAGCATCGTCACCTTGGCCGATACCGCGTCGGGCTACGGCTGCGTGGCCAGCCTGCCCGAAGGCGCGGTCGGCTTCACCACGATCGAACTGAAGTCCAACCACCTGGGCACCGCGCGCGAGGGCACGATCGAGTGCGTCGCCACGGCCGCCCACCTGGGCCGCACCACGCAGGTGTGGGACGCGGTCGTCACGCATCGCGAGACCGGCAAGACGATCGCGCTGTTCCGCTGCACGCAGATGGTGCTGTACGGCAAGAGCTGACGCCTGAGCCCGGCCTTACTCTTTGACGAGCTTCAAGTTGTTGCCGCCCTGCAGCACTGTCAGTGCCGGGGCCGGGCCGGCGTCTCCGTCGAACTTGATCGTTAGCGGCGTGACGCGGGCGAAGAACTCGCGCGGGCTCCTGGCGAATAGCTCGAACTCCCCCTGGCCGGTGGCCTGTGCGAACAGGCGGGCCCCGCGTGCGCTGATGGTGATCTTGAACTGCGGGTTCAACGCATAGCTGCCGGCCAGCGCGGCGAGGCGCTCGGCGTCCACTACGGCGGCCTTCTGCTTGAGGCTGGAGAAGTCCTGCAGCGGGATGCGCGAATCGATCAGGTGCAGGCCGAAGTCGGTGACCGGCACGAAGGCAGCGCACAGCGCGAGCGAGGCGCGGGCGCAGTCGGGATCCAGCCACAGCGTGCTCGAGAAGCCGAAGGTACCGCCGTCGTGGCCGTAGATCCAGCGCTGGTCCAGCGGCGCGAGGTTCCAGGCCAGTCCGATCGGGTTCTTCGGCGCGGCACCGTCGGCGCGGCGCTGCAGGCACAGCGCAAAGGCTTCCTTCAGCGGATGTTCGAAGGCGCCGATCGCTGCCTGCGCGTAGCGGGCCAGGCCGCGCGGGGTGGCGAGCAGCGCACCCGCGCCGGCCGTGGCCTCGGTGAAACTCCAGTGCGGCACGACCTTGCCCTTTGCATCATGGCCGTCCACCAGACGCCTGGAGCCCGTGGGCACCAGCATCACCTCATCAAGCGCCAGCGGCCTGAGCACGCGTTCATCGAGCAGCGCCGCATAGGGCTTGCCCGCCTGCCAGGCCAGCGCGCGACCGAGCAGGCCGAAGCCGAGGTTGGAGTATTCGTAGGCGGCCTGCCGCTCGCGCGTCGGCTGCCAGTCTTTCAGGAAGCTCAGCAGCGCCTCGTCGTCGTAGTCGATGTAAGGGTTGGCCGGCGTGCGCGGCGCCATGTTTGCCGGCAGGCGCGGCAGGCCGGAGCGCTGCGTGGCCAAGTCCAACCAGCGCAGCGGCTGGTCCTTGCTGTCGCGCAGCTTGATGGACTGCGGCAGCACCTGCTCGACCGGATCCTCAAGCTTGAGCTTGCCCTGCACGACGGCATCGGCCAGCAGCAGGGCGGTGAAGGTCTTGCTGATCGAACCGATCTCGAACAGCGCATCGGGCCCGCAGGTGCGCGCGCCGAGCTCGATCTTCATGCCGTCGATGCGCGCGGCGGCCAGCGCGGTGTCCGGCGTCAGGTCTTGCGCGCCGGCCCGTTGCTCGACGAGGGCCTGCAGACCGGTGGGTGCTTGGGACTGCGCCCGAGCGGCGAGTGCCGGCGTGGCAGCCATCAGGATCAGTGCATCGCGACGTTTCATGGCGCCATCATCCCGCGCTTTTCGCGGCCTCGCCGATCAAGGGCAGGTGCGTGATCAGCGCCTGCCGCCACGCTGCCGACTGCACCTCGTCGGGATAGCTGCGCAGTGCGCGCACCTCGTGCGGCGGCATGCCGAAGCGCTTCTTGAAGGCGCGGGTGAAGGAGGTCGGGTGGGCGAAGCCCAGCTCGTGCGCCAGCTGCTTCAGGCGCAGGTGGGCGGCGTGCGGCGCGGTGATGGTCTGCAGGGCCCGGTTCAACCGGCGATCGAGGATGAAGGCCGCCACGCCACCCAGCGGTTCGAAGAGGCGGTACAGCGTGGCGCGGGAGAGACTGAATGCCTCCGCCAGCACCTCCGGCCCGAGATCGGCGCGGCCCAATTGATCCTCGATGAAGTCCTTCATGTCGGTCAGCGAGGCCAGGCCCACGTGGGCGGCCGAACCCGCGGCCTGGCGCTTGGCGGATTGCAATCCCGCGGCGACCAGTTGGAGCGTCGCGTCGCTGACCGCCTGCGATTCGGCGGTGCTGATCCGGGCGGCCTCCTCGCTGCACGTGCGCAGGTGGGCGAGCAGCAGTTCCTTCGTGGCGCCTTGCCGCAGCACGAAGCCGTGGATGTCGGTCATCGAGGGCATCAGTGCGGCCAGCCGGCGCCGCGGGATGTGCAGCGAGATGTTGTCGATCTTCGCGCTCTCGATGGAGAAGGGCCGTGTCAGGTCGAAGAAGGCGATCTCGTTAGCCTGGATCACGTAGGCCCTGCCGTCGATCTCGTAGCCGAACGATCCGCCGAGGTAGACCATCACCAGGATGTCATCGATGCCGGACCTGGCGATGGCGCGGTGGTCGCGATCGAATCGGGCCCCAGCACTGGTCGCGCGCGAAAGCAGGACATCGGGCAGGAAGGTGAGCGACGCACGCGCGAAGAAGGGCAGGTCGTCCCGCAGGCGCAGCACGTCGAACATCGGGCGGACCAGGATCTGGAACTTGGCGAAGCTGTCCGGCGCATCGGCGGGCAGTTCGATCTCCTGGCGCTGGACGATCGACTCTTGAGGGGGGCGGCTCATGCGCGGGAATTCTGCCAGTGCGTCGCCCGTTATGCAGCCCGCGCGACCCCCGCCCATACGCGCCGTCTTGATTGCTTGACGCGGAATCTCAAGTCGCAGCGGCCGATACCTCGCTGCGGCATGCTGCCGCGTTCGGCGCGAGACCCGCTTCGCGCTGCCAAAAAATACGAGGGCCACCGACCATGCCGAATTTTCCCGACATCAGTTTCCAGTCGCGCGTCACCAAGGACTTGAACGACAAGCTGTCGACCAAGGACATGCTGAAGAAGATCGACGCCATCCTCGACGACTGCCTGAAGACGGCGCAGGCCAACGTCAAGGCGCTCGCCGACGCGATGGACGACCACAAGCGCATGGCCAAGGATGTGTACGAGGATGTCGAGCGGAATTTCGAGCTGATCAAGAAGGGTGACGAGCACGCCGAATTCCTGCTGCAGGAGATGCAGCGATCGCAGGAGAACCTGGCAAGGATCGAGCGCCAGTCCAATACCGATTGCACCGCCTACACCAATGCCTTCAATGGCGGCGGGTTCCGCGGCAACCTGTTCGAGGTGTTCCTCAATCGGATGAAGGCGTTCAAGGACGTCAAGGAATACAAGGAGTTCTCGAAGGCCAGCGAGCTGGGCAAAGAGGTCGACAAGCGCGCCAAGCCGATCAGTGAATCGAGGGAGAAGATCATCCACCAGGTCGTGGGCCTCAATGCCGAGCGGGACCGGATCGTCGAGTACGTCAAACGCGTGGACAGCTTCATCGATACGTCGGTCAAGCTGGTGCAAGGCGAGAAGGCGGAGAAGGGCAAGTTCGTGGAGCAGGCCGTCAAGATCCAGGCGCGCCTCGGCAAACCAGGCGTCACGGCCCAGGGTGAGAGTTCGCTGTGGAGCGACTACGAGACATTGGAAAACAGGATCGGGCGTGCGCGCGCCTACCTCACCAACCAGAACAGCCAAGCCGTGCGGGTGATCCGGGACAGCTTCACCAGCGAAGGCGAAAAAAGCCGCAAGGAAATGTCTGGCGCCTTGAAATCCCTCGTGATCGACCTGCAGGCGCTGCGGACGCTGCACGGCAAGCGCTTCTACGCCAAGCTGGCGCTGCCCAAGCTGGAGAAGTCGGTGAACGACATCGCCAACGAGTTCAAGATGCAGCAGGCACGCATGGTGGAAACCGGTCGCCTGCTCGAGCAGCACCTGAAGGAGCTGGGGAATTGAGCCCGCGCCACGGCAAGCCGATGGGCCTGGCGACCGTCCGCAGGCGACGATCTTGACGGACCTCGACCAACGCAAGTCCCTTGTGGTCGACATGCTCCAGATCGCCGCCGCGGAAGTTCCGGGCACCCCGGCATCGCGAAAGTTCCGGGGGCTCATCGAAGGCGGCAAGTCCGAGCAGGCGCTGCTGATGCTGGAAGAGGCGGGTGAGGACCACCCGGTCAGCCGCAGCTACTGGTCGCAGCTGATGCAGGCGGCGGAAACGCTGGGCCTGCGTCAACTGCGGCTGGAGTTCGGCCGCAGGCATCGCCGCTGCGCTGATTGAGGATCGAGCAGGCGTTCGGGCAGGCGTTTGAAGGCATGAGCTCGAAGGCGTGAGCGCCGGGCCCGATGAGCTCATGTCCGGCCACGCTCCCGAATCTCGTTCACCCAGGCAGGACGGCGCCTTTTGTCTCGCGCCTTCCCGAAGGGAGTGCGATGGACGGCTTGTTCAAGGCCCTGCTGACGGCGGGCACGGTATGGCTCGTGATGGTGGCGGCCCGCTACGGCGGCCGGCGGGTGGCGGGCCTGGTGGCCGCGCTGCCGACGATCACCGCGCCGACCTTGGCCTGGCTGGCGCATGACGAGGGCATGTCATTCGCCGTCAGTGCCGCGATCGGCAGCGTCGCCGCCTGCGCGATGCTGGCGGTGTTCGCGCTGGGCTATGCGCGTGCGGCCCGCTACGGCGGCTGCCTGCTCGCGCTGGTCTGCGGCGTGGGCGGCGCCCTGGCGATGGCCGTGCCCGCGCGGGCGGCCAGCGCGGACCTCGGCTGGGCGCTGGTGTTGGCACTGGGCAGCAGCGCGCTCACCTTCGTGGCGATGCCCAGGCTGGGTGCGGAGGCCGTGCCGCAGCGGGGACGGCCTGGCTCGATGCTGCTGGTCGCGGCGAGCGCGGGCGGGCTGACCGCGCTGGCCACCTTGATCGGCCCGGCGATGGGCGGCTTTGCCGCCGGGCTGCTGTCGTCGCTGCCGCTGATCACCGGCTCCGTGGCGATGGCCGAACATGCCCATGGCGGCCACCGCGCCTCCGCGCACTTCCTGCGCGGCTACGTCGGCGGCCTGTTCGGCAAGGCGGCGTTCGGCACCGTGTTCGTGCTGCTTGCGCCGCACACCGGCGCGTTGCCGGCGCTGTCGCTGGCCTGCGCCTGTGCCTGCCTGCTGTCGACGGTACGGCTGCGCCCGTCGAGCCTGGGCGCGCCGGCGCGTGTTACACGATGAAGCAAGCTCCTCCGCAATTGAGTCGATGCGCCGGCCCGCGCCCCTGGGTGTCCGGGCTACCATGCCCGTCCCGAGCATCGTTCTGGATGGAATCGCGACATGGGGGAAGTGACGCAGTTGATTGGACGGGCGCGCGAAGGCGACCGCGGAGCCTTCGACCGGATCTTCGAGCTGCTCTATCCCGAGCTTCGTCGGGTGGCCCGACGGCGCCTGTCCCGCGGTTCCGGAGACGCGCTGATGCAGACGACCGCGCTGGTCAACGAGTGCTATCTGAAGTTCCTCAGGAGCGAGACGCTGACCCCGTCGGACCGCGCGCACTTCCTGGCCTACGCGGCGACGGTGATGCGCTCGATCATCGTGGACGCCGCGCGCGGCGCGAAGACGGATCGCCGCGGCGGCGACGCGGAGCAGGTCACGCTCGATTCCGAACTGATGGGCGCGCAGCCGGAGGCGTCGGACGAGATCCTGGCCGTGCACGCCGCGCTGGAGGATCTCGGCCGTGTCGACGAACGGCTGGGCCGCGTCGTCGAGATGCGCTATTTCGGCGGCCTCGAAGACGAGGAGATCGCCGAGGCGCTGGGCCTGTCCGCGCGCACCGTGCGCCGCGACTGGGAGAAGGCGCGCCTGCTGCTGGCCCACGCGCTGCGCACATGACGGCGCGGCCGGCGGCGGCATGAAGGGCCTCTCGCGCTTCGAGGGCGACTGGCCCGCGATCAGCGCGCTGCTGGACGAGGCGCTGGGCCTGCCCAGGCACGAGCGCGAAACCTGGCTGGATGCGCTGATCGGCGAGCGCGCCGCGCACCGCGATGCCTTGCGCGCGCTGCTGGTGCACCAGGCCCAGGTCGAGACCGACGACTTCCTCGAGGCGCTGCCCCCGCTCTACGCGGAGGACCATGCCTCGCCCGACCCGATCGCCACCGGCGGCAGCGTCGGCGCCTACCGGTTGATTGCCGAGATCGGCCGCGGCGGCATGGGCACGGTGTGGCTCGCCGAGCGGGCCGATGGCCTGGTGAACCGGCGGGTGGCGCTGAAGCTGCCCCGCATCGTCTGGGGCGACAGCCTGGCCGAGCGGCTGGCGCGCGAACGGCAGATCCTGGCAACGCTGGAGCACGAGCACATCGCCCGGCTGTACGACGCAGGCATCGATGCCCAGGGCCGGCCCTTCCTGGCGATGGAATACGTCGACGGCACGCCGATCGACGCCTTCTGCCGGGACCGTGCCTTGTCGGTGCGCGAGCGGGTCGAGCTGCTGTTGCAGGTGATGGCGGCGGTCAGCCACGCGCATTCGCGGCTGGTCGTCCATCGCGACCTGAAGCCGAGCAACATCCTGGTGACGCAGCACGCGCAGGTGAAGCTGCTGGACTTCGGCATCGCCAAGCTGCTGCAGGGCGACAGCACCTTGCGCACCGCGCTCACCGAGCTGTCCGGCCGCGCGCTGACCTTGGACTACGCGAGCCCCGAGCAGATCCGCGGCGACCCACTGGGCACGGCCAGCGACGTCTACAGCATGGGTGTCGTCGCCTACGAGCTCTTGGCCGGCGCGCGGCCGTACCGCCTCAAGCGGGGCAGCGCGGCCGAGCTGGAAGAGGTGATCGCCGCGGCGGAAGTGCCCTTGGCCAGCACTACCAGCAGTACCGGCAGCGACCCCTCGCTGCGCCGGCAACTGCGTGGCGACCTCGATGCGATCCTGAACCATGCGCTGAAGAAGTCCCCCGCCGAACGCTATCCGACGATGGAGGCCTTCGCGCAGGACCTGCGCCGCTGGCTGGACGGCCAGCCGGTCGAGGCGCGGCCCGACGGCCTGGCCTATCGCGCCGCCAAGTTCGTGCGCCGGCACCGCCTGCCGGTGGCGGCCGGCGCCGTCGCCGCGCTGGCCCTGGTGGGCGGGGCCTCGCTGGCACTCTGGCAGGCCCGCCAGGCCACGCTCCAGGCCCAGCGTGCGCAGTCCGAGTCGGCCACCGCGCAGGCCGTGCAGGGCTTTCTCGAAGGTGTGTTCCGCGCCAATACCGCCGACCAGGCCGACCCGGCCAAGGCGCGTGACACGACGGCGCGCGAGCTGCTGGACCGCGGCGCCGAACGCATCGATGGCGAACTGCGCAACGCGCCGGCCGCGCGCCTGCGCCTGCTGACCGTGCTGGCCTCGATGTACCAGGACCTGGGCCTGAACGAGCGCGAGGTCGAGCTGCAGCGCCAACGCCTGGCGCTGGCGCGCGAGCTGTATGGCCCGTCCAGCGACGAAGCGGTGCTGGCGATGGCGGCGCTGGCCAATGCGCTGGGCCTCGCCACCCAGCGAGACGAAGCCGCCGAGCAGTTGAAGCAGGCCAGCGCCCTGCTGGATGCGCGGCGGGACAAGGACTCGCCGGCGCGGCTGCAGGTGGAGATCGGGCAGGCCTCGTTGAACCGCCGCACGAATCCCGAACTGGCCATCAGCTTCGCCGAACGCGCGCTGGTGATCGCCCGCCGTGGCGGGGCCAGCAGCCGCAGCGAGTTGCTGCAGGTGCTGCACATCCTGGGCGATGCGGCCCTGTTCAACAAGTCCTTCGAGCGTGCGCAGGTGGCCTACAGCGAAGCCGTGCAGCTCTGCGAGGCCCACCCGCCGCTGGGTGCCGGCGACCTGTCGCTGCTGTACGAGTTCCTCGGTCATTCCCAGCGGGCGCTGGGCCGCTACGCCGATGCCGAGACGAGCATGCGCAAGGGCATGGAGGCGGAGGTGGCGCGCAATGCCAACCCGGTGCGCGTGGCGGAGACGCAGACCCACTACGCGATCTTCCTGAACCAGTCCGGCCGCTTCCGCGACAGCCTGGCCGCACTCGCCCCAGCCTGGCGCTGGAGCCAGGATGCCCCGGCCGATCTGCCGCAGCGCCGCTGGGTGCGGATGTGGCAAGCCCGCGCGCTGGCGAACTACGGCCAGACGCAGGCGGCACTGGCGGTCAGCGAGCGCGATGTGGCCGTCGTCGGCACACCCCATGCGCCGGACGGCATGGACGAGCAGGTGTTGACCGATCGCGCGCTGGCGCTGACCAGCCTCGGCTGGTTGGCCGAGGCCCGCACGATGCTGGAGCGCAGCCGGCAGTTGCAGGAGGCGGCCGGCAAGCCGCCGGGCAACCTCTACAGCCTGGCGCTGCGACGCTGGCAGGTGCAGAGCGGGCAGGGCAAGGAAGCGCTGGCCGATTTCCAGGCGCGGCGCGCGGCGAAGAAGCTGCCTGCCGCTCCGGCAGCGGGCGAGCCGGTGACGGACCAGGTGGAGTCCGCGTGGCTCGAACTGTCCGCGGGCAACGCTGCCGCGGCCGAGGCGCAGGCGCGGCAGGCGCTCGCCGCCATCCATGACGGCGGCCATGCCGACTATCAGCGCGACCATGAAGCGCGCGCCACCCTGCTGCTCGGCCAGGCCCTGCTGCAGCAGCACCAGGCCGCGGCGGCCCGGCCGTTGCTGCGGGAAGCGGTGCGCCTGCACCGGCTGATCTACGACCCGGCATCGAGCCCGTTGCTGGTCGAGGCGCAAGCCGCGCTGACCCAGGCGGAGCAGGCACCCCAGCGCTGAATCCGTCGTCGGGATGACGGCCCATGTCCGCTTTGCGGTCGCGGGCTCGTAACCAGGGATGAGCGGATGGTGGCATCCGCCTGGAGATCCCGATGAGTTCGATAAGCGCACCCCGTTCCTCGTCGCTAAGCTGGCAGCCCGTGCTCTGCGCGGCGGCCACCTCGGTCGCCTACGTCGTGCTGTACGGGCTGTCCAATCAGCTGACCAGCCTGCGTACCGACGTGGGCAGCGGTGTGTTCGACTGGGAACGCTTGATCCCTTTCATCGGCTGGACCATCGTCCCCTACCTGTCGATCATCGTTTTCTTCGTGGGGTCCTTCTTCCTCGACACCGACCGTGAGAGCCTGCGCCGCCACGTGCTGCGCATGGCCATCGTGCTGCTCGTCTCGCTGCTCTGCTATGCGGCGTTTCCGCTGCGCTACACCTTCGAGCGGCCGCGCACCGAGGGCCTGGTCGGCGTGCTGTTCGACCTGCTGGGCCACTGCGACATGCCCTATAACCGCGCGCCTTCACTGCACATCGGCGTGCTGGTACTGCTGTGGGCTCGCTTCGCGCCGGTGCTCCGGGGCGCGTGGGGGATGGCGCTGCGGTTCTGGTTCGCGCTGATCGCGGTCTCGGTGCTGACGACCTATCAGCACCACGTGCTGGACGTGCCTGCCGGCGTGGCGGTCGGCCTCCTGGCGCTGCTGCTCACGGCGCCGGCGAATCACCGCTATGAGCGGCCTTGTCGCGCAGCAAGCTCATCACCTTGGTGGTGATGATGTCCACCGCCGGACCATTGGCGCCGTGCGGCAGGATCACGTCGGCGTTGCGCTTCGTCGGCTCGATGAACTGCTTGTGCATGGGGCGCACGGTTTCCAGGTACTGATTCACCACGGACTCGGTGCTGCGGCCGCGCTCCGAGATATCGCGCTGCAGCCGACGGATGAAGCGCACGTCCGAGGCCGTATCCACATAGATCTTCAGCGACATCATGTTGCACAGCTTGGCGTCGTACAGGGCGAACAGGCCTTCGACCACGATCACCGGTGCGGGCTTCACGGTGATGGTCTGGCTGGAGCGGTTGTCGGCTGCGAAGTCATACACCGGCATCTCAATCGCCTCACCCTTGCGCAGCGCGGCCAGGTGCTGCGCCATCAGCGGCCAATCAAAGGCATCCGGATGGTCGTAGTTCTGCTTGCGCCTGTCCTCCGGCGGCATGTGGGACTGATCCCGGTAGTAGTCATCCTGCATCACCACCGCCACGTTCTCTGGCCCGATAGCGGCCAGCACCTGGCGCGTCACCGTCGATTTGCCACTGCCGCTGCCGCCTGCGACACCGATGACGAAAGGTTTGTGAAAGTTCTTGGGCATGAGGCAGCGCTGCGGGATTTGACGAAGCCTGCGAATTTACAGGCTTGCGAGCAGATCCCTGGCGACCGTCCTAAGACACGCGGCCCGCAGCAAGACGCTGGCGGCGACGCGCCACGACGGCCAGTCCGACAAGACCAGCGAGCATCAGTTGGTAGGTCTCGGCCTCCGGCACGGGAGCGATCGCTGCGCCGACATCGCCGTCGTGAACGGCCCACGCGTACAGGAGGTTCTCCTGCTTGGCCCATCCCTGCGAACCGAAGTCGGGATAGAACAGCCAACTGGCCGGCGCGTAGCGCGGATCGCCCGCGTGTTGATCGAAGGTCGTTCCGAACCAGTAGCCCCAGCCTGCGTCGTAGTTGCTGAAGGGTCCCGCATTGGTGATGCCGTAGCCTTCCTGATCGTTGCCCGAGGTGTCGACGATGCTCTTGTTGCCCAGTTCGACATGGAACATGTAGGCCATCTCGCTGTTCTTGCTGACGATGTTGTAGCTTTGATCGCGTGAGCCCGTCCACCAATCGTTGGCGCTGTAGTACTGCCAGTCGATGCCGTTCACCGGACTGGCCTTGGGCAAGCGCCAACCGGTGACGCCTCCCACGCTCAAGTCGGTGACCAGCGTCTGCGCCTGATTCCAGGTGATCGCGCCGTTGCTGTCCTGCGTGTCATAGACCGAGCCCTTGCCGAGATTGGCGTTGGCCATCCAGGTGATGTTCAAGGCGCTGTCGTAGTAGGCCTCCGGTCCGTTGGCAAGATTGCCGTCAAGGTCCCGGGCTTGCAGCGTCGTGGTCCAGGTTCCCTGCGAGGGTATCGACTGCGCGGACACAGTGATTCCGACGCACATTCCGAGCAAGCCAATGACGGTACGGACGAACACGTTCTTCATCGAGAGCCCTTCCTTGGGAGTGGTGTGAACTCAGCATAGAAGTAAAGCTGCTCTCAGAAATGGCAGACTTCTGTCATGGCTGAAGTCAGCCAATACTCTTGCGCCGCGGCGTTCATTTCAGCTGCGCGCTGTAGTTCACCGGGATCCATTGCCACGACATGCCGACGGCACGCAGATGGCCCAGGCCCGGGAACTGCAGGTGTGCTGCGCCGATCAGAGCGCCTTCGGCCGCGACATCGCCGAAGACCTTCTTGCGCGAGGCTGCCGCGCCCTTGGCATCGGAGTCGAAGGCGATCGTCACGGCGGGGATATCGAACTGCACGGCGCCGACGTGGATCAGGTTACCGACGATCATCAACTGCTGGCCCTTGCTTTCGACCAGATACGAGGTGTGGCCAGCCGTGTGGCCGTAGCTGGCGACCGCACGAATGCCCGAGACGATCTCGCCATGGGTCTCGAACGGCTTGTATCTGCCCGCGGCCACGCACGGATTCACCGAAGCCATCGCGCCCTTGAAGAAGCCCTTCGCGTCGGCAGAACGCTTTGTCTAGGGTCGAAGCGGTGGCTGCTTTGCAAAAGCAGCCTGCGATTGAGCCTGCTGCAAATGGCAGCACTCAGCCTGTTGCGGCAATTGGTCCCGGTTAAGGCTCCTCTACTGACCGAGTGACTCAGTCCTGCTGACCCGATTGCTGGGTCATTGCTTCCGCACGCTCCGCGGTCCCCAGCGAGTCCAGCGCACGCCGAAGGCCACTGGCGCTCGGCTTGTCGACGAACACGCATTGCTTGCCGTGCCGCTTGCAATGGTCCTTCACGCGCCAGTAGGCGTCGTGGCTGATGCAGCCGGTCTGGCAGATGACGAGGTCGGCGGCGGCCAGGCTCGCGTCGAGCTTGGTGACGGCGTCTTCCTCGCCGCCGTCGTGGTGCAGGAAGCGGCCGCCGGTGCGTTCGATCAACTGGCGATAGACCGGCACGACGGCCTGCCGGCCGCCGACGCAGAGCACCGAGCGCTCGTCGAGCCGGGGCAGGGCGGCGGCTTCGTCGGTCGGCGTGGGGGTCAGGTCTTGTGCCGCGCTGCTGCGTTCGAGGTCGCGCTGCAGTTCCTCGGCGCGGGCCTGCTCGCGGTCGGCGCGCTGCTGCGCGGCCAGCAGCGCGCGCTCCAGCTCGTGGATGCGCGAGAGCTGCAGGCGGATCTGCCCGGCCTGCTCCTGGCGGCTGCGCAGGCCCGGCGTGGCGGCCTCCAGCGCGCGGATCTCGTCGGCGAGGCTCGCGGCCAGCGTGTCGCGGCCTAGCAGTTCGGCGCGCAGCTTGACGATGTCGGCCGACTGCTGCTCGATCTGCGTGGCCCGTTCCTGCAGTAGCCGGGTGCTGCGCGCCTGCGCGCGGGCCAACTCGCGGCCCAGCACGGCGTTCTCGTCGACCAGTTCTTCGAGCTGCTGCAGGTCGGCCCGGTTCGCGGCGCCCACCTGGTGCTGCAGCATGTGGATGTCGCGCAGCACCTGTTCCATCAGCGGCTCGTCGCAGCGCGCGTGGGTCAGTGTGGCCCACAGGCTGCCGGCGGGGTTGCTGCCGGTCAGCGCGGCTTCCCACCAGTCGCGCAGCATCAGCGTCGTCTTGCACTTGGCCGCCTCGCGCAGCGCGCGGATGTAGCGCTGGTCGAGTTCCTTCTGCAGCGCCTCGGCGGTGGGCGTGCGGCGGTTGCATTCGTTGATCGCACCGCAGTGGAGCTCGTAGTCGCTGGCCTTGGAGACGCCACCGTTCAACTTGTCGAAGCGCCGCCGCAGCAGCGGCATCGGCAGGCAGACGCCGATGACCGGGCACAGCGACTGCGAGGGCAGTTCCCACAGCCGGCGCCGCCGCGAGCCGCTGGGCAGGTCGACGAGGAAGCCGCGCGGCGGTGCTGCCGCTTCGGCCGGTGCGCCCTCGACGAGGGCGGTGAAGACATTGGGCTTGTCGCACATGGATTGAAGCTCCTAGGGCCTGTTAGCGCTGTTTAAGGGGATCGCGAGGGCGAGGCTGCCGGCGGTCAGCAGGTGGCGCGCTTCACGCTGCGTTCTCCGCGTGCTCGGCCAGGCTCTCCAGCAGCGCGCGCCAGTCGCAGCGCTCGGCCTGGCTAGGCTTGCGCTCGCCGAACAGCATCGCGATCTGGCGGCCCTTGGCGTCGAACAGTTCCAGCGAGCTGACGAGGCCGTCGACAGTGGGCTTGCGCACCAGCCAGGCGGCGGCGATATGGTCTTCGCGCAGATGCAGGTTGAAGCCGGGGTCGAGGATGTTGATCCACGGGCCCATCACCGCCACGCGCGCGACCGGGCCGCTGTGGATCTGGATCATGCCGGTGTTGCCGGTGAAGACCATGAGGGGCACGCCCTCCTGCGCGGCGCGGCTGATCAGCTCGTGCGCGCTGCTGGTGGGCAGCGGCTGCGCGAAGCGCGGCTCGGCCAGGCGCAGCGCCTGCGCGCGCTGCAGGCCGTGCTTGCGCAGCAGGCCGAAGAACTCGTGCGTGTCGCGCAGCGCGGCCCAGCCGCCGCGAAAGGCGGCCAGGTCGATCGTGGCGTCGGGCTTTTCTTCCTCGGCCGTCCGGCGGGCGCGGACCTCGATGCCGGGCTGCTGGTCGATGTCGGCGAAGCGGGCGACCAGCGCGGCGTAGGCCTCGAGCTGGCTCTGCGGCTTCATGAACACCTTGTGGATCGCGTCGCCGGCGGCGTCGAAGAACTGCAGGCTCTGCTGCAGCGCGCCGTCGGACAGGCGCTCGCGCACCGCGAAGCCGTGCGCCCACTGCGAATAGAAAAGACGCAGGTCGATCGCGCCGCCGAGCACCAGGCCGATGGCGGGCGCGTCCTCGTTGTGGCTCGCGCCGCGATAGACACCGACCTTCTCGTGCACGCAGGATTCGTTGCGCGTCAGCGCCATCACCTCGCCAAGTGGCTCCAGCGCCTCGACGATGCGCGGCCAGTCGGCGCGCAGGCGCGTGGCCTGCAGCGGCGATTCCTCGTGCGCGAAGGCGCCGAGGTGGGCGGCGATCAGTTCGCCTTCGGAAATTTGCAGCGATGCGGCGATGTCCCGATGACGGGCCTTGCGGGGTTCCTGGCGGGCGTCGGCAAAAGCTTGGCGAAGCGCTTGGCTGGCTTGCATCGGTCGTGAGTCCTGGAGAAAGAAGCGGACTGCACGGGCTGGCGTGGCTGCTGGCTTGTGCGGAAGGTACTGCGCCGAGGCGGCGCCGGCGACGAAGGCTACTTGGTGAGAATCAGCTTGCCCAGCGAGGTCTGGCGCAGCCGGTAGAGCTGGCCCGCGTGTTCGATCTCGACCTCGCGGTCGAGGCCGAACAGCGTGCGGCTGCTCCAGCGCTTGGGCGCCACGGGCGGCGGCATCGGCGGGACGTGGGAGTCGACCGCGGGCCGCAGCGGTGTCGCGACGACGCCGGCGGATGAGGAGGGGTGGGGCAGGTGGCTGGGCATGAGGGCTATATTAAATGCGAATTAATCGCATTTGCAATAGATCGTGCTGCCAGGCCCGAAATACCCGAAGGACTGAGTCTGAGAATGTTTCGCATGCAGAGCGTCAGCGCGCGGGCATTGCGGCGATCCAGCGACCTTGCACGCACAATGACCTCTTGCATAACAAGGAGAAGAAGCCATGAAGGGCGATGCCAAGGTTCTGGAGTACTTGAACGCACAGCTGAAGAACGAACTGACCGCGATCAACCAGTACTTCCTGCACTACCGGATGCTGAAGAACTGGGGCTTCGCGCGGCTCGCGAAGCACGAGTACCAGGAATCGATCGAGGAGATGAAGCATGCGGACAAGCTGATGGACCGCATCCTCATGCTCGAGGGCCTGCCGAACCTGCAGGACCTGGGCAAGCTCTACGTCGGCGAGAGCGCCGTAGAGATTCTCTCCTGCGACCTGAAGATCGAGATCGGCTCCCATCCGCTGCTGAAGGACGCCATCGCCCATTGCGAGTCGGTGCGCGACTACGTCTCGCGCGAAGTGCTGGAGGAGATCTTGAAGGACACCGAGGAGCACATCGACCACCTGGAGACGCAGATAGCGCTGGTGGGCCAGGTCGGCGAGCAGAACTGGTTGCAGACGCAGATGGGTGAAGGCGAGGAGTGATTCCCCGAAACTTTGCACGGTCTTGATGCAAAGATGATTGAGAAGGGTTCGCATTTGCGTTAGAGTCCGCTCGAACTGATCCAGTTCGAACCCTCAGCGCACCATGATCGTCTGCCTCTGCCACCGAGTTTCCGACCGCGACATCCGCCGCAGCGTCGATTCCGGCGTGCGCAATTTCGACGTGCTCCAGGACGAAACCCGCGTGGCCTCGGCCTGCGGTTGCTGCCACGAGTGCGCGGTGGAAGTGTTTGAATCGGCCGTCAGCTCCTGCCCCGGCACCTGCCGCATCGACGATGCCGGCCAGTTGCAGGCGCAGAAGAACTACCCGGTCATCGAACTCGTTCGCGCCTGAGCATCTTGCTCCTCAATGAGCGGCCGCCAGCAGGGCGGCCGTTTCATTTTGGCCGGCCTGCATCGCGATTTCCCGGGCCGTCAACCCGCGGTCGTCGTGAGCGGCCGCGTCGGCACCGCGCTCCAGCAGCAGCCTGACCGTCTCCGCATGGCCGTTCCCGGCTGCCCACATCAGCGCGGTGAGCTGGTGGTCGTAGGCCGCATTGACCGGCACACCGCGCGCGAGCAGCAGGCCGACGATCGCCGCGCGCCCCTGGCCGGCGGCGTAGACCATCGCGGTCTTGTCGACCTGATCGGTGGCATCGAGCTTCGCGCCGGCATCGAGCAGATGGCGCACGACATCCACGGCACCTGCATGGCAGGCCGCCATCAGCGGCGTGACCTTGTTGACCGCGGCCAACTGCACGTCGGCACCGGCGGCGAGCATGGCGTCCGCCAGTGCCGTCTCGCCCCGCTCGGCGGCCATCAGCAAGGCCGTCTTGCCGATGCGATTGCGCGCATCCGGCGCGGCGCCCGTCGCGAGCAGGCGCTGGACCGAGGGCAGGTCGCCCTGCCGGGCCGCCGCGAGCAGTTGCGCGTTGAGGCTGATATCGCTGACGGTCTGACCACCGGCTGACGCCGCGGCGAGAAAGAGGCCCAGCGTGGCGATCCGCAGACGCTTGTTCATGTCGTCCCTCAATCTGATGAGCCATCCGCCAGTGCCACGGGGGCCGCCCGTGCGCCCGGAGGTTTTCCCGATATTCTCGGCCGCCGAGGATACGCGCGACCTGACTGTCGCCACCCGTGTCAGCCTCTAGTCTGTCCCGCAGACTGACGAAGGCGACGCAGCCTGAGCCCTCCACGTGCCCTCCGTGTAGACCACGAACAACTGGAGAGACAGCTCATGCATTCCGCAATTCATTGGCCGCGCGTTGGCGGCCGCATCGCGCTCGGCCTTCTGGCCGCCTGCTGCTGGAGTAGCGCCTGGTCCCAGGCCGAGATCCAGGGAGGCGCGGCGGCGACGGGCCACCCGGTGCCGAAGACCATCTCGGTGCCGCAGGCCCGGCTGGATGCCGCTGCCGGCGACGGCAGCAACTTCCTGCATTCGAACGGCAGCTACGCGCAGACCCGCTACTACGCCGCCGCGCAGATCAACACCGGCAACGTCGCCTCGCTGAAGCCGGTCTTCAACTTCCAGACGGCAGTGCTGGAATCGATGGAGACCGCGCCGATCGTCGTCGACGGCGTGATGTTCATCACCACCTCGTACAACCACGTCTACGCGCTCGACGCCGTCACCGGCCAGGAGTTCTGGCACTACAAGCACAAGATGGGCGCCGTGACGACCTACTGCTGCGGCCCGAACAACCGCGGCGTGGCGGTGCTGGACGGCAAGCTCTATATGGGTACGCTGGACGCCAAGCTCGTGGCACTCGATGCCAAGACCGGCACCGTGCTTTGGCAGACGCAGATCGCCGACCCGGAGGCTGGCTATTCGGAAACGATGGCGCCGGTGGCCGTCAACGGCAAGGTGCTGATCGGCACCAACGGCGGCGAGTACGGCATCCGCGGCTTCGTCAAGGCCTTCGACGCGAACGACGGCAAGCTGCTCTGGACCTTCTACACGATCCCCGACAAGGGCCATGAAGGCATCTGGAATCCGAACGACGCCACCGGCCGCGACATGCACCGCGACATCGCGGCCGAGAAGGCGCAACTGGCCAGCAAGGGCGGTGACTTCTACAAGACGCTGGGTGGCGGCGTCTGGATGGCGCCGGCGGTCGACAAGGAGACCAACACCGTCTTCTTCGTCGCCGGCAACCCGAGCCCGGACCTCTATGGCCGCGAGCGACCCGGTGACAACCTCTACACCAACTCGATCGTCGCGGTGGACCTGAACACCGGCGCCTACAAGTGGCACTACCAGTACATCTCCCACGATGTCTGGGACCTGGACGCCGTCTCGCCGGTGATCCTGACCGAGGCCAAGGACAAGAACGGGGCGATGCGCAAGGTCGCCATCCACGGCGGCAAGACCGGCCACATCTACATCCATGACCGCGCCACCGGCGAGTTGCTGCGCTTCAGCGACGCGATGATCCCGCAGGAGAACATGTGGGTGCTGCCCACACCGGAAGGCAAACGCATGCTGCCCGGCGCCAATGGCGGCGTCGAGTGGAGCCCGATGGCCGTCAATCCGTCGCTGCATCTGGCCTATGCGGCCAACCTGCACCAGCCGATGACCTACCACGTCGAGGAGTCGCGCTACCCCGGCGGCAAGCTGTGGCTCGGCGGCGCGTTCAAGACGATCGCCAGCGAGAAGCAGTGGGGACGCCTCTCGGCCGTGAACCTCGACACCGGCAAGATCGCCTGGCAGTTCGACACCGAGCAGCCGCTGATCGGCGGCGTGCTGGCCACGGCCGGCGGGCTGGTCTTCAACGGCGAGGGCAACGGCTGGTTCCGCGCCTTCGACGCGAAGACCGGCAAGATGCTCTGGCAGTACCAGTGCGGTGCGGGCGTCAATGCGCCGGCGGTGTCGTACGCGGTCGGTGGCAAGCAGTACGTGGCTGTCGCCGCTGGCGGCAACACGCAACTCGACTTCAAGCGCGGGAACTCCGTGCTGGTCTTCGCGCTGCCCTGATGCGCGCGCTCTTGCTAATGCTAGCGCTGCCGGCCCTGTCGCCGGCGCAGGAGGTGGCCGTACCCGCCAAGGCCGCCGCCTGCGTCGCCTGCCATGGCCCCGGTGGGGCCAAGCCGATCCAGGACGACTATCCTCGCCTGGCCGGCCAGACGGCGCGCTATCTCTACCTCGAGATGAAGGATTTCCAGGAAGGCCGGCGGGACAACCCGCTGATGACGCCGATGGTGGCCGGCCTCAGCCGCGATGAAATGCAGGAGCTG
>Ga0247779_1000222_pt1 | contig 42208 bp, 45 predicted proteins | sample UWRJL221509R5_FD_179925 | JGI IMG/M metagenome (GOLD analysis project Ga0247779, IMG submission 179925) | Plant litter microbial communities from Arlington Agricultural Research Station in Wisconsin, United States - UWRJ-L221-509R-5 | ecosystem: Environmental > Terrestrial > Plant litter >...
CCTTTGCGCTCTTTCTCCCCAGGAAGGTCAACCATCAAGCGGCGTGGAAGTCGACGTAAAACTGCGTCGTCGAGGTCGAATGGCCTATTAGTGGCACCGATGACGATGACATTATCTTCTTTGGAAGATTTCAGGCCGTCCATCTCCTGCATAAACTCTGTAATAACACCTCTATGAGCAAAAGCGCTTCCGCTTTCACGACCTGACATGCGGGCGCCAAACAAAGCATCAATCTCGTCCAAGAATACGACACACGGTGACAATTTGCGCGCCAGTGAGAATACTGATCGCACGAGCTTTTCACCCTCGCCAACATACTAAAAAGAATTTGACATATCAGAATCTAACCTTTGTCAGTTAAAGGAAATTCTTACCATATCCATGACATCTGATGGGGAAATCGCGAGCATTCTACACCCGGCTTCCTTGGCCAGAGCTCGTACAGCTAGTGTTTTCCCGGTACCTGGAGGACCAAACAGAAGACAACCAGTCATCGAATGCTCCTTCAGGATACCTTGCTGGAAAGCATGAGGATGAAGCAAGGGAAGCGACACGATTGTACGGATAGAATCTATTGTATGACTAGGAAGATGAACCTGTTTGAAGGTCGTGGTTATTGATTCTAAAGGCACATAAGTTATAAATTTACATAGATACAGATAAAGAGGTACTCACGAGAATCAACAATGCAAGATAACAATCTAGATTCATGTTGGTCCAGATCGGGATCATTCTTTACGCTTTCGACGACTTTATCTGTTTCCGAACCTGCATTCAACAATTTCTCCTTCCTGTCCAATTCTTCAGGTTGTGCCGAACTGGTTATGGCTTCTTTCATCCAGTTCTTTCGAGTATCGGACATTGAATGATAAGACTTCCAAGCTTTTTCGACAGCTGCCCATGGAACAACGGTGGGTGTAAGAGAGACCTTGTCTTGATTGCTGAAAACATGTTCAGCAGCCATGACACTACCTATTGCACGATCGGCAATCTTTCGCACATTTGCCCATGCTTCTATTTTGTTGGACCAATCATCCCAAACTTCGTGTGGTGGCGTTGAAGTCAAAGGTTCTATCGAGGGTTTCTGTTCTAAACATTCTGATACAGGCCGTAAGTCGAAAAATGCTGAAGATGCAGAGTCTGTTTCAATGCGACCGCCAACTGCACCTACTCCCATACGCATTATTAGTTCGTTCAGTTCTCTTCGGCGTGCCACTCGGTTCTCGCGTTCATCAACGACTGAACGTGTGCTTGGCACGAGGATGGTAGAGCGGAAGAATTGAGAATCAGGTTCGCTCACAGAGTCGGAAGCATCGAAACTGAAGGAGGATGGCATGGATATTTGTGCATCTGAGCCTCCAATGACGATGAGACTAGGTTTCAACGAGTTGTCATTGTCCTGGGGTGGCGATAATTGTGGAAATTCTTCATGAAGAAATGCTGCATTCTTCTCCCATTTTTTTAACCTGGACCGCAGACGCTTCTCTCGTGCATTTTCGGCCGCTTCGCTTTCACTCCAATCATGTGTATGTTCATGTCTACCGTTGAAGGTCATCTGCGATGGTGGAGAATTACGATTCATAAGGAAATTCATCAAACCACTTCCATTTGACCCAGAGGAGCCTGAATTCAAAGGAGAGACGATAGAGGGAGTCATACCAAAAAGAATAACTATCGGAGAAGAGGTGGCCTGCGACGACCGTGAAAGAAGTCGCCTCCGCCTTTGTCTTACTGCAGCAAGTAAAGGGGGATACCAGGTGGATGAAGAAGGCGCCAGAGTTGGGAAATCGCGAATATAGATAATACGCGGTCTACCCTTCGCTGATTTTGACGGCGTGTCTTCTGTTTTATCTTCGGAAGATATAGGCATATTGACGACGCTCTCGAAAAAGATATCCAACTTGGTCGGTGATGCAACTTTCCTCGAACTAGGGCTTATTAAACTGCGACTGGACGTCGGAGACAGGTTCTTGGGAATTGACAACGACATTCTGGCTGGAGTAAGCATAAAGGGCATCTCCTCATCTTCATCCTCAAATTCTCGTCGTTCCTTGTCCATTGCTTTTCCAGAACGCTCTGTTGTCTGAGGCATCGAGGGCGCCAAGAAATGCAGTGGATTATTGGGCAAATTTAGACTACTAGCCGCTGGAATAACGTTTTTAATCAAATTTCAGGTAATATACAATTCAAACATACCTTTACCAAAGACGCCCCATTCGCCGGCTGCCAATTGGGCACCATCTAGTACTAGAACCTCCGCTCCTGTTTGAAAAGCCAGCTCTTGAACTGTAAGATCTATCACATAATCCCCTCCTTCGATCGGGCAGTAGAGACCAAGAGTCGGTTCAACCGGTCTTGTTGATCCACTGGAGGGATGTATAGCTCGCTGTTGGTTTTGAGGGTGAAGTGCAATCATAAGATTGTCCAAGGCTTCTTCAAAAATTTCTGGTGGTGGAAGACCTGCATGTGTCCCTTGAATACTCTCGGTTGATACATATGAAATGGTATCTTCCAGGCCTTCCGGAAATTCAAGCACTTCGCCTTCCTTCGATGAAGATATACGCGTCCGACGAGGTTTTGCACCCCTGTCTGGCTCCTCAGCATTTGGATCAGGGTCAGTTGCGACGAGGTTCTTCTGGCCCACAGTCAATTGGTTTCGCAATTGGTTCAAAAAAGTTGCATCTTCTTCTGGCTCCAGAGTAGGGGCCGGACTTGATGACGAAGATGAGTATCGACATGATGCGACACCATATGCTATATGCCTGAATCGATCATGTTGTAAGACACGCGAACTGCACTGGACAGATGGTTGTATGGCGTGGGCGACCGTAGAATGATAGAAAATATGATGCGACTTGCGCAAGAAAGTCTGTGGCCGCATTCAGCACAGAGTGGAAATGTGTCTTGAAAAAGATTTCTCCGCAGAGTTTGTACTAATGTGTACAACTTCTCAGCGTCACTGAGGAACGAGAAACTGCTTACCCCGAGAACAAGAATACGTACGTTATTAAATTTCGGTAAAGGTGTCACGTGCAATCTGCATCATAATGTAGCGTCAGAAGTTACATTACAGTCAAACTACGCAAAGTTCATAAAGATAAAGAGCGAATTATGTAGAATATACGCGAAACGAATATGATGTCGCAACATGCAAGGTATTATATCTAAGTAGGAAATTATGTCCGCAAGCAAACTCATTCAAGACGTAAGATTTGCGTGTTTGTCATCGACGAATTCCACTTCCGCTTTCTTCAACGCTGCTGCTCTAGCTGCTGCTCTTTCTGCGAGGTCTACACCAACCAAGATCTTTGAAGCTTTCCACAGTTGAACAACATTAATGAAGTTTTTACCCAAGAAAACGGGTAAGCTGAGAGACGCTAGAATTTCCGGGTATGTCCATTGCTCAAGGAAAGGAATGCCACATGGAGTTGTCGTCCACTTCATAAGATACAGTGATACGAAAAATAGTTCGTTCCCTGCACAAAAGAAGAAGAGGGTCCGCTGTGGAAAGGGAATCAGTGGAAGAAAGTACGTATCCAAAATTAGTACGTACAGGGTCATTATAATATAACCAAAGAATGTGGCTGACATCACTAGTAACTAATTTATGACTTGTCGAACCAGTGACGAGCGAGCTGTGAATACAAGCAATATAAGGTGGGGTAGCATCACCAGCGCATAGGGATCATACCTATACATGTGCATGTAATGACTGCTAAAGTCGAGAGCGATAAGGAATTGGAAAAGGATTGCATATTGGGGATAAGCAGCGGAGAGATAGCACAAAAGACAGGAGGTGGTACATCTTTTGAATTCATTGTATGAGTAAAGAATGGCTATGGGGGACACAAAACATACCGATCCGTGACCATATCTAAAACCGCGCCAAACTTTGATGTCTGCCCCAATGCACGGGCAGCTTGCCCATCCACAGCATCCAAAAGACACGAAATTCCATACAATAAAGTACAATATTTGGGATGATAGCTCATATAGTATAGTGACAGGCCGGCCATGATAACGCGCGTATAGCCTAAAAGAGGTTGCTGAGTATAGTACGACATAGAACCGACCAGAAGAGGCTGACTTACCTATAAGGTTAGGTACAAAAAGGAATACATTCTCAGAGTAGGACTGGGCGGTAGCGAGATCGACAGCTTGTTTAGCGTCGACAATCTCGAGTGAGGGACGTCGGCGACGCGTTGAGGTGGACTTTGCCATGACAAGAAATTATGTGGTGGTTGACAACTCAGAAGTAGAGACACATAAACCAGCGGGCCGCCGCCACCTCATCGTCCACTTCATACGGCAATCGCTTTGTACACCCCATTTTTCTCACGGTAACAATGGCTTTGTCTTCTCTGTAGTACAATGCAGCATAGCGTATATAAATCTCCAGGCTACCGAAATGCCTCTTTCTTACCTCGATTCTGCCGGCAGTTCGACCACCCTCTGTTTTCAAGGCGACGACTTTTCACGACTCTTTAATTGTACTTAGACTTCACTCTCAACCATGGCTCATTCAGCTCTTTTCATGCGCATTCGTACAATCTCTTTTAGCAAGTTTGCATGGTTGTCGAGCAGTCTTCCAGTTCACTGACTGAATTAACAGGTTCTATAATCTTTCTGAGCTTTTTGTGGATAATTCTCCTCTGTCTTTGTCTATTCGGGCAGTGGGACTTGATGAACCATCTCGAACGTCGGTATCCTACTACATGTATTTGAGCTGCCAAGCTCAAAAACTAAAGAATTGACCCCATCAGGTTCTCTACTGCTCGTCATGTTGTTTATTGACACAATCACTGTTGTGATGCTTCCTATGTTGTGAGTTCATTAATTACCAAACGTTATATTGACTGTTTACTAACGTATATTTTCACAAGACTCCTCGTGCCATTTAGACCATGGCTAGATGCAGCTCGTCTCTTTTTCCTTGCTGTCTCCCATTTCGGCATCGCAATTTTGTTCGTCCTGAAAAGCTCTTCGTTTCAATGCATCACATCAAGTAAGACCTTCAAGCCTCTAATTGTCATGTTATTGATTGTTCCCCCTTAGGTGCTGACCAGGAGGCTATATGCAGCCTGATAATTCTTTACGTTTCCGTATCTTGTTGGTTCGTCCCCGTACTAGGTAAATATGTTATATATTGTGTTGCTTTCAACATCTACTCAATTTGTTGCAGTCATAGGTTACTCTTGTGGCCTAGCGTTCCTTGTTTATCGACTCTCAAAAATAGAACCAAATGCCAGCACTGTGGATGACGATCTAGAAAAACAAAGCTCGACTCGAACTCGAACTAGCGAGACGTTGACGAAACCTAATCATGCCAGTGTTCAACTTGATAATTATCACTGGGCCATTTGAACCCCCCAACTGTAGCTATAGCCATGTATTATTACTATTCCATGTATTGTATCTATGAAAAATAAAAGCTATACGTACACGCTTGACAACCTGGGGAAGGAAGCGTGTCAAGGTTTACTCGGATCTATAATTATATTTGATTCCCACGGGTGGCAGAATTTTAACGAGAATCAAAATATGTTGGATTGCCTGTAACCGCACTCTGCCCTCCGACTCCGAGCTCTATAGGGCTTAAAGTTCCGACAGCGGCCCAGTCAGCGTGGAAGCTGCTCGTTTCTACGTACTTCATTGCTCCTAATCCGTCCTTGCATGGCTAGCATGCAGTCCGACTCGGCTTCAGTAAAGGTCTGTCTGCTAAACGACCCGCTAAATGGATAGGGGAACTAATCATCATCATTGCATACCTCAGGCACAGCTGCGCACGACCAGTCAGAGACTGGGCCAGATTCAAGCAAAAAACGACTCGCAGGCTAGTATCACTCGTACAGATATCGCTACTCTCATCCAGCGAGGCAATGTGTCGCTCGCCCGAGAGAAGGCCGAAAAGCTCATACTGGATGAGGCGTTCGGAGATTTGGTGGAAGAGTTGGAGATGCAAATAGGTGTTATATTGGAAAGATTTCACGAATTTGAACGAAAGTACGTATTCAGTGTTGTCTCGTGTGTTTAACATCTTCGAGAAGGCTCAATAGACGCGCAGTGTGCCCCCAAGTCCTGCTATGATAGAAGCGACCTCGACAGTAATCTATGCCACCCCTTACGTCCACTCTAAAGGTGAATTGACAATATCAGGCGATAATATTCTTCTTCTGAATTCTAAGCGCAGACCTTGATGTTATGCGAAGATATCTAATACAACGTGTCGGACCCGATTTTGCACGTTCTGCGATGGGAAACCGCGATCAACACGTCTCGCCTCGCGCGTTAAAAGCCATATCAACACCTATACCCTCAGCATTTCACTTGGACTCGTATATTCAACAAATTACAGATGCGTATAATATATCATGGTCTCCAGAACCTTCGCCACAGAATATGTATGTTTTTTGCATCAGTTCGCTCAATGAGAACTCACGTCCTATAGTTTAAATTCGATCTCAGAGTTGCTGGACCTCGAAACAGATCATGAAATTGACTTGCCGCTACTCAGAAAGCTTTGCCTTCAAGGTTTGTACTTGTTCTGAATGAATTGTAATGCAGGCGATAATTTTTTTCCCGTTAACTTTAGGCATTCCAAATGAACCGGCATGGCTTCGTCCTCGAATATGGAAGTAAGAACTGAAAATTGAAAAGACTGGGAATGGTTCTTATTCTCCTCTCTTGTAGGGTTTTCTTCGGTGTTCTCCCTGTGGAAACGGCCAAATGGAAGGATGAATCTGCCAAGCAAAGGACGGCATACTATGTGAGTCACTGTTCTCGAAATTTCCTAAATTTGCCGTAACATGTTCTATCAGGACCTTGTACACAGATTACTTGAACCATTTATGCAACTATCTACAAATCATTCACCTCTCGATGAAAGTCTTCTTGACGTTTACAAGCATCTTTCTGGGCTCCCAAAGGATCTCTATTCCTTACTGGAGGACGAACCGGAAAACGTAACCCCATCTCCCGTTCATGAAGATGCCCCAGAAGAGATTAGAATACAATGTGCCAATGCTCTGTATTCTCGATTACTGCACCTCCAGTCTCTAGATACAGAGATGGCTGCTCCCCAGGAAACACCAGAGATACGTCTAGAAAGTAGTAACACGACTCCCGGAATCTCTCTGAGCTCATTGGACTCTGGCCTAGAGGAAGAACCTTCTAAAACAACGACAACCTTATTGGCTTCTCGGAAGTCGATCTTCGGCAACGCGCATCCAAAACATTGCTCTTCCCTTCTACGCATACTCTACCTTCATAACGCGATAAATCCTGGGCATTCTTCATACCATACTCCGTCTATCTTGGTTCCCATTTACTCGGTTCTTATGCAAGAAATTGAAGACGAAGATCTCGCTCATGCTGAAGCTGACACATTTTGGCTGTTAGAGGCTGTTGTTGCGGAATTTTCTGGTCTTGAGGACGATGATGGCATTTCTTGGATGAAAAGCTTCAAAGAATGCTTAACGTGGGCAGATCCAGACTTGTCTGTAGAACTGGTAAGGTCAATGTTGCTAGCGCAAGAAAAGCGGTCGAACTTATACTTGTATCAGGAAACCCAAGGGTTAGATCCTGCTTTGCCTCATTACTCATAGTGAGAACACATTCAATTCTCCTTTGACAATCTTCTCAGGTGTATCTTGTAGCCGCTGGTTGATGCCACTACTCTCGCATACCATCCCACTACCCTCATTATTGTTAACGTGGGATGCATTATTTTCCCGTCCAGCGAGGACGAAAGGCTCGAGTCCAAAGCTTGACTACCTAGTGATCATATGCACCAGCATGCTTCTCAGAGCCAAAAACCATCTGTCAAGGTATGCTTAAATCTGTTATATATCTTGTCTTGTTTCTCATATGCAATTGCTTGCTGTTTAGGCTGAGTACCATCGGCCAAGATGCTCATAGTCTTTGGTCCATCGGACTCAGCCACCACCAACAGCAACCTAGTATGCATAAGGAGTTGCGGGACGTTTTCATGGAAATTTTGTCTTTCTTACAAATCTACAATTTGGAATTTGTAGGTGGAATAGGCAGGGTCCTTCAGACTGCGCTTGAGTTGCAGCATCGTCGGGAACAGTTGGTAGTGAATTCACAACCTTCGATAAGCTTAGGTGCAAGATTGAAAGTCAACATGTGGAAAGGTTTCGGGTCACAGAACTCGGATTCGATAAACAATAACACCCCTTTACCTACTCGTAGGGACAGCGTCAGCTACACTGACAGTGACGATACAGAGACATTAAGGACCTTAAACCACACTAGTTTTGCTTCCTCAATATCCAATACCGTGTGGCGAGGTATCACCAATCGTTCGGCAATGGAAGATGACTCGCCCACCCCGCCTTCGCCTTCGCCCGAACCGAGTTCTCCTGTCGTGAAAGGCTCGGTCGCTCTTGATGGCCAAAACACCTTAAATCCCCCAGCTTCGATTAGTATCTGGAGCTACGCTGACAAGATCAAAGAATCCGATGCAGTAGCAACATTCTCAAAAGTTAGCAGTAATTGGGGCGTCAAGAGCTTATTAGGGTCATGGAACACACTATCCAACCAACCAACCCACTCGCATTCGATGTCAGTTGCCAGTCAACCGGTATCGTCAGTAATTACTCGCTCCCCTGCTGAACGCCGCTCTCTTCCGGTTGTGGATTCTGCCCCCATGACCTCTCCTCCCCCTCGATTTATTTCTCCCCAATCATCGACTTTCCATAATCTTCAGCCTAATTCTGCTTCCAGCAATGGTAGTATACTGGGTAGAACCCGATCCATCCTAAGCAAGAGCCCGTCGCCGACAATCCAAAAATCAGCGCCCAAGCCACTCCTCTTGAGTTCGAATACACTTATCACCGCCAGTCAGAGACACCCTGGTTCAGTTAGTGAGCATAGCAGTTTGTCCTCGACTCGCGAAGTGGGTGAATGGGCGGACGTAATGAGAACGAAACAACAACATTTCCATAGAGACTCTCAGTCTTCCATCTCATCATTATCCCCCTCTGATGCAATTGGACGGACCCCAATATCGTCAAGGTCAGAACAAGATTCGGATCCGGGCTCTAGCCGCAGAGTTCCGCTCAACCGACGTTCTGTATCACCGATGGCACCCAGCTTTCGAATAGGACATGTCCGTCCTCCATCGTCGCGAGCTTCTTCGGTGTCGTCAGGTTTCCATAGCCCACCTTTACTAGCCAGATCCCCCCTCCAGGAAAGTAGCTTGATTGACAACTTACCAAAGTCCTTGAATGATATCATGGACAGTCATTCTACGCAAAGTCTTTCTTCAATGGCTTCTACCGTCTCACATCCTGGTTCTCCTCCTGAGAGGGAAACAGATAGCTCTGATGCGACATCGAATGAAATGCCATCATCATTCATTAAACCTGCTCGGAAGCCTAGTGGATCTGCAGTTGACTCTGAGGACACCACACATTCTGTTAATGTGACGGAAAACCTTGCTAAGGTACCCAAGGTGCGCTCGAAACGTTTCCGCCCGGCAAATCTTCAAATACAAGAAACTCGGACTCGGACTACTGGAGAACAAAAGGTTCCTAGTCCCTCTAACTTAACTGTGGAATGGCCCGGAGAAGAAATTGACAATATAACAACCCCTAAGGCCAGCAGTTTCGATTCCGATGATCACCCTGCGCGTTCACCCCGGCGCTCAAGGAAGCTATCTGCCACTGATCTTGTACGAATCAGGAAATCCTCTACAGATACAGTGATAGAAGAACGTCCTCGCAAAACCTCTACTGGACATCGGTCGCGAAAGATTTCCACCGGTAGCAGAGAGGTGCCAAAGAAGAAGAGGGAGAGTGAGGCTGAAGAAGGCGACGACGAGGGTTACGACGAGCTTTTGAGTGCATATGAAAGCGAAGATGCACCTATGACTTCTTCTTTACGCTAGTGAACGTTTAAGCCCTGATACTGTAATCGTATTTCCTACATTCTATGACCACATTCACGGACAAATATCTTCAGGCTATTGTTTTGGTTACATCTTTTGTAATATAGCGCGATTGTACAAGAGAAGTTTCATGTACACCTTCGAATAGTTGTAGTAGGATTGAGTGACATGGGAGAAGGTGCTGTGTAACACCATTAGCAGGTTTAATGTAATCGCAGCACGAAATACCCACTTGAAATGCGACTCGTAGAGATGTGAGACTTTGGGGATTTGCTTTATACGTCAAAACAAGATAGTACAGGACATTCCATCCGCTCAAGCCTTCTGCAATGACCACCCCGGTCAGAGTAGTAGCAGGAACAAAGTGCCTTGTCGAAAATAGAGGGCATTTTTTCATGAAGCCTCGATGTGTTTCAAGCTGTATTCCATGCGGTGGCAATAGGATAACAGACTCTGAAGATATGGATTCAGCAAGGAGGTCGCTAGGCAAAAGGGAACTTTTACCATATAACACTTGGAAGAATGTATACCTGATCCATAGTATAAATAATACTAGCAGAGCCAGATAAACTGTTACGCCTGATAGCTAAGTAATTGATTAGAATGAGGGTGTTCGCGGATGAGGTCGGACTTACAACGTGAAGACAGATAGCGATGAACCCAACCAAAGAGAAGGAATTTAAAGCGGTATTTGTCACTCGAGAACCAGCCAATACGTTCTGATGCTCTAGACGATATTCATGAAATCCAGGAAATTTGATTATCGAGAACTCAGGATGGTCGGGTAATGGATATACAACTGAAGGGGACGCGTTAGAACTGGATTTGAGCATATCGGATACCACGACACGATTTGCAAAGCTAAATGCTGGCGGCACCCAGTGAGAGAAAGCACATTCAATCAGTACTTGTGTTGCTGGGAAGAAGATTCAGATATTAAAAGAAGGAAACATAGGTGGTGATGGTAGTAGAACGAATTAAAATTCAATTGTAAACGGCAATGGCACTCAGCAATGCGACGCGATCACGTTATATGCGATAATTATAACATGTCACATTAGTATCGGGTATGTAGTAGAGTAGTTCACATTAGCAAATGATGCTTGTCATGTACAAGAAGCGAGTGGAATGAGCAATTGAAAAGACAAGATTCACGGGTTTTTATGCCGCTTTTAGCAAATCCTGGAGACCCTTTCTGACCGACGACATATCCTTAGAGCTGGCTTCAATAGACTTGGCTTGCTTATCGAGCTTCACTATAACCTGTTCAATTTTTGCAGGAGTATCTGAGATGGATTCCAGAACAGGATTGACTAGAATATTCGCTGAGAATCGGGGAATAGAAATTATTGACTACGGATTGACGCACCAATTCCATCAATCAAGATTTTGAGCTCTGTCCAAAGTTTATCTCTTTTGGCATACTCTACTTTAAGTTCTTCAAGAAGTTTAATTATCTTTTTCTAAGGTTGGATGATGCTGTGAGCATACATATACGAACATATTGAATAATGCTGAATAAAGATACACGTACTTGGGTGACTATATGCGCCTCGTTGAAATTATCCTGCTGAGCTAGTTTAGACATTTCAATCTTTTTACAACCTTCGTTGAACTTGCAGATTCCCTGGCCAAAGCCTGGGTCTACAGTTTTATCAAGGATTGAGAAAACGGCCTTGACATGGTTGTGGGTCGGAACCAATGTTTCAGCGATTTCCTTCTTTAAAATATTGCCTTGATCAGTGAAAGGCGTTTGCAGAGAATCGGCGAGAGTGTCCAAATACTGGTCGCTATCTTTTCGATGAAATCTGACACGATAGCAGAATAGTAAACCAGCACAGAGTGTTGCTCAATGTATTTTTGTCTTACCCATCCATGAGGTCGGAGAGCAGAGTTTCCTCTTCTTCCCAGTAAAAGCCAGAATCTTCTGAGCAAGAGTCCATTTCAACGTCTAAATCTCCATCGCAATCAAAATTTCTATCGATATCGGACAAACTGACGTCCTCCTCAGACATAGATTTTTCATTGTCGTGAGCAGAGCGCCGCCGCATGTCATCGCCGGCTGTCGCTTTGGAAATTCGGTGATGGGTATGGGTATGCGATAATTGAAAGGGGCGTCCTGTAGCAGAGCGTCCTTTCGGGTGAACAGGCACTATTGCTGAATGTCAGTTACGCATCGACTAGCAAGGTATACATAGGCTTTAAGAACATTGATTTCTTGCCCAAGAACTGCGCTGTTTACGAGAATGGTATGACTTGTCCATGTTGCTCAGGTCTAACAAACAGTTTTAGACTCCGCTGATCTTGGCTGTAAAGCGCGGCCCTGAATCTTTTCTTCTTACTTACCGACCTTGTCGCAGACCTCGTTCTACCCCAGGGTCGTTCCTCATTGTCGTTTCTCTCTTTTCGCTCTTTTTGCCCCTCTTTTTGCCTTTCTCTCCGCTTTGAGCGACCCAAATTCGGCTTTTGATTCTTCAACACATCCAATTACATCCAATATGAATTCGAGACCGCATAAAGTCAGCACTTTAAAAACCAACAATTATGCCCCAATTGTATTGATAAATATGACAGCAATCTATGTCTGAGCTGAAGCTCCGTCGTTTGACAGAGCACAACCAACGCTTGCGGGAGGATTTGGCCAGACCCAGGGTGCGCGTGAGCGAAGCCAGTGCAAGGCAAGTACAGTCACTTTCCCAGTGAGCTGGCGAGAACTCATACGACCTTCCAGCTTGATTCGCTACTGCAAAACAACGAAGGATCATCTCGTACGTTATTTGTCCCATTTGTGATGCGATAACGACCCCTGTCATCTCAAATGCCGGTCTTTCAGCATACTCACCTTTGTTTTTTGTAGGTTCCATCTGTCTGGGGACCTGTCACAAAGAGCGAAGACCCCTATGCCCCCCCTGCTCAGGGTTGCAACTGTGTAATCATGTAATTTGCAGGACCCAGCCTTGTTCTGCAAGGACCAACTTGGAAGAATGAAGAACCCGGCATTTTGGCAATATATCTTTCGGTGGCCCCATTTTCGCTTCAGAAACACCTGCGCCGAATTGACTGCATACCCACGCTTCCTATTCGATACCAGTCAACACATTCGTTAACATCTACTTCTTAGACATTGAATAACATATATTCACACCCACGGAGGCATGCTTTACAGTTGCTTTTATTTCTTGCTGCATTTTGGGTGTTTCGTGACTTTCAGTCAAGTAACGCACATGTTACAAATTATACCTATACTATTTACTTGCTCGTCATTATTAAAGTAACTACCGCTGTATATATTTATTGGCAGATGCCTGCTGCAAAAAAATGGGTGTTGTCTGATGAAACTTTGATGGATTACTGAATTCGGCACTGGTAGTTCACATGGCTTGCAACTCTGGCCTGACAAGCTTATGACAAGAACAGCCGCAGAATAATCAGCCTCCGATTATAACCACCATCTTCCACGCCAATCTACACAACAGCGCCCTTCTCACCACCGTTTCCCCCTTCGCCCCCATCTTTTCTTTCTTTCTGTGAGTTCGCAAACCCCATACCCCGCATCAACTCGGCCCATTTTCATCTCTCTTTCTATCCCACAGTCAACCAACACAAATCATCATGAGTTCTCGAACAGGTGGAAGGCAGTCAATGTCAGAGCTCAAGCTCAGGCGTCTGATAGAGCACAACCAGCGTCTGAGGGAAGACCTTGCAAGACCAAGAGTAAGAGTCAGTGAGGCCAGTGCCAGGTCCGTGTTGTTTTCCCAGCTATCACCCTGCCCCACTGACCTCTCGCAAACCGCCATCTAGTCTGATACGGTACTGCAAAACTACTAAGGACCATTTGGTTCGTATTAATGTTTCTTAGCACACGAGCTGAGTAATCTCTGATCTTCCTTTCTCTAGGTACCTTCAGTCTGGGGTCCTGTGGGGCGAGCAGAGGACCCTTATGGCCAGCAAGCGACCGCCAAATGCTGTGGTATTCAGTGACCATCCTACTTCTCCATTATTCACGGCATTTATCCATAACCCACAACTCCCTCGGATTCCTTCCATGTCGTCCTATACCTCTAAATGGACTTGTAGATGCTCTCCGATGGGGCCTTCGACTTTGCTATCTCTGCCTTTACCTATACTGCACCGACACCTGTAACATCATCTACCGCAACCCTGCCATCATCTCCGCAACCGCAGCCAGGTTCCTTGCTATCGTTTTTCTTTGGATACTTTTTTTACCTTCACTCCAGCTCATTTTATATCTATCTTTTGATGGTTCTTCTCTGAAGCCAACTTCCTGTGGAACCTTGCTTTTCTGTAGCTGTATTTTACGATTTTCTTCTTTTTATTTGCTTATGTCACATAAAAGACTTTCTTGAACACAATCGCTGGGGTCAAGAATCGACTGTCCGTGTCTTCTATATATTACATCGCAGGAAGTATAACCGCCGCCCATCATCTTTGGGCCCTGAAGATATGAGTCGATGCTGATCAAACACTACAGCGAGCTAAGAAACATCTGGACCCCTGCTTCATCACGGGCGCCAACAAACTGTGAAATCTGCACACCATCACGGAATGCAATTACGGTGGGTAATGCGCGGATCTATATTTTTATTAATATATGTCATGACCTTGTTTCGAAGGAGAAGATCACTGTGCAAAAAGGCACAGAAGAGGGGGAACGAACCGTGTATTTAGCACCGAGTATTTGACCGTCATCACTTTCAATGTCAACTTTAACCAAATCGAATGGAAGACCGGTGGAACCCGATTTATTGGGTTCGTTGGTCAGCTTTTCCACAACTGGTGCCAGCAGGTGGCATGGTTTACACCAGCTAAAATACACTCGGAGTTAAACGCAGTTAAAATCTGAGGAAGGAAACCCACTCTGCATGGAAATCGACGACAGTGATGCGGTCCTTATTGCCTATGGCTTTGTTGAATACCTAGTGATCACAAAAAATTCTTTAATATAATAGGGCCTTTCAACTTGAAATGTAAATCAGAGAAAAACTGATATGACTCACCGAAGCGTCTGCATTTGCATAGACGACTGCACGAGCAGGAGTCGTATGGAAGGCGCGTATAGTACTGCCAGACACCACAGTGCGTCGTATGGACGATACCATTGACCTTTTTGAGGCATTCAAACAACGATATCCCATGTTCAGTGCCATTTTTGAAAGGTATTATATGTTGGAAAGGTGTTGTTGTAAGCCTTTCAAAAGACAGACTCCATGTGGAAATTGCCGAGCATGATTTATTTAAGTAATCGTGTGAGACGTGACTGCAACTTTGAATCACAACCTCAACTGTGATACTTTTCACTCTTGCGTAGTTATTCACTTCCCACCGATCCTCAAGGCCCAACATATCTCACGACCGTGTTGTGTTGTCATCATTCGCACGAATATGTCTCAGGTTCTTTCCTCTTGGTGTGGGCCATTTAGCGCCTTAAATCGCCCAGGTATCTTGAAACCAGCGATATTTTCTAATTTTACTGTCAAAAGTCAGAAAATTGTCCTCCGCTTGAAGGACGATCAGAGCGCTCTTCCTATTATCCGTATCAACCGTGTTGCCGGCACCACTGCAGTTCCCGTTCAACCATTCTACTGCTAAGAATAGTCTCTTGTCGGTGGTTTCTCTACGCTACCTGCTACGGTCAACACTGTCGGTATTTTCGAATGAGCTCGATGGGTCATATCATTGTCTTTGCGGCGATCTATGACTCTTGACAAATGGAATCGCTTAAACTCCTGGAGGGTACTTAAACCAGTTGTTTTGTAGAGCTACATCCCATCTCCCTTCTTTACTGCTACGTCTTTCAAAGTAATTCACAGTAAGGAACGCATAATTCTGTTCATTTATTTTGAAACTAACGAATTCTGTCCCTTTTCTCCCCTCCAGGATACCCTATCTATCTAGACTAGACACTTTTCCTTTGAAAACATTTTCCAGCCAAAATGCACTTTTCTATAGTCGCCGCCGGTCTTCTTTCTGCTGTCGCAGTTCAAGCTGCCGACCATGTCGTGAAAGTTGGCGAAAACGGAACAGTCAGTCAGCATAAAATTGTTTTTACGTCTAGCTGACCTCTTTTCACAGCTTACTTTTGACCCCACCGACATCCAGGCCGTCGCTGGAGACACAGTGACTTTCCAATTGTAAGCTTCTTCTCTTGCGCCGCTCGTAGTTGAACCATTCTAAAATTGCGTTTATTCGTAGCCAAGCCAAGAATCACGTCAGTAGCAAAAAAAATTGTCTGTCACCTCAACTAACACAATGTTCCCTCTAGTCTGTGACTCAGTCATCGTTCGCCAACCCGTGTACCAAATCCGGGACCATTGATTCTGGGTTCAAGTTAGTTGCAGCTAACACTGCAGACGCAGACCTCCCAACCTTCCAGGTCACAGTAAACGATACAAATCCTCTTTGGTTCTACTGTTCCCAGACGATTCCTGCTGTGTAAGCTATCTCCTATGATCTCGAGTTTCATCATTCATCTCGTGAATTATCAACAGTCACTGTCAACAAGGAATGGTCTTTGCTGTCAATGCACCGGCCGACAAGTCATTTTCTAGCTTCCAGGTGAGTAACATATCATAGTATTCCTGTTTATATACTCATGTATCTTCGTAGACCGCTGCAAAGGCCACCGCTGGTGCATCCACTGGATCTGCTGGCAACAGTTCAACCACTGGCAACAATTCCACCACCACTGGCACTAACTCTACCACCGGCTCAGGTAATTCGACTTCTGGAAATGGGGGTGACGATGGGGATGATGACGACACTGGCAGCGGTGCCTTGAAACTCAATGTGGGTGCTGCTGGTGTCGTCACAGTTGCTGCCCTTCTTGCCGCTTTCCTTTGAACAATACGCTCTTTCGAAGTTCAGCAAAAGAGATGGCGTGGAGTTTAGGACATCCCATGTATCTACGATACTCGTTCAGGCTTTAATTAACATACCTTGTTCTTGATCTTCCCCATGTGACCCTCAGCATTTTGTGCCAGCTACATTTGCGGGCCCATTAGGTTGCGTTTCCGCCAAATTGCAACTGCTTACAATGTGGAGGCTATGGTACACAACTTGTCTTAACCGGGGTGTCAGATTGAGGCTGTCTGATGTCTGATACGAGGAAATTCTCGGTGAACCACTTAGGTTACAGGATCATATCTCTTCTGTCTGATTCTCCCGTTCCATTGGTCAGAAAAACATGCATCCGTGTCTTGTTCTCATCAGCTGTCTAAAAATAAGGTCGTCGTTATAGAGATTTTTTGAATCACGTCAACATCCTGGGATACATAAGAGGCGATAGTTGACACGACTCAATCCATCTCCTCCTTTCACCGAGTTGTATCGCTGAGCAGTGTAAGCCATCGCATCCCCTTCTCCGATCCGATGTTATAATTTATTCAATTTTTAGGCTCTCGAATTTTTTCCTTCGTTCATTATTTCTTGCTAGTTCAAGACCAATTTTTAAAGGCATAATGCGTTCTTCTTTCGTAGCAACTGCTCTCGTTTCTGCTGTCCTTGTCCGGGCTGAAACCCATCTCGTGAAGGTTGGAGACGGTGGAGTGAGTTTTATGAAGGCCTCCTTCCCGTTCAAGTTCTCATGTTGTAGTAGCTCGTTTTCAATCCTCCCCAAATCAACGTTACCAATGGTGACACCGTGGCATTCCAATTGTAAGTTTTCGTAGTTTTTATAATTCCAGTAGACAATATTAATCCACCTTACAGCCAGGCAAAGAATCACGTACGTTCTCGTGAAGCTTTATGGCCCTCTTGCTCAAACCTTTTCCGACTCTTTTTTTTTATTTTATTTTATTTTTTACTAGTCTGTTACCCAGTCATCATTTATGAACCCATGCACTCCTATGTCCGGTGGGGTTGATTCCAACTTCGTGAACGTTCCAGCTGGTTCCACATCTCTTCCCCAGTGGTCAATCACCCTCAACAATGTGACTGGTCCTCTTTGGTTCTTCTGTAAACAGGTGCCACCCGCCCCTGCTTTGTCCCACTGTCAATCGGGCATGGTCTTTGCCATTAACCCCACACCACAGAAGACTTTCGACCAATTCCAGGTATGCCAGTGCATTCCTCATTACTCTTCTCGCTTACACGGGAGTTAATTATGTTCTTACTACAGGCAGCAGCCAAGGCGTTGGCGCCTGCAGGTAGCAACTCGACAGTCACCGGTGGTGCATCCTCGACTAATGGTACCACTACTACTGATGGTGCATCGACCAATGGCACCACGACTGGGGGTGATGCTTCGGGAAGCGCTACATCGGCCAGTGGTGGCGGCTCTACTACAGATGGATCGTCGACGAGCTCTTCCGGTAGCACTGGAAGCACTACGGCAGATGACAGCAGCGCCACTGGCAAGCCTAGCAGTGCTATGAAGCTCGGCGGCAGTGCCGCTGGCATTATGGCGGCATTTGCCCTTGTTTCATTGGTCCTATAATACCTGTAGCTGTTGTGTATGTCTTTTGAAAGAGAAAACTACTTTAGTATATTTCTTTATCTTTACAATGGGTTAACCAGACCAATCAAATTCAATTCCAACTGAATGTTGAAAACCATACTCGGCCGACAAGGCGAGGCAAGAGAAATTGGATGTCTCAGAGGCAAGTAGTCACCATAGCCCTCAAGTCTCTTTAAGATAAGTTGCTATATTGTATAGTTGAGCAATCATCAACAAAAAGCAGGTCCTGAGTTTGGGAAGACCAGAGTTAGGGGTGACTACTAACGAGGTCTGTCGGATTAGATAGTGATGTACTGTATGTATGATTGATTGATGATGCGTAGATGATGCCTGTCTGCCGACGTGCTACAACATTTGCCGAAGTGGGTTAGCAAAGGAGCACGTTTACAGCGTTCTCCCTTATCCACTACCGTCGTCGGTCTGCTGCGGTTTTATTACTGCTCTCATGGATGCGATTCGGGTTTCTAAGGTGCTTTCACTTGGTTGCTATACGAATCAGAAATACTAACATCCAATGGAACACAATTGCGAAGGTAGAGCAGGTCATCTTCACGAAATCTGGGTCGATTTCGAAAGGAACAGTCCATTTAACCGCTCACCACATAATCTTTCGATATGATGACGAGGAACAAAAGGAAGTTTGGGTCAGTCCTGCTCAGTAATTGACGACTTTTCTATCTTTTAACCCAGAGTTAACTTTGATAGATGCCCTATCCATTGATATCTCTGGTTAACCGTCGCCCGCAGACACTGCAAGGAAAATCCGAGATTAACTTTCACACCCGAACTTTTGAATCATTCTCCTTGACATTCAACAAAGATAACGAAGCGAGCGATGTCTTTGAGACTGTAAAAGAATTGACTGTGGCCAGTAAGTGCAAATCCGCAGCTATCGTCGTTTGGGTCCTTCTGATCTTATTCAGCCTCCGTCACCCAGTTATACGCGTTCTTCTACACACCCACACCTCCTTTTACTACTTCTGACGGATGGAATTTGTACTCTCCCCGTGACGAATACATTCGCATGGGGGTCGGCACACGTTCAAAAGCATGGCGCTTCACGGATCTGAACAAAGACTATAGTGTGCGTTTCCTGTTCTCCAAGGAGCGCCCTACTTGAAATTGATGCAATGCAATGCAGTTTTGTCCCACATATCCATCACGCCTAGTTGTTCCGACAAGGATCAGTGATACAACCCTTCAATATGCTTCCAAGTACCGAAGCAAATGCAGAATACCAATACTAAGTTATCTTCATTGGGCCAACTTTGTATGACATGCTTGCAACTATAGTCTCTCTGCCTTTTATTAATTTCATGCCTTTATCTAGGGAAGTATTACACGTTCTAGTCAACCTATGGTCGGGCTATCACAGAGCCGTTCAGTGCAAGACGAAAAACTTATCGAGGCTATCTTCCAGTCTCATTGGTCTCCAGAATCTCGTGTCGCAAACGCTAATGTTTATGGCGCTACTCCCACCAACCTCATAGTCGATGCCAGGCCGACGGTTAATGCTGTTGCCAACACAGCCAAGGGTGCTGGTACCGAGAACATGGATTATTATAAGGAAGGCAAGAAAATCTACCTCGGAATCGATCATATCCACGCGATGCGAGAATCCTTGACTAAAGTTGTCGAAGCTCTGAGAGAGGCGGATCAATTATTCGCGAGTATCAATAATGACCTCCCGGAACAGACCCCTGGACTGGCAGTCTTGGACAAACAGGCTCTACGGCGATCGGGCTGGCTTCGACATATTGCTGCTATCATGGAAGGCACTCTTATTATTACCAAGAACGTCCATGTGAATTCATCTCACGTATTAATTCATTGCTCTGACGGATGGGACAGAACATCTCAATTATCTGCGCTGTCCCAGCTTTGCCTTGATCCTTTTTATCGCACGATACGAGGATTTGAAATTCTTATCGAAAAGGACTGGCTATCGTTTGGACATAAATTTTTGGACCGTTGCGGTCATCTGTCATCCGACAAGTTTTTTTTGTCTCCCTCAGGCGAGACAAACACAGGGGGTGGGGCTGATGCTGCACAGGCCTTTCTTGCCTCAATGCAAAACAAATTCAGTTCACAAAATCACTTGAAGGAAACAAGCCCGGTATTTCACCAGTTCTTGGAATCTGTCAGACAAATACAGAGGCAGTTTCCTGAACGTTTCGAATTCAACGAGCGTTTCCTACGCCAGCTCTACTACCACTTATATTCTTGCCAATTTGGTACATTCCTTTTCAATAATGAACGAGAACGTAAAATTGGAGACGGAACCAGCGCACCGCCTTGTGAACGTACAATCAGTGTTTGGGACTACTTCAACTCTTCTGCCGAAATGGACCTTAATCGCAACGATGCTTATGATCCTTCCCTAGACGATCCTTCTAAGCGGACAACAGACGCTGACATGGGTGTACTCCTTCCCAATCCCAAGGACATTCGTTTTTGGCATGAACTATATGGACGAACAGATGAAGAAATGAACGGAAGATTTGTTTTGCCACAAAGTCGCGAAACTGAGCTTCTGGGACCAGTTGATAACGCTGAAGATGACATAGTTCCACAGAAATCAGCCGCAAATGAGCTTTTTCAGGGCTCCCCATCGAAACAGACAATGCTGGGGGATGGGATGTCTAGCTCGTTGAATGTTCCACCCACTAGTGGTAGAAAGTCTTCGCCGGGTATTGCTGCTAGTCTACGAGATTTATCGTCTTCTTTGCCAGAACTTGGCACGACGCGAGCTGGACCAAGTAGAAGCTCCAATACTACTCCCATCTCTTTTAATTCATCAAGACCTGGACAGCCAGCAACAACACCATCTAACTCGCCTATATGGTCGCGTGCAATGCCCCCAGAACTACTCTCGGGATCTGGGGTAAAATCTGTGTGGGGCAAACTTTCTTCCAACGCGTCGGCTGCGTTCTCTGTTGTGCAAGATGCTTACTCTGGCGTGGCCAAAGATCTGATGAATACAGGTTCAAGTAATGGAGAAGAATCTTCAGAAAGAACATCAGAATTGCGAGGTAGAGAAACCATCAGTGCATGGGGACAAGACCGTTCAAGTTCTCGATCACCGCAGCCACGTTCGACCAATCTTCCAAACATCAACTTGAGCAATCCTTGGGCGACGACGTCGCAGTCTAGTCGCCATCTTTCAATATTCGAAGAAAACCCATGGGGCACTCCTGTTGAACCGGAACCGCCATCGACCACCACTGGGGTGTTTGTGACCCAGACTGTCACTCCAACAAGTGATCTACCTCTCGACCCAACTATTGCTATCATTCCTTCATACCGCAGACCGACAGGAAGCTCAGCAATCTCTTCCCAGGGACGTAATTCACCTAAGCCTACTCTTCCCCCTTCTTCTCATTCTCCGCCGCCTACAAAATCCTTCGATAGTGACCCTCTCGGAGTTGGACTCTTATAAGCTACAGCAAATTGTAAACTAGATGAATATTTTATATATCAATGTAAACCTATGCCAGCAGTCCGAATTCAATAATGAAATCAGACTAGCGAAATAATTCGTGGATCACAGCCAGGGCTGTTAGTCGACATATCGAAAACTTGACGATGGCCTCTTCTTCCGATGAGGATGCAGCGCGAATAGCTCCACTCGGAGGGCGTCTGTTGCCACCACCATTTCCGCCTGGAATCTGCTTGTCTCCAGTCCGAATGTCGTGGTGACTACTCGTAGTAGACTGTTTTCGGAGAGAATGGTGGGGTTAGTAGACTTACGACGGGAGGGCAGCAAATATTTCGCGGTGCACGACCAAAACGTTGAATCTCGAAATACATACAGACGTGTAACTTGTATTGTTCTCTCCCGATTGTATTGATTTCTTTTCAATAACCTAATAGGGTAAGGGCTATGGAATAATGCTACACAGTAAATCACCTAATCGCATGTTCGTAGCATCAATAAATCCGAATCTACTGAATTATCATTCGATCCGTCTTGGTTTTGCCGGAATTACTTACTAGTAGCTTTTTTTAAATGCATGACAGGCTACCACTTCAGAAAATGATTGCTGTAGATTGACGAGATGGCGTGATATGGAATGATAAGATTACATAAGCAACAACTTCTCAATAAATTTGTTTTGAAAATCCAATCGCTGCATCCCAACCATCCCCATCTTTTCTTCCCTTTCTCCCTCATCTCGTATTCTTTAATCAAATGGCTGGAAACGGACAAGCTGTTCGCGCTGCTCTTGCGCCAGGTCACTTCCTCTTTACCTCTGAGTCTGTTGGTGAAGGTCACCCTGGTACGTTCTAGGTTAGGCGCCTCTCGTTATGGGCCAAGCTCAATTTGTCGTCAGATAAAATCTGTGACCAGGTCTCCGACGCCATTGTATGTACATGAATTAGTTCTCCATTTCTGTTGCTTGTTCTGAGTTTTTTTCTTGCTCAGCTCGATGCCTGCCTTTCAGAGGATCCCTTCTCCAAGGTTGCCTGCGAGACTGCTTCCAAGACTGGCATGATCATGGTCTTTGGTGAAATCACCACCAAGGCCAAACTCGACTACCAAAAGGTCATCCGTGACACCATCAAGAAGATTGGTTACGATGACTCCTCCAAGGGTTTCGATTACAAGACTTGCAACATCTTGGTCGCTATTGAGCAGCAATCCCCCGATATCGCTCAGGGATTGGACCACGGTTCTCTCGAAGACCACGGTGCTGGTGACCAGGGTATCATGTTCGGATATGCCACAGATGAGACTGAGGAATTCATGCCCTTGACCATTATGCTTGCCCACAAGCTCAACGCCGCTATGGCTGCCTCCCGTCGCTCAGGCGAACTTGGCTGGCTCCGACCTGACTCCAAGACCCAAGTTACCATTGAGTACAAGAAGGAAGGTGGTGCCACCATCCCCCTGCGCGTTGACACCGTCGTTATTTCTACCCAACACGCTGAAGAAATCTCGACTGAGGACCTCCGCAAGGAAATCCTTGAGAAGATTGTTAAGCGTGTCATTCCCGCTAACCTCTTGGACGACAACACCATCTACCACGTAGGTTTATATGATCTTTCTTGAATGTATGTGTTTTGACAGAGTTCTTTACAGATCCAACCTTCCGGTCGCTTCGTCATCGGTGGACCTCAAGGTGATGCTGGTTTGACTGGCCGCAAGATCATCGTCGACACCTACGGTGGATGGGGTGCTCACGGAGGAGGAGCTTTCTCCGGAAAGGATTTCTCCAAGGTCGATCGTTCAGCCGCTTATACTGCCCGCTGGATCGGTAAGTTATTTTAGTTATCGCTATTCTTTGGTATGTTCTGAGTTCGTTTGCAGCCAAATCACTCGTCGCTGCTGGCCTTGCTCGGCGCGCACTTGTTCAATTGTCATACGCCATTGGTGTTGCTGATCCCCTCTCCATTTACGTCGATACCTACGGTACCGGCAAGAAAACCGACGAGGAGTTGGTCGCTGTCATCCGCAAGAACTGGGATCTCCGCCCTGGTGTCATTGGTATGTTACTTTTGTTTATGTTACCGCTGTATATATTCTAATGTTCTTCTCATAGTCCGTGAACTCGACCTTCAAAAGCCTCAATACCTTAAGACTGCTTCCTACGGTCACTTTGGTAACCCCGACTACGCATGGGAGAAGCCCAAGCAATTGAAGCTTTAAACGGCCTTCGGTTTCCAGCTGCTTGATTTGTCTTTATCTATCCATGTCTAACTTGTTTTCTGCTTGCATCGGAAGTTCATCCTTCCGCTCATTCATTTCTCACATCGCATTGTTCTATAGATACCAATTGTAATGACCACCAACATCCTGACACGACCCATCCTCATTCACCATACCTTTGTTGTGGATTGTAGATTAGGCAATAATGCCTTAGCGTATAAACATAGAAGAAAAAGTAATATGTAGTATGTAGAGAAATATATCGCGCTCAACCGCAGCATTCCCATGCAGATATGTACGAAGGAAAAGAGGAAACGCGACGCGTTCCGCTTTTGAGACACGTGGGTCATCTAAATGGTAGCCCTTAGTAATACCAATAATGAGGTGCTTGTAGCGGAGATGATCGATTTAAATTTTTTTGAAAATGTTCCGTTTCCGATCTTTAGTCTGTACAGCCAACAGCATTCAGAAAGGGGCTCACTTCTGGGTGATATCGATAAAGGACAAGTGCGTGGCTTTGACAACCCACCCAGTTACCTTCTCACTAACTGTCATCAGTGTGTGGTATTCTAGGATTACTTCTGCATGATTCATCTATCCATGCCGCCCCAGAAATTTGTGAGGGGCTATCTCTTCTTCAACACAGAGGTCAAGATGCGTGCGGGGTAATTACCTGTGGTACCAAAGGACGATTCTACCAATGCAAAGCTAACGGCATGGTGCGCGATATTTTCGACGCCAACTCGATATCTCGCCTGCTTGGTGGAATGGGTGTTGGCCATGGTATACTCATCTCGTTAGTCTGGTGGCGTTGTCTTTAATGACTTTCTTCTTCAGTCCGCTATCCTACTGCCGGAAGCTTCAATAACGCAGAAGCGCAGCCATTTTATGTCAACTCCCCCTATGGAATCGTATTCGCTCATGTATGCTCAGCATTATCGTACTGCGAGTCATTGCGATGCTAACCAGTTTATGTCCAAAAGAATGGAAATCTTATCAATACAGAATCGCTCATGCAATTCATGGACCATACAGCGCATAGGCACATCAACACTGCTTCGGATTCAGAACTTCTTCTCAACATATTTGCATATAATCTGCAACAAACCGGCAAGTTTCGTATCAACGAAGAAGATATATTTACCGCTATCGGCGGCATGATGCAACAGGTGAAGGGTGCTTATGCCTGCGTAGCTATGCTTGCAGGCTTTGGGATTATTGCTTTTCGCGATCCGAATGGCATTCGCCCTCTTGGTTTCGCCACCAGGAAGTCGGGAGCAGGCCTGGACTACATTGTCGCTAGTGAAAGCGTTGTTGCAGATGCAGGAGGATTCACAGACTGGGAAGATGTCAAACCTGGTAAGTTTAGGTTATGACTTCCCGAACATTCTACCCCTAACTTAGGGTCGCTCACAGGGGAAGCAATTATCATCACTCGCAATGGCATTTCGCGTCGACAGATTGCAGAACCTGCTACCTTTGCCCCGGATATCTTCGAATTCGTGTACTTTGCTAGGCCCGACTCGGTTATCGATGGTATCAGTGTTTACAGGAGTCGTATGGCTATGGGAGACGCGCTGGCTGATAAAGTTCGGGATGTTTTGAAGGAGGCAAATATCACCGTCGACGTTGTCATTCCGGTGAGATATGTCCCATTTTACCACATGTCTTTTGCTGACATCATGATAAAGGTGCCCGACACTTCCCGCGTAGCTGCCTTAAATTTAGCGCAGAAACTTCAGGTACCATATCGCGAAGGGTTCATTAAAAATAGATATGTCGGCAGGACTTTCATCATGCCTGGACAACAAATGAGGTACCACAGCTCCAAATCTTTGATTATCGCATCTTGACACACGGTACAGGAAGAAAAATGTCAGGAGAAAACTAAATGCTATGGCTCTCGAATTTGCAGATAAAAATGTTCTTATAGTTGACGGTAAGTCTTTGCTTATTATCGAAAGTTTCAAGTACCCTCAGCATCATTTTAGATTCTATCGTCCGAGGTACCACCTCAAAAGAAATTATTCAAATGGCGAAGGACGTCGGAGCCAAGAAGGTCATCGTGGCAAGCTGTGCACCCCCTATCCGGTCTGTGCGCTTAATGTAATATATGCCAGTGGTTACTAAACCTATCTTCAGCTATCCGAACGTATACGGTATTGATATGCCTTCCCGAAAAGAACTGGTTGCATATGGTCGCGACGATGGGGAAGTTGCCAAAGAAATTGGTGCAGATCTCGTAATTTTCCAAACACTTCCGGACCTGGTGAACTCTGTGCGACACCTACAACCAACTATCGAGCAGTTCGATTGTTCCGTCTTCACTGGCGAGTACGTTACGGGCGGTGTAGACGAAGAATACCTCCAACACTTGGAAAGTCTTCGGGCGGACAATAATCGAGCTAAAGCTCTAACTCTAAGTTTGGGAGCCCTGGAGGGTAAAGGCGAAGGAAGGTTGTCGGAGCAAGAAAAAGAAAACCAAACAGGCGCTAGCACACCCCTCAATGGCTCGGATGCTACCGTCGGACTATACAATTCATGGAATACCCAATCCTGATGCGACAAAATCATAGAGTTCCGCAATTGCTATCTTATTATCTCACTCATCTATGGCGATCCTGTAATTTACTGTAATTTATATGGCCTGTTATAAGGAATTTCGTAATGTGGAGGCAAATCTGTACATAGACAGTGTACACAATAACAAACAATTTTCTTCAATGAAACGAACCTTCACTGTTTACAAGTTGTACCACAACGTCTTTGCAACGCTATTTTATCTGTTCTTCTTCTTTTCTACCTTTTTCCTTTCCTTTGCGTATTATCTATGAGGCGCGGTATACTCCGTTCGCCTTGTATCATTTTGGCTTTTCTCTTGGTATATGTATCTGGCACGACTGAACCTACTTGGAACGGCCATACTACAACAGCCTCATTAGAACTCGCGCCTTTCACTCCTTACTATGTACCACTTGGCGCAAAAGCCTATGATTCCAGCTCGCCACTCGTCTCTTATAAAGGAAAATGGGTCTACCACTACTCGACATCTTACGTTGGAAAATCTGCTCGTTCGACGTCAGACCCTAACGCAGAAGTTGTACTTACATTTGCAGGTACTGGTATCGAATGGTTCGGCAGCACAGATAACAGGCATGGTCCTGCTACGGTATTGATTGACGGAAAACCTGTGGAAGAAGTTGACACATACAGTAATCGAACGCGTCCTCTAAGGCAACAACGACTTTATTGGAACTTTGGGTTACAGGGAGGCGTCTCCCATACTATCAAGATAGTTAACATCGGACAGCGGCCTGGCTCGAAGAAAAGGACCATGATTGATTTGGATGCGTTTGTCGTGACTAGGGGAGGTGCATCCGACGTTGTCCAATCTTGGGACAAGCTTTCTCCTCGACAAGACACATCTTCGTTGACATGGAATTTGACTCAAAAGGGAACTACTGGAGTTCACGCAATGCAACTCACGATTATATCCTCTACGCATGCGCTTCTCGTGGACAAAGTAGAGCACAATCCTATCACGATAGATGGACACCCTGCATGGGCGGCTTTGTACAATCTGGACACACATTCTATCAAACCTTTAAGGATGCAGTCTAATTCTTTTTGTGCTGGTGGGACTTTTCTAGGCAATGGTACTCTCATTAATGTTGGAGGCAACCCTGTTGTGGAAACTCGAACGTCTGCAGCGGACTTTGGAGACCTCGACGGACTGCAGGCTATACGCGTATTTGAGCCTTGCGATTCCTCTTCTGTCTCCAATTGTGAAATGCGGGAATATCATTCGCGTGTTCGAATGGCTAGCCCTAGATGGTACAACACTGTACTTCGCATCAATGACGGTAGTGCCATGATCATTGGTGGTGCTCGGAAAGGAGGCTGGATGAATAATGCCACTGTCAACAACCCTACCATTGAATATTATCCGCCAAAGAATATTCATTCTTCCAATGGGCTCCCTATCAGACTGCCTTTTCTTGTTAGCACATTGAACTCAAATTTGTTCCCGATTGCATTTTCTCTTCCAAATGGAAAGATATTCATCGCAGCTAATCGTGACGCAATGATATACGATTGGGAGGCAAATACAGAAAGATACTTACCCCAGTTCCCAAATGGCGTTCGAGTGACTTATCCCATGACTGGAACTGCATTGCTGCTTCCTCTATCTCCTGACAATGAGTATTTGCCCGAGGTTCTGGTATGCGGTGGATCGAATGTTGATGATAGCAAGCCAGGATATCAAATCTCTTCTCAGGATCCTGCGTCTGCTCAATGCTCGCGCATGATTTTGGATGACGAACATATTAACATGGGATGGCAGGTCGAGCAGATGCCCAATCCGCGTGTAATGCCTGACGCTGTGCTGCTTCCTACGGGCAAGATTGTGATCGTCAATGGTGGCGCCACTGGTATTTCAGGATACGGGAATGTAATAGACCAAATAGGGACGTCAAACGCGGACAACCCTGTTCTCACACCTGTGCTTTATGATCCACTGGCCCCTCCCTCGGAACGTTTCTCGTCCACGGGCATGCCCACAAGCCCGATCCCAAGGTTGTATCACAGTATAGCAACACTGACTCCTTCTGGTTCAATTATGATTGCAGGTAGCAATCCCAACCTCGACCGGAGTGAAATTCGGTATGGCACCGAATACCGTGTTGAGTGGTTAGCTCCACCATATATGTCGTTGAAGAGGCCAGAAATCGTTTATGTCCCGCGGACATTGCCTTTTGGACAGAGCATACAGCTAAATGTCCAACTGCCTAATGGAAATAAGAATAACTTTCAAGGTCAGCAATAGCTTTCTACTCTTAGTTTACCGTAACACTCATTGATTGATACCTTGCAGTTGCATTGATGGATTTGGGATTTGTAACACATGCTGTACATGCTAATTCTCGTCTGGTATATCTACGTTCTTCTATCCAGGGGAATACTCTTACAGTTCAAGGCCCTCCGGACGGGAATATTTACCCACCTGGCCCAGGATGGATTTATATCGTCGTCGATGGCGTTCCGAGTGAGGGTAAAAAGATCATCGTAGGCAGCGGGCAAGGACCGCCAGTAGATCAAGGAGCAATAAACAAGTCAGTCTTTTGATTATTCTATCACAGACACTATCTAATGAAGATTTGCTATCCAGCGTTCTAAAAAATACAGCTGTTGATCAGTATGAACTTTCCAAGACAGGACACGATGATTCTGAATGATAAACACAGACTCAGCGGAATGATAATATTATGCGAACTGATTTAGTCTCATCTCGGTTTCCCGGCCTGTCGCGGCCTCTCGCTTTGTATGGCATATTCAATGTACTTCAATTTGTACTTTTATCACTAGTTTTATATCAAACGCGCATGCTCCCGGCTTTCCATTAGTATTGAGCGCTAAACACAATTCGGCTATTACCGCGGCCGGCCCTTGACAATTTGCTGGTCATTGTCATAAGCAGGTGATGGTCAGCATGGCTTTTGGGACACCATCATGATGATATTCGAATTTCGCACAGTTTTCTGTTAACGCCCAACCTCAGATTCAAACCAACTTCCAATCTCCAAACTTTTGAAATGAGTATGGCTAAACAAGTCTTTCGGACGATACTACGGGGTGCAGCATTGGGTACGATGGTCTGGGGGTATCAAAGTCTAGGTGGTCTAGTCATAGACCAGATTATGCGTGAACAGTATGGGGGACACCTACAGTACCTCACTATACAAGGGTAGTTATCATTCTCTCACTCATTTCTGGATATGCGGCTTACTTGAATAATCAGACTTGCATTAGCTTGTCTCACGATGGGGACTGGCCTACTGAACGACTTTCTCCCAGGTTGATATAACGCGTCACATCTCCTAAACGATGGCTAACACTCCATGTAACAGTCTTTGGGACAATTAAACGGTATCTAATGGTCATAGCTTTGCCGGTTTGTCTATTTCATTCATCGTAGGTCCTGCGTTGACGAGCAATGATTAGCTTTCGGTCGTGATATCTTCAATTTACTGGTCGTTAATTCTTTTCATGCCTACGTATATAATCCAAGACTTTTCAGCGGAATCGACCCCTTCATCTTCATCTTCAGCACCTGCACCCTTCCGTATCCCCCTGTCTATGGATCTGGCGTTACATGCTGTTCCCTGTATCTCCCTTGTTCTCGATTTCTCCTTTTTCGAGCAAAAATACACCAAGCATGAAGTCAGGCTCGCCCCCATCGCTGCTGTCATATTCTCCTTATGGTATACTCTTTGGGTTGAGCATTGTGGAAAGATGAACAATGGAATATGTGCGTCGTTCGTCCCACTATTTCTCACACATTGATTTCGAGCCTATTCTTATGCAGTCCCATATCCATTTTTAACGGAGAACCCCTTGAATATCCGTATTGGAATTTATACCGGAGCGACCTTGCTGTCGATATTTTCTTTTAGAGCAATTAATGCCCTTCACCCTTGATAATAGATGTCCAAAGTGGTCGTTTTTCTGCTATGTCAACTACTGGGTACTGTATAGTTAGTTGTGGTGCCTAATGTAAGGAGCGTTGAATGTTATCCGCGTAACCAGTACAAATGCTACTCGCACAAGGCACAAGCAATATTTATTTCTGAGAAAATGAGTGGGAAGTGGCGTAGACGATGTCAACTTATCGCGAGGGATTGTTTTCTAACACATATTCTGGGCTGAAAGTCAATATACACGGCAACCGGTTTTGGGTATCAAAAGTATCTCGAATCCTACCCTGTGCGAAACATGAGGCAATATAGCTTTATATCGTCGGTGCCACTTCTGAATGCCGGATCCAACAAAGTTGCTGTATCATAATCTTTGACAACTTCTTTCAGACCTAAAAATAATTTTCAAGGATATGACATGATGAGTCCGGAGGGTAGCTGATACTTTGTGCTCTCTGAAGAATTTTGAGGTACAGACAGAGATTATTTTGACAGAACAACTTGAAATCGATGAATGTCAGTTTACATGCCTTAGCTTCTCGAAGCTTGTATGGCTGAATTCTCCATTAAGCGCTGTGCTTATTGCTAAATCGGGACGCGCACAGCCTCTGTCGTTCCTGGACAGGCAAATATAAAATGACTTGCCATGACGTTTCTTTGCTTTCTCATCAACTTACATACGCGGTGGGGTGGGCACAAGTTACTGTTTTTCAATTTGTTGGACTCTTAAAAGTCTCACTCTTGGAAATCTTTCTCCCTTCCTAGTAGGTCGACATGTTTGTTCCTTTCTTTTCTACCCGTTCGGATCAAAAACTGTACCGTCGAAAAGGTGGGGGAGGTAAAGGCGGTGGAAGCAGTGGAGGAGGCAAGTCTGGCGGCAGTAGTGGCAGCGGCGGGATCACTGGTGGAAAATCCGGCACCGGTGGGGGTTCTGCCAGGTCTAGCTCAGTCAGTACCCCGTTAGGTTCCAAGTCAGCTACTTCCTTCGGCAATGGAGGTGGTTCACCTGTCACCATCCCTGCTGGTCAATTGTTTTCGGGACGTCAAGCAGGTGGTGGGACAAGGAACGAAGTATTTGGGTCAAAGTGAATTATATTGTTGCTCATGTTTCCCAAAATTTTACTTATGATTCCAAAATAGAACGTACGGCAGTGGTTATCCTGGTAGTTCTGAGCGCGGCGTAGCGAACCGTGGATTTCCTTTCGTGTTTTGGCCCCTTGCCTGGGGAGGTGTTGCTAGCGTTGGAACAGCAGCATATCTACATGGCACAGAGGTTCGTCGATTTGTTATATATAAAAATACGATGCTCAAGTTAATCATTCTGTGTTCACACAGTATGGACGATTTGACAACACTTCTCGACCTGGAGGAATTATGATGTTTGCGGCATTTATTTCCAACACTCAAAACAATACCTTTAGACTTGTTGCCGACAATGACACAGTTACCTCCCTCATCGAAGATATCAAGGCCGGATGTAGTTCTAATTTAAACAACACCGATTCTATTACAGCCAACAATTATAACGACTCTTTGATTGCACCCAAGCCTGAACAAACCGTGCAATATTATCGCGCGAGCACTGTCGCATTGACGTTGGACAGTTACAATAACACAGGCGCTCTTCAGAGTGATGGAACGCCAGACACACCTCTTCCTACGGACATCGACAACAATCTTTTAACCTGCTTAAACACCACGATAGGAGAAGCTGTACCCCTTGTCGATGGTACTAGCCTCAGATCTTCGATACCTAGTATGCGCCTTGTCGGTTTGATTTATCTTATCTGGTCTTTTTCATCTTTATTTTGAATCCGGCATGATCTTTTCTGTCTATTATCGGTCTATTATGCAATACATATTCATTGGAGTATAGTATATGTATCACCATTTTTTATCAACCACCTTTTGTAACTCGAATCTCGTTCTATACTTCCATCTGTATCTTTGTTGTTTTCATCGCTTCATACTATATTCAAACGGCTATTCCCCGTTCGCCTTGATACATTTGTATTTTGTATGATAAACTTAGGTTTCAATGTTTAAACTGTTGAACTTCGCATGTTCCGTGGTGTTTTGTCGCTTATGATTAAGTGGATCCTGACATTTTTAGAGTCTCACATATCAACAGTTCAATTGCAACAAAGACCCCATTTCCTTTGTATCTATATACGCGTATAATCAATGCTTTCGGAAGGGGTTAATCTTGCCTTTGACTTTGAAGTGATCGTTGGCACCCCTCGAACCCTCTGGCCTGGACTGGTCATGGGCGACTACACCGTGAAGCTTTAGCCTACCATTTTTCTCTTGCATGATGACCCTAGCAGGTCCCTTCCCTGTAGCTCCTGGATTCTTATTTGGAAGAGGGTATTCGTGTCCGGTACCCTTCATCTTTGGGAAGGTTTTAGCATGACTAGCACCACTTTTCTTAGGTAAATGATGGTTGTTGTTGTTGAAGACCTTCAGTGGAGACCTATTCCTTTGCCTATTGCTAACACCTGCTTGGAGACGTTGATGTTCACGGTTGGCGTCGGCTACCGCTTGCTTGACCTCAGAATGCGAGTAGGTTTCTACCCAGGGATTAACTGTCTACTCTGAGTTTTGAGATACAGAACTTGGACGTACGAGCGGGTTTCCCCCCACCAGCTTTGACTGTGTATGAGGGTTTGAACGCGCCTTTGATCTTCCCCAAGAGGCCGGGCTCTCTTTGGACAAGGTCGGAGGTGTCATCCAAGAGGCTCTCCCTAACATCTAGGTCTGTCTCACGAGCAACCAAGGAGTTGGCAGGGATAGTCAGTCCTGACGCAAGTGTACAGAAGAAAGAGGCGGCCAAAAGAATGTTGAAGCGCATCTAGTTCAGAAAAAGGTAGAATCAATGGTTTCTAAAAAGAGAGAGGAAAGGACATACAATTTGTTCGGATCGATTGAAGCAATATGAGGAATACTACTAATGGTAATGTGATGTGCACCAGCTGGGAGAAGAGTCCAGGTAAACATCCCTAGCATTGGAGTGGAATTGAGGACTTACGCAGCGAAGTTATGGAAAGGCCAGCTTTCTATTGAAGAGCAAGAAACTTCGAACCATGTTTATATACATACTGGATCACTAGTTACGTTATGACACTAGTCCGACACTCAAGGCATTTGGGAACCGCCGAACTCCGTTCTGGGGTCACAAAGTAGATCACACTCCACGCCTCCCCTTGTTGTTAGTGCATAAAGCAGTATTCACACCGTAAGAACAATTGATTGACAGGTGTTAGTCCTCATGAGTATTTTATAACGACACAGGCCAAGAAAAGCTCACTGTTTTCTTTTGAAACCTTGATGCGCTCTGCACTCGATGTAAGAAAACTCAAGGGGGAAAATCAGTTGCGATGGAAGAGGGACAGCCTCCGAAGCTTACAGAGTAGCCGTACAGGAGACCGTCGTGAGGTGGGATACGAGTATAGGCGCCCAGATAACCACAGATGGATCCGGGCATCCGCCGCCCACTTTCCCAGATTAGACAGAGGCTTCTACCATCTTTGTATAAAAACAGGCCATGCATTTCAACAGAATGGTCTATTGTTGTCCTCCCAACATCGATACTTCTACAACACCAATATGTCTGATGAATCTTTCCCTAACGCTGAACAGCTCTTTCAGCAAGCATTCGCAGCTGAGGATCCAGTACCTCATCTGTTAAAGTTATTGAAGGAGCACCCCACATACCCGGCGGTGAAAGACCTTGTGGTTTTCTACACCGAAGCCGTAGAGGAAAAACCCTCTCGCGGACACATCCTCGCCTCCGCTATCGCCAAGGTAGCCAGTTCTGGCGATGCACCGACCATTGCGTCGAAAGAGACGCTCTGGCCTCTCATCGACCGCGAGTTGGCAGATCAACACTTCAAAGTCTACTACGGCAATAATGAAGTCACTCAGTTTGCGCCTGATAACACGTATCTCCTCGACTCTCTCCTGTCTGGCTTATCACTTAAATATGGCTTGACGTCAACGTCCGACATGTACGCCGCGATTGACAATGGATTAGATGCTCCACAGAATGGATCGGTCCATTCACAGGTGCTCGTCGTTGGAGCTTGTATACAAATACTCCTCGCTGGTTCAAAGATTGTAGCCGATTCTGCTGGATCTTACAGGAAGTCGCCAGATGGTGTCGCCACAAAGTTGAAGGCGCAGAAAACCGCTGGCGCAGTGAAGGATCCCAATGGTGTCCATGTGTTGGAGGTATGTGAAGTTGCTCTTTTTCGTAGTCTCTTTTAATCTTATCGGGTTTATAGCTGGCAATATCGCATGCTGACAGTGGGCTCCTTCCTGCAAACGATGCCAAAGATGATATCTTCGCGCTACTCTTTCCCTCCAAGTCGTGAAGATTGAAGTTGGGGCAGAAACAAAATAACAAAATATTAGCAGTAAATACCTGTATCTTGTATTCTTGATTATCGACGTCGAAGCTTTGAAAACTGGCAATCTTTGGTATTGTGATCATAGCAGTGCGTACGGACAAGGTAGTCGCTGTGATCGTACTTGGGTGACGGCGACGAGCGAGTAATGGGCACAGCCACAGCTATACTTCTCTGTCTTGGATAATGATAACTTCTTGTCATTCGATCCTTGCATCCTGTTTTCTATGAACTCATACGCATCAGATCGCTTCTCATCTCTTGTAGCCTCTGTGGGCGGCTTGACCTTACAACCAGACGATGTTAAAACACTTGCTGACAATGACGTTGGAAATCTGCTTTTGAACTGGCTTGCAGACCAGGTTTCACATGAAGACAGCGCCAACCTTGTCGTGAAAGTTGGCCAGGGTGACCTTAATGCGAGTCTACCTTCTTCTTTACTTGAAGTAGCCCTTGAAGACGACGAAGTCACCATGTGTGTGGCATTACAATCTTCTCGTACTTACTGTGCTTGCATACTGATCATGCTTCAAGTCTGCAGTGCATCGAATCTTTGAATATGGACTATCCTGAATCGTCAGAGGTATATGGGAACTATTGTCAACCTTCTCGACTGAGGTAAATATTTTGATACACCGCTTTTCGCGTCTGATAAGCATGTCCTTCTAGTCGAAATGCGCAATATGTCTCCGAAGAGAGAGATCTGGTTAAACAAGAAGCTGAAATAATTCGCGGAAGAATACTTCAGACACAGTCAGTGATATTTACGAAGACTTTACTCTTTCCTCACTGCTAGAGTTTTTCTTTAGGAAGGTGTCGAAGAAATTAAGTCAAACGATAAAATCCATTCAGCGCTCATTAATCGGTCTTGAAACTAATATTCGGGTGACCGAGGAAAGACTTTCTGAATCTTCTATCAACGTATGTGTTGTATTTTCCCTCATGTATCCGTTTGAACCAAACCTGTTTACTTACAGGCTGATACCATAATAGGGACGAACGTGGATAAGGCACAAAAAGTATTGGAAGACCTAGGTCGTTCTAGCCTGGAGGTTGCAGTTACAGTCGATGGCAGCGTAGGTAAACTATCCGTACTTCTATATGTACCGCTCTAAAGCTCATTTGGAATCGGACCCAGAGAACGAGGGAAACGATTTGGATGGGGTTCGATCTATTCTTTCTGGTGCTCAGGGAAGGCTATCAACAATAACGAGAAGCCTGGCAGAAAACTTGCATAATTTCTCTGTTTTGCGAGAACAAGAAAATGCGAAGGTTGAAGAATTGGAAACCGACCTGAACTTTTTGCAAAATGCTTTCGATGCTCTAACCCCCCCTCCGAAAGAAAACCTCAGTACTGCAGGCACAGAATTGACTCGCCCGGAACAGGAAGCAGTAACGAAACAATTAGAAGAAATCTGTCTGCTTCTGGAGACTGAAGTTTCCTCGCGAGAAGGTGGGGTGATGTCGAGTGATGGTGAAATAGAAACCCTTTTATTAGAGATCGACAAGAAACCTGGAAAGAAATTCCCCGAAGAAGAGAGACTCTCTGTAAAAGGAATGATGAGCGATGCTTGGACATTGGACCAAGCTGAAATCTTGCGACTCCAGCAAGATATCTTGGATCAGGTATTTCGGTTCTGCTTTTCATTTCACGACTCACTTTGACCCAAGTTCCAAACCAGGCTATCGGCCGTATGGGTATCGAAATCGCTCCTCTTGAGGAGTTGCACGGCTCCCTTACCTCATTAATACGCATCATACAAGACGTTGAAGCGCTGCTTGAAGCTCTCGGCGAAGAACTACAGGAAATCTATTTAGAAATCCCAATCATTTCTAGAGATAATGGTTCCCTGCATGATGACACAGCTTTTCAACACCTCAAACTTCTGCTGACTGAATTGAAAGGTCTGTAACCTGCTCCTTGAGGTGGAACAAGATCGTTGATGTTTGTTATACAAGACTTGCGACTTAATACTGCCGCGCCCTTAGCCCTCATAACCCAAGATGACATACTGGCAGAAATAAGAGCTATGAAGGCACGTTATGATTCTCTGGAATGCGTGGAGACATCATTGGTAGATGAAATGATGCAAAAATATTCTCTGAGGTTGGCTTCAATATTTGCACCAATATCACACATTTTCTCACATACATATCACAGGCCATTAGACACTCGGTTAACTGAGGTTTACAAGAATTCAAAGATGAACGACTCTCCCCCTTTCTCCTTCACGTCAGGTGTATGCGAATTAGAGCAGCAGACAACAATGAAAACCATGGAATTACAGAAGCTAGCCAATTCCTTAGAAACAGACGTCCGCGACTTTTTTCTCAAGGATAGTCAGCTGAAACGTTTTGATGCTTTTATTGAGAAGTGGTGTTGATGGTAGTTTTGTATTTGGGTATTGGAATTTTGCATGTAGACATAATACGAAGTCCGAAATTGAAGTTTTGGAGAGTCGGAATCGACTGTCGAGTGAGAGTGTACCAAAATAGCAAGTGTTTAACACCGTAAGCGTCTATGACTAATTAAGGAAAACCACGTGCTCGTATTTTTTCAAAGTACGTTCACAAACTGATCGAACGGGAAACTGAATTAGAATAAACCCTTCCTTTCTTTCCTCCTCTTTATACTAAAAATCATGGGCCGTCGTGCAAAGAATAAGCAGGCCGCCCCAGAATCTTTAGATTCCAAAGCATCCTTCGCTTCCAAAAAACAGCTCGGAAAACGGAAAGCTGAGGCGGATACCCAAGACGATGAAAAGTCAAGTCCTCGTCCAACCAAAAGAGCTAAGGATCTGAATGGCAAGGGGAAGGAAAAATCATTATCCAAGCCAAAGCCAACTAAAGTAGGATCAAAAAAGAAAACGAAAGTTGTAGACGATGACGGTTCAGAGGGTTGGGAAGATATAGAAGACGGGGAAGATTTACGGGCCCACAAGAAGTCAGTTGTTAGGCAGTTTTACTTTGGAGCAACTTTCACTGACATATACATGCCAGATCCTTGTTCAATGAAAGCGACGAAGAAGAACCTGCAGGGTTTGTGGGAGATTTCGATGAATTCGAAATGGATGAAGAAGTAGAGTAAGTTAACTATCAGTTATTCTGACATTATTATCTCTCTTTTAACTCTTCAATTGTTTCAGTGATGAATTTATCCGTGGCCCTGCTCAGGAATTCGACTTTGACTCTGACGAAGAAGAAGTTATTGCACCTTCCAAGTCAAAAAAGTCCAAACAGGCGGAACGACCGAAGAAAATCATCCCAACACAGTCAGACCAGTCCAGCTCAGAGGACGATGAAGACGATGAACGCGTTACCATGTCTAATATGGCTGCGCGATCCCGTAAGTTGGAGGCGCAGGCAGAACTTGATGCAGAGCTCGATGTTGAGGAGGCACAGGCTGCTGCTGCTGAAGAAGACGATGACGACCTCGATATAGACGATGAGGATGAGGATATGAATGGTGAAATTGACGCAGAGCCATTCCATTTACCAACGGCCTCTGAACGAGAGGAGGAGAAAGCGGCTGGTGGTCCAGATGTCCACCTTGTCCAGCGGCGAATGAGGGAAGTTGCGCGCGTCCTTGCAAAGTTTAGTAAACGTGCAGAAAAAGGCCGGTAAGTAATTTATATCATACATCTCTAACTTTATTTCTCATTATTGTCTGTTTGAAAGTTCTCGAGCCGAATACATCGACCAAATCGTCTCGGACATTGCGAGCTACTATGGATATAACGATTTCCTCGCCGAAAAACTTTTTCACTTATTCCCTGTCAATGAGGTCAGTGTTATGGGATCAGACGTTGCTGCATCAATAATGCTTCTTTAGGCTATTGAATTCTTTGAGGCGAACGAAATTCCTCGACCAGTTACCATCCGTACGAACACGCTGAGAACTAGACGGCGCGATTTAGCACAAGCACTTGTTAACCGTGGTGTAAATTTAGAGCCTATCGGCAAATGGACCAACGTCGGATTGCAAGTCTTCGAGAGTAACGTGCCAATTGGTGCCACACCAGAATACCTAGCCGGCCATTACATGCTGCAAGCAGCTTCTTCATTCCTCCCCGTCATCGCTCTCTCGCCTCAACCGAATGAGCGAGTTCTAGATATGGCTTCTGCTCCTGGTGGAAAGACAACTCACATGGCTGCCCTCATGCAAAATACTGGAGTCGTTTTCGCCAATGACGCGAACAAGACGAGAACGAAGAGTTTGACTGCTAATGTACATCGTCTAGGATGCAAAAACGTCGTCATTTGCTCCTATGATGGACGTGAATTCCCCAAAGTCATGGGAGGCTTTGATCGGGTGTTACTGGATGCGCCATGCAGCGGAACCGGTGTCATTAGCAAAGATGCCAGCGTCAAGATCAATAAAGTAAGTCTCGACAGATTATTATTGGAAGGAAGTGGTACCTAACTGGCCATGTGTTTTTAGTCGGATCGGGATTTCACCTTACTTTCGCATCTGCAAAAACAACTGATCCTTTGCGCTATTGATAGTGTTAGCCCTGAATCGAAGACAGGGGGTTATGTAGTTTATTCAACCTGTTCCGTCACTGTCGACGAGAACGAGGCTGTTGTGGATTATGCTTTGAAAAAGCGACCCAACGTCAAGCTTGTCGACACAGGGCTCCAATTTGGCAGAGAAGGATTCACAAGCTACCGTGGCAAGACCTTCAATCCCAGTGTCAAACTGACAAGGAGATTCTACCCGCACGTACACAATATGGATGGTTTCTATGTTGCGAAGTTCAAAGTTGAGAAACGATCGAAGGCGCTGCCAGCCGCTGCCAAGGAATCAAAAGATACGGATGAAACTATTCTTGTTGACGATGAGTTTATGGAAGGTGTTCAGCCTGAAAGGACAGGCTTTGACGCCGAAGAGGATAAACCATATCTGGAAGGTATGCATTGATTCTACCTACCTATAATTGCCCTCTAATGTGTATCCATTATAACCAACAGAGGCCAAACGTAAGCGCATGAAAGCCAAAGGTCTCCGTCCTCCTCCTCGGTCGAAAGCCGCCCAAAAAATTGTAGAATCGGAAGCATAGTTCATAATGTTACTGTTTTCATCATGCATGCTAGATCGTGGTACCTTCTCTGAACTTCTCGTCATATTGTTGATCTATACACATCATTTGGCGGACATGATAGTGATTTTAACGTGGGTGTATGTACTAGCAAATAAGGGTTGTTCCCTGTAGGAACCCAGCAGAATCCATGATTCTTCTTATCAATGATTAATATGTACGTGATATCTGGATGGCATTTGTCAAACGAGCCGGCGTCGCAACTGCGGTCTGCTGAGAAAAGAAAAAAATATATGTGTTCAGTAAATACTAGTTTTTTCGAAAGCCGTTATAGATACAGCAGTGGATAATAAGCTACAAGTAATATGTAGTATACATTAATAGGAATACACTAGAAGGAGGTTATAAGCTGAGAAAATGTTCATAAGAAAATGTCTGATCAGATCATGAATCATGTCCGTGAAGAAAGATCATTCTTGCGTATCAATCTTTTCCGAATGTCAGGATGATTGGAACTTGGGCATCTTCTAATCGTGAGTATGGATGAATCAATAGGTGGCCGTGGTTGTTTTCCTGGACAACAATAAAATGAAATGTTGAGCGCAAGTGCCCGAGCGATGATCTAGGCTGTTCGAAAGGAGAAAACTGACCTTCTGTTGCCACATGCAAAAATACCACAACATGCTCCAATGGTGGAGAGCCATAATGAGACCGCTGCGCCTAGCGTCATCCAGACCTATTGATAGATATAGAGTCATGGTATGAGAACATTGAAAGACCCAGAAATAGAGGGTGAGAGGAGTTTGGAAAGAAGACGTACGGCGTTCCCCCATACAAGGTCAAGACTTCCGCTCGAAGCATCACGCACTCGGTGACGAACGACAGCAACTACGATGACATCGATTAAAAAGACGATTGTTGTGAGTATGCTTGATATGATAGAGAGACCCAGGGTGAGAGTGGATGGGAGACGTGAGGTGCCATTTGATCCGCGTCGGAGGATGAAGAGAGATACGAGGAAGGTTAAGAATGTTAGAGCGGTAGCTATTTAAATGACGATAATATGGGTCATTATGGTGGTATTGGGGGGAAGGAACACATAAAGGGAAACGAACCGATAGGGTGGAGCACGAGAGCAGCGGTAGTTGTGCGCGATATCGCGTTTTGAATGCTTTGAGCATCTCTGTTATAGTATTTAGATAACGTTGACATTACGGCCGAGCACGAGAACGAATCACGTACAAGGCTTTCACTACGGTACTGTCAAATGTATAGCCAAGATGAGTTTTCGAGCATTCGGCGTTGGTAGAGCGATTAAGCCCAAGTGCTCTGTGATAAAGATTGAGGTTATCTGGATTTATGGAGGAAGAAAAGGACGTACGCCACTTTGAGAGCGGAGACACAGTACCCCCAAACACCAAAGTCGACTCTTCCACTTGCGCTGCTATTTAAAATGGATGAAGCATTGGCGGTCAGGTGAAAAAGATTTATAGATTTGATGATTGGCACCGAGAGAGATACGAGAAGGAGAAGAATAAAAGCACAGAAAATGAGGATAGGGGCGAGGACAGCGGCAGACATGGTTTGGATGAAGAAACGTAAAGCAACGAGGCCTTTTTATATGAAAAGAATGCCACTCTGAGCGTGGACCGTCATATTGTTCTATGACGCATAAACGCTCCTCGCGCCATTGTTTTTTTTAGTGTGCCGGACTTGGCCAAGCTGGGCGCTAACAGCGTGCGCGACCCTGACGACAGCGCATACGATCAAGGAAGATGACCACGTTATTCATGACAAATTATTAGACTTGTTGGCGAATGAAATAGCAGAAGGTTGCAGATGCATACCATACATATGTACGGCTATTTTTCCAAAATATTCCAGAACATGGAATTACATGCAAGTTCCCGTGATCGGCGAAAAGAAGAGAAGAATGGCGTGTGAGTCTGTTGAAACAGGCGTCGCTTGGGGAAGGCGTATTTGTATGTATGGGAACACTTGCTGTCAAAGGACTCTTTTGGGTCGTACGATGGACGAGCAGAGGGATTCATGCAGAAAAAATAATAATGAACGGGAACATACGGGAGGACAGGCACTGATTACTCTGATAATAATAAAAAAGAAATTTCCAAATGGAGCGATAAGCATGTTTAAGGGGTCAAAAAATGAGTAAATTCATGGTGAGAATTTTGGAAGAAAAAAAGAAAGAAAAAAAAAAAAGAGAGAAATATTCATAGAGGGAAAAAAAAAA
>Ga0247779_1000223_pt1 | contig 42161 bp, 48 predicted proteins | sample UWRJL221509R5_FD_179925 | JGI IMG/M metagenome (GOLD analysis project Ga0247779, IMG submission 179925) | Plant litter microbial communities from Arlington Agricultural Research Station in Wisconsin, United States - UWRJ-L221-509R-5 | ecosystem: Environmental > Terrestrial > Plant litter >...
AGCTGCCGGAAGGCGTGGAAATGGTGATGCCGGGCGACAACGTGAAGATGGTGGTGACGTTGATTGCGCCGATCGCGATGGACGAGGGCCTGCGCTTCGCGATTCGCGAAGGCGGCCGCACGGTCGGCGCGGGCGTGGTGGCGAAGATCATCCAGTAAGACAAGCGTGAGGGCGTCTTTGGCCGGAAACGGCGAACGACGAGAGGGCGCCCGCGAGCGGGCTGTGAGGAGTGAGGACGAGCGAAGGCTTTTCCTCACAGCGCCATCGGCGCGACCTCCCAGGATGCGCAGCATCCGACCTCGCAGCAAGCCCAAGCGAGCGACCTCACGCAAACGAGTAACAAAGCCTTCACTTCTGCAGTTTTTCGTATTATAGTAGGCGACTCACTGCTGATCTGGCCGCGAGGTCGGGACAGCGAAGACAGCGAAATGAGGTGCAGGATGCGCTTCGAGTTCGCCGACCAGGACGGTCGACCGCGTCAGCCGCGGTCACAGGGCGTCATGCGCTTTGTAGATACGTGCTGATCGCGATGGATTTTCAAGTTTGGGCGGACCGCGAGCGGTCCGCCCAACTTTCGTAATGTCGGCAACGCGGCTTTCGGTAGGACTTCGATCCGCGGCGTTGCCATGGTGAAAAACAGGCGATCCTTCAACATCGGGCTCGCGGGTGGAATTCAAGAAATTCCGCTGTCGATGAAACAACGTTCTTTCAGATTAGGAAACGGCAATGGCGGACCAGAAGATTCGTATCCGGCTCAAGGCGTTCGATCATCGCTTGATCGATCGTTCCGCGAGCGAAATCGTTGAGACGGCCAAGCGTACCGGTGCACAGGTTCGCGGACCGATTCCGCTGCCGACGAAGATCGAGCGCGTCACGATTCTCACCTCGCCGCACGCCGACAAGGATGCGCGCGACCAGTATGAGACGCGCATTCACAAGCGCGTGATGGACATCGTCGATCCGAACGACAAGACCGTGGACGCGCTGATGAAGCTCGACCTCGCGGCCGGCGTCGACGTCCAGATCAAGTTGCATTGATTGAAAGCTGGGAATGGGGATTAGAACGTCGGAAACCGTAAAAGCATCGCAACAAGCGCTTTGATCGATTCCCGGCTTCCGATTTCCGATTCCCGATTTCCGTACAAGAGAGCTACGACAATGAGTATCGGGTTGGTAGGTCGTAAATGCGGCATGAGCCGCGTCTTCACCGAAGATGGCGTGTCGGTGCCGGTGACGCTGATCGAAGCGACGCCGAACCGCGTGACCCAGGTCAAGACGGTCGAAGTCGACGGTTACAGTGCCGTCCAGGTCACCGCCGGCGCGAAGCGCGCGGCGCTGGTCAACAAGCCGCTGGCCGGGCATTACGCCAAGGCCAAGGTCGAAGCCGGTCGTGGTCTGTGGGAATTCCGCATCGAAGCCGGCGAGCTCGGCAAGTTCGCGGTCGGCGGCGAGGTCAAGGCTGACGAGCTGTTCACGGTCGGCCAGAAGGTCGACGTCTCCGGCGTCAGCAAGGGCAAGGGCTTCCAGGGCACGATCAAGCGTCATCATTTCTCGATGGGCGACGCGACGCACGGCAACTCGCTGTCGCATCGCTCGCCGGGCTCGATTGGTCAGCGCCAGACGCCGGGTCGCGTGTTCCCGGGCAAGAAGATGTCGGGCCACATGGGCGCCGTCAACCGTTCGTCGATGAACCTCGAGGTCGTCAAGATCGACACCGAGCGTCATCTGATCGCGATCAAGGGTGCGGTTCCGGGTGCTCCGGGCGGCAACGTGATCATCCGTCCCGCCGTGAAGTCTGGTTAAGGAGGACGCCATGGAAATCAACGTCATCGGCGCCAAGCCCGTCGCCGTCTCCGAGACGGTATTCGGCAAGGAATTCCGCGAAGACCTCGTGCATCAGGTCGTCGTCGCCTATCGCAATGCAGGCCGTTCCGGCACCAAGGCGCAGAAGACGCGCTCGGAAGTCAACGGCACCACCAAGAAGTCGAAGAAGCAGAAGGGCGGCGGTGCGCGCCACGGTGCGCTGAAGGCGCCGATCTTCCGCGGCGGCGGCGTGACCTTCGCGGCCAAGCCGCGCAGCTTCGCGCAGAAGATCAACCGCAAGATGTTCCGCGGCGCGATGATTTCGATCCTGTCGGAATTGAATCGCCAGGGACGCATCGATCTGGTCGAGTCGTTCGGTGTCGAACAGCCGAAGACCAAGGCGATGGTCGCCAAGCTGGACGAGCTGAAGGCAACGGGTCGCGTGGTGCTGGTCGCGGAGAACGCGCCGGAAGCCCTGTTCCTGGCCGCGCGCAATGTGCCGTATCTGCACGTCGTCGACGTCGCCGGACTCGATCCGGTCAGCCTGGTCGGCGCGGACAAAGTCGTGCTGACCGTTGAATCGGTCAAGCGCATCGAGGAGTGGCTGGCATGAAAGATCATCTTTTCAGCGTCCTGCGCGCGCCGCACATCTCCGAGAAGAGTGCGCGTCTGCAGGAATCCAACCAATACGTGTTCGTCGTTGCGCAGGGTTCGACCAAGGCCGAAGTGAAGGCCGCCGTCGAGGGCTTGTTCAGCGTCGAAGTGAAAGCGGTCAATCTGGTCAACCAGAAAGGCAAGTCCCGCGCATTCCGTTCGCGCGGTGGTACACGCAGCAACAAGCGCAAGGCTTATGTGCGTCTTGCCGATGGCCAGACCATCGACGTTACGGCCAAGGCCTAAGGTAATCGACCCATGGCACTGATCACAGTCAAACCCACTTCCGCCGGACGCCGCGCCGTTGTGCGCGTCTTCACGCCTGGACTGCACAAGGGCGACCCGTACGGTCCGCTCACCGAGTCGCAGTCCAAGAGCGGTGGCCGCAACCACTACGGCCGCATCACCACGCGTCACAAGGGTGGCGGTTCCAAGCAGACCTATCGCATCATCGATTTCAAGCGCGACAAGGAAGGCATCGCCTGCCGCATCGAGCGCATCGAATACGATCCGAACCGCACCGCGCACATCGCGCTGCTGCTGTTCGTCGACGGTGAGCGTCGCTACATCATCGCGCCGAAGGGCGCGAAGGTCGGCGATCAGCTGATGTCCGGTCGCGACGCGCCGATCAAGGTCGGCAACGCGCTGCCGCTGCGCAATGTCCCGATCGGCTCGACCGTCCACTGCATCGAGATGAAGCCGGGCAAGGGTGCGCAGATCGCGCGATCCGCCGGTACCTCCGCGCAGCTGGTGGCGCGTGAGCAAGGTTACGCGACGCTGCGTCTTCGCTCCGGCGAAATGCGCAAGGTGCCGGCCGAGTGCCGCGCCACGATCGGCGAGGTCGGCAACTCCGAGCACAGCCTCGAGAAGCTCGGCAAGGCCGGTGCGAGTCGCTGGCGCGGTGTGCGCCCGACCGTTCGCGGCGCCGCGATGAATCCGGTCGACCATCCGCACGGTGGTGGTGAAGCCAAGGCAGGCCAGGGCAATCCGCACCCGGTTTCGCCGTGGGGTCAGCCGTCCAAGGGTTACAAGACCCGCAAGAACAAGCGCACGACGCAGTTCATCGTGCGCGACCGCAGGGGTTAAGTCATGGCTCGCTCTCTCAAGAAAGGTCCGTTCGTCGATCACCACCTGCAGAAGAAGGTGGAAACGGCGAGTGCGGCAAACAACAAGCGTCCGATCAAGACCTGGTCGCGCCGTTCGATGATCATCCCGGAAATGGTCGGCCTGACGCTGGCGATCCACAACGGGCGTCAGCACGTTCCGGTGCTGGTCAACGAGAACATGGTCGGTCACAAGCTCGGCGAGTTCGCGGTCACGCGTACGTTCAAGGGGCATTCGGGCGACAAGAAATCCGCCGAGGCGAAGAGGTAGAGATGAGCACGATCGAAGCCAAAGCGATTCTTCGCAGCGCGCGCATCTCGCCGCAGAAAGCCCGCCTGGTCGCCGACCAGGTGCGTGGTCTTGCTGTCGGCCGCGCGACCAACCTGCTGACGTTCAGCGACAAGAAAGCCGCGCATCTGATCAAGAAGCTGCTGCTCTCGGCGGTCGCGAATGCCGAAAACAACCTTGGTGCGGACGTCGACGAACTGAAGATCGCCAAGATCTTCGTCGACGAAGGCGCGATCATCAAGCGCATGCATGCACGCGCCAAGGGTCGCGGTTCACGCATTTCCAAGCGCACCAGCCACATCACCGTGGTTGTCGGCGAATAATCCGGGACGATACATATGGGTCATAAAGTCAATCCGATCGGTATCCGCCTTGGCATCAGCAAGGATTGGAACTCGAAGTGGTTCGCCGGCAAGCGCGAATACGCCCAGTATCTCGGCGCCGATCTCAAGGTGCGCGAGCTGCTGAAGAAGAAGCTCGCCCAGGCCGGCATCTCGAAGATCCTGATCGAGCGTCCGGCCAAGACGGCGCGCGTGACGATCCACACGGCTCGTCCGGGTGTCGTCATCGGCAAGAAGGGCGAGGACATCGAGAAGCTGCGCAAGGAAGTCAGTGCGGTGATGGGCGTTCCCGCCCACATCAACGTGACCGAAGTGCGCAAGCCCGAACTCGATGCGCAGCTGGTCGCCGAATCGATCGCGCAGCAGCTCGAGCGCCGCATCATGTTCCGTCGCGCGATGAAGCGCTCGGTGCAGAATGCGATGCGCCTCGGCGCGCTCGGCATCAAGGTGAATGTCGGTGGCCGCCTCAATGGCGCCGAGATCGCGCGTTCGGAGTGGTATCGCGAAGGTCGCGTGCCGCTGCACACGCTGCGTGCCGACATCGACTACGGTTTCGCCGAAGCGAAGACCACGTACGGAATCATCGGTGTGAAGGTGTGGGTCTACAAAGGCGAGATCTTCGACCTGCACGCCTCACAGCAGGCGGCCACGGCCGAGGCGGCGGAAGAACGTCCGCAGCGTCGCGCGCCGAAGGCGGGAGCGTAAGCCATGTTGCAACCCAAGCGCACCAAGTACCGCAAGGTCCAGAAATCCCGCAATCGCGGACTGTCCTATGTCTCGAACAAGGTCAGTTTCGGCGAGTACGGCCTGAAGGCGACCACGCACGGTCACCTCACCGCGCGCCAGATCGAATCGGCGCGTCGCTGCATCACGCGCTACGTCAAGCGCGGCGGCAAGCTGTGGATCCGCGTGTTCCCGGACAAGCCGATCTCGAAGAAGCCGATCGAAGTCCGCATGGGCAACGGCAAGGGCAACGTCGAGTTCTGGGTGGCTCCGGTGCAGCCGGGCCGCATGTTGTACGAAATGGAAGGCGTGACCGAAGTCGAAGCGCGCGAGGCGTTTCGTCTTGCCGCAGCCAAGCTTTCCGTGCAGACCCAATTCGTGACCCGGACGGTGCTGTGATGGAACTCAAAGAACTCCGCCAGAAGAACCCGCAGCAGCTGACCGAGCATCTCGGCGAGCTGCGCCGCGAGCAGTTCAACTTGCGCATGCAGAAAGGCTCCGGCCAGCTCAGCCAGACTCACCAGTTTGGTCGCGTCCGCCGCGAGATCGCGCAGGTCAAGCACCTGCTCGGTACGAACAAGCAGGGACAGTGAGATGAGCGAAAGTGTCGTGATCAACGATGAGAAGGCGCAGCGCACCGTGGAAGGTCGCGTCGTCAGCAACAAGATGCAGAAGACGGTGACCGTCCTGCTCGAGCGCCAGGTCCAGCATCCGCTGTACGGCAAGATCGTACGCCGCTCGACCAAGGTGCACGCGCACGACGAAACCGGCGAGTGCAAGGAAGGCGACGTGGTCCGCATCGCGGAATGTCGCCCGCTGTCGAAAACCAAGAACTGGCGAGTCGTGAAAGTCGTCACGCGCGCCGAACTCTGAGCGTGGAGCGGAAGGAGAAAGCAACATGATCCAGATGCAGACCACGCTGGCCGCAGCGGACAACAGCGGCGCTCGCGAACTGATGTGCATCAAGGTGCTTGGCGGGTCCAAGCGCCGCTATGCGCGCATCGGCGATGTGATCAAGGTATCCGTGCGCGAAGCGATTCCGCGCGGCAAGGTGAAGAAGGGCGAAGTCTACGACGCCGTCGTCGTGCGCACCCGCAAGGGCGTGCGCCGCGCGGACGGTTCGCTGATCCGCTTCGACGGCAATGCCGCCGTTCTTCTGAACAACAAGCTGGAGCCGATCGGCACCCGTATCTTCGGACCGGTGACGCGCGAACTGCGCAGCGAGCGATTCATGAAGATCGTTTCGCTCGCACCGGAAGTTTTGTAACGAGGTTTATGTCATGAACCGTATCCGCAAGGGCGACCAGGTTCTGGTGATCGCCGGCAAGAGCAAGGGTCAGAGGGGCGAGGTTACGCGCGTCGCGGGTGATTCCGTGTTCGTGCAGAACATCAACCTGATCAAGCGTCACACCAAGCCGAATCCGCAGGCGAACCAGCCGGGCGGTATCGTCGAGCGTGAGGCGTCGATCCATATTTCCAACGTAATGCTGTTCAACTCCGCCTCGGGCAAGGGTGAACGCGTGGGCTTCAAGACGCTCGATGATGGGCGCAAGGTCCGCGTGTTCCGTCCGTCCGGCGAAGTGATCGACGCCTGAGGTCTGCCGAGATGACGACGCGCCTTGAAACAATCTACAAAGAGCAGGTAACGCCGAAGCTGATGGAACGCTTCAGCTATACCAACCCCATGCAGGTGCCGCGCCTGTCCAAGATCACGCTGAACATGGGCGTGGGCGAGGCGGTCGGCAACAAGAAGATCCTCGAGAACGCGGTCGGCGACATGGCGAAGATCGCCGGTCAGAAGCCGATCATCACGTTGTCGCGGAAGGCGCATGCCACCTTCAAGATTCGCGAGAACTGGCCGATCGGCTGCAAGGTCACCTTGCGCCGTGCACGCATGTACGAGTTCTTCGATCGCCTGATCAACATCTCGCTGCCGCGCGTGCGTGACTTCCGCGGTGTGTCGGGTCGTTCGTTCGACGGTCGCGGCAACTTCAACATGGGTCTGAAGGAACAGATCATCTTCCCCGAAATCGATTTCGACCAGATCGACGCGCTGCGCGGCATGGACATCGCGATCACCACGACCGCGCGCACCGACGAAGAAGCAAAAGCGCTGCTGGAAGCTTTCAGCTTTCCGTTCCGCAACTGACTGGGATTGAGACATGGCAAAGCGTTCAATGATCAATCGCGACGTGAAGCGGACCAAGCTGGTCAAGCGTCACGCCGCCAAGCGCAACGAGCTGAAGAAGATCGTGTCCAGCGCGACCGCGTCGTACGACGACAAGGCCGCTGCGGTGATCAAGCTGCAGAAGCTGCCGCGCGATTCCAGCCCGGCGCGTCAGCGCAACCGCTGCCTGCTCACCGGTCGCGCGCGTGGCGTCTACAGCAAGTTCGGCCTCGGCCGTCACAAGCTGCGCGAAGCGACCATGCGCGGCGATGTGCCGGGCTTGCGCAAGGCCAGCTGGTAACAAGTAAGTAAAGGGGGAGTCGCGCCGTTGGCGCTGTGAATGGTAGAGGGAGAGATCGGTCATCGACTTTCCCGGGTCGCTTCGGCGACCACATTGCAGCCCGCGCAGCGGGCGACACCCGAGTTGAAGCCGATATCGGTGCTTGATACAGGAACCCAAAAATGAGCATGACTGATCCCATCGCCGACATGTTTACGCGCATCCGCAACGCGCAGGCAACGGGCAAGCGTACCGTTGCAATGCCGGCGTCGCGCGTGAAACAGGCGATCGCGAATCTGTTGAAGAACGAAGGCTATGTGGCCGACGTGCAGACCGTCACCGAAGAAGGCAAGCCGAAGCTCGAGATCGCGCTGAAGTATTACGAAGGCAAGCCGGTGATCGAGCGCATCCAGCGCATCAGTCGTTCGGGCCTTCGCGTATACCGCGGCAAGGACGACCTGCCGAAGATTCTCAACGGTCTCGGCATTTCGATCGTCTCGACCTCGTCCGGCATCATGACCGACGCACAAGCCCGCAAGCAGGGTCTGGGCGGCGAAGTCATCGGTCTGGTCGCCTAAGTACCTGGTGGAGATAAACACATGTCACGTGTAGGAAAGAAACCCGTCGCGCTGCCGAAAGGCGTCGAGTGCCAGGTGAAGGCTGACGCGATCACCGTGAAGGGCCCGAAAGGTTCCCTCTCGATCGCGGCGCCGAGCGGCGTCGACATCGCCATCAACAACGGCGAAATCCAGCTGAAGGCGCAGGGCGACGACGACCACAAGATGGCCGGAACCGCGCGCGCTCTGATCAACAACATGGTCAAGGGCGTCACCGAAGGGTATACGCGCAAGCTCGAGCTGGTCGGCGTCGGTTATCGCGCCGCGCTGCAGGGCAAGGATCTGAACCTCAGCCTCGGTTTCTCGCATCCGGTTCTGTTCAAGGCGCCGGAAGGCATCTCGATCGAAGTCCCGACGCAGACCGAAATCCTGATCAAGGGCAACGACAAGCAGAGTGTCGGCCAGGTTGCAGCGAAGATTCGCGGATTCCGTCCGCCGGAGCCGTACAAGGGCAAGGGCGTGCGTTACTCCGGCGAGAAGATCACCATCAAGGAAGCCAAGAAGGCGTAGTGCTTCAGCAAGCCGATCCGCTTCCTTCAACAGAGAACGAAAATGGAAAAGAATCTCGCAAGACTCCGCCGCGCCAAGACCACGCGCGCACATATCCGCTCGCTCGGCGTGCCGCGCCTCAGCGTTCATCGCAGCGCGCAGCACATCTACGCACAGGTGTTCAGTGCGGACGGTGAAACGGTGGTCGCTGCGGCTTCGACCGTGCAGAAATCGGTTGCGGAAAGCCTCAAGGGAACCAAGAACAAGTCGGCCGCTGCTGCGGTCGGCAAGGCCGTGGCGGAGCTCGCTCTCAAGGCGGGCATCGAGAAGGTCGCGTTCGATCGTTCCGGTTTCCGTTACCACGGCCGCATCCAGGCGCTGGCCGATGCCGCGCGCGAGGCGGGATTGAAGTTCTGAGCGTATTTGCGCTTTGAAAGGTCGGGGACTTGGCTGGTCTGGTCCATTGACCGGTGACATTTGAGTTCCGACAGCTCCACCTACAGTTACACACAACTCTAAGCGGCAGCGCCGCAAGCAGAAGTCCGCATCTCTTCGAGAGCGGCATCAAAGGTGAAACATGGCGAACAACAACGAACGTGAAAGCGCGGATGGCCTGCTCGAAAAGCTCATCGCGGTGAACCGCGTGGCGAAGACCGTCAAGGGCGGCCGCCAGATGAGCTTCACCGCGCTTACCGTGGTCGGCGACGGCGACGGCAAGGTCGGTTTCGGTTACGGCAAGGCGCGTGAAGTGCCGGTCGCGATTTCGAAGGCGATGGAGCGCGCGCGCAAGGCGATGGTCCGCGTGCAGCTCAACAACGGCACGCTGTTCCACGCGGTGAAGGCGAATCATGGCGCGGCCAAGGTCTTCATGCAGCCGGCGTCCGAAGGTACCGGTGTGATCGCCGGCGGTGCGATGCGTGCGGTGCTCGAAGTGGTCGGAGTGAAGAACGTGCTGGCGAAAGCGGTCGGTTCGCGCAACCCGATCAACCTGGTACGCGCGACGATCAACGGTCTGCAGGCGATGGTGTCGCCGGACCGGATCGCGTCCAAGCGTGGCAAGACCGTCGACGAGGTGCTCGGCAATGGCTAAGACGAAGACAGCAGCGGGCAAGACGATCCGCGTGCGCCTGTTCAAGAGCATCAACGGATGCCAGGAGCGTCACCGCGTCAGCGTGCGTGCGCTCGGACTGCGCAAGCTCAATGACGTGCGCGAATTGCAGGATTCGCCGTCGGTGCGCGGCCTCATCAACCAGGTCAGCTATCTGGTTCGTGTCGAAGACAACGCGTAACGCGATCGGAGTATCGGGTTCGGCCCGATAGCTCAACCAGCAGATTCCAGGAGTCAAGCATGCGTCTCAATACACTCAAGCCAGCTGTCGGCGCCCGCAAGGAAAGCGTGCGCGTCGGTCGCGGCATCGGTTCCGGCCTCGGCAAGACCGCCGGCCGCGGCCACAAAGGTCAGTTCGCGCGTTCCGGCAAGGGCAAGGTCAAGGCCGGTTTCGAAGGCGGCCAGATGCCGCTGCAGCGTCGCCTGCCCAAGGTCGGTTTCCGCTCGAAGACGGCGAAGGACATCAGCGAAGTGCTGCTGTACCAGCTCGATTCGCTGAAGGCCGACAACGTCGATTTTGCGGCGCTCAAGGCGGCCGGTCTGATCACGACGCGCGCGACGCGCGCCAAGATCGTCAAGAAAGGCGAAATCACGCGTGCAGTGAAGCTGAAAGGCATTGCCGTCACGGCCGGTGCCAAGGCTGCGATCGAGGCTGCCGGCGGCAGCGTGGAGTAAGACACGTGGCGTCTTCGCAATCCAACATGCTCGCTTCGCTCGGCAAACTGACCGAATTGAAGCAGCGCCTGCTGTTCGTGATCGGCGCGCTGTTCGTCTATCGACTCGGCTCGTTCATTCCGGTGCCGGGCGTCAATCCGGAAGCGATGGCGCACCTGGTCCAGCAGGGTGGCGGATTGCTCGACATGTTCAACATGTTCTCGGGTGGCGCGCTCAGCCGCTTGTCGATCTTCGCGCTCGGCGTGGTTCCGTATATTTCCGCGTCGATCATCGTGCAGATGTTCGCCACCGTGATCCCGGCGTGGCAGTCGCTGCGCAAGGAAGGCGAGTCGGGGCGGCGCAAGCTGACGATGTACACACGTTTCGGCACGCTGGCGCTGGCGCTGTTCCAGTCGTTCGGCGTGGCGACGATGCTGCAGACCCAGGCCGGTGTGGTGTATGCGCCGGGCCCGAGCTTCGTCTTCACAACGGTGGTCGGCCTCACCGCAGGCACGATGTTCCTGATGTGGCTGGGTGAGCAGATGACCGAGCGCGGCATCGGCAACGGCATCTCGCTGCTGATTTTCGCCGGTATCGTCGCCGGACTGCCGGCTGCCGTGGTGCACACGCTCGGCATGGCACAGAGCGGGGAGCTGCCGATCCTGCGCGTGCTGATCATTTTCGCCGTGGTTCTGGCCGTCACTGCCTTCGTCGTGTTCATGGAACGCGGTCAACGCCGCATCACCGTGAACTACGCGCGCCGCCAGGGCGGCGCGGGCAAGGCGTACATGAACCAGAGTTCGCATCTGCCGCTGAAGATCAATATGGCGGGCGTGATTCCGCCGATCTTCGCAAGTTCGTTGCTGATGTTTCCGGCGACGGCGGCGACCTGGTTCAGCAGTTCCAACGAAGTGCATTGGCTGCAGGTGCTGACCGCTTCGCTCGGACCGGGCGAGCCGCTGCACATGATCATCTACGCGGTGCTGATCATCGTATTCGCGTACTTCTACACCGCGCTGACGTTCAATTCGCAGGAAACCGCGGACAACCTCAAGCGTTCCGGCGCCCTGATACCGGGTCTGCGCCCGGGCAAGGCGACCGCCGACTACATCGATGGCGTGCTGACCCGTTTGACTGGTGCCGGTGCCCTGTATCTGGTCGCGGTCTGTCTGATTCCGGACATCCTGCGCAATGCCTGGCACGTGCCGTTCTACTTCGGTGGAACCTCGTTGCTGATCGTGGTCGTCGTGGTGATGGACTTCACCGCGCAGATCCAGGCGCATCTTGTTTCGCACCAATATGAAAGTCTGCTCAAGAAGGCGAATCTGCGCGGCCGTTGAGCAGGCCAGGTTTCACCGATCGGACGTGTGGACAGGGGTTTCCTCGCTGCGCCAATCCGGATATAATGTCAAGTTCTCTGCGCATCTGTAGCTTCTCTGGAGACAAATAAGCATGGCACGCATTGCGGGTGTCAATCTGCCGGTTCAAAAGCATGCCGTGATCGGTCTGCAAAGCATTTTCGGCGTCGGGCGTTCGCGCGCGAAGAAGGTGTGCGTCGATGCCGGAGTGAATCCGGCCACCAAGATCAAGGATCTCACCGAGGCCGAGGTCGACAAGCTGCGCCAGGAAATCGCCAAGTTCGGCGTGGAAGGCGATCTGCGTCGCGAAATCGGTATCTCGATCAAGCGCCTGATCGACCTCGGCACGTATCGCGGTCTGCGTCATCGCCGCGGCCTGCCGCTGCGCGGTCAGCGCACGCGCACGAATGCACGTACCCGCAAGGGTCCGCGCCGCGCGATCAGAAAGTAATCAGCTCCATCGAGTAATCCGGCCAGGATGGCCGGTGTTGCGGGTCTCGGATGACCATCAGAGCAAAATCAGAAGTCCGGCCAGGATGGCTGGTCTTTCATCTGGTCAGGGTTGACTGCGAAAGAATTTGAGGAACCACCGGACCCATGAACAAGCCGGCAGCCGCCGTCAAGGCAAAGAAGAAGACCAAGCGCGTGGTGACGGATGCCGTTGCCCATGTGCAGGCTTCCTTCAACAACACCGTAGTCACGATCACCGACCGTCAGGGTAACGCGCTGTCATGGGCGACGGCCGGCGGTGCAGGTTTCCGTGGTTCGCGCAAGTCGACGCCGTTCGCAGCCCAGGTTGCTGCGGACAAGGCCGCGCGCGCCGCCGCCGACTACGGCATCAAGACCGTCGAAGTGCGCATCAAGGGCCCGGGCCCGGGTCGTGAATCGGCGGTGCGCTCGCTCAACAATGCGGGCTTCAAGGTCACCAACATCATCGACGTGACGCCGATTCCGCACAACGGCTGTCGTCCGCCGAAGAAGCGCCGGGTTTAAGGGAAACATTATGGCTCGTTATATCGGACCCACCTGCAAGCTCGCGCGCCGTGAAGGCGCCGACCTCAGCCTCAAGAGCCCGGCACGCGCGCTCGATTCGAAGTGCAAGCTGGAGCAGAAGCCCGGCCAGCACGGCGCCACCGGTGCCAAGCGCGGTCGTCTTTCCGACTACGGCGTGCAGCTGCGCGAGAAGCAGAAGGTCAAGCGCATCTACGGATTGCTCGAGCGCCAGTTCCATTCGTATTACCAGAAGGCTTCGGGCCAGAAGGGCAATACCGGCGAGAACCTGCTGCGCATGCTGGAATCGCGCCTGGACAACATCGTCTATCGGATGGGTTTCGCAGTCACCCGCGCCGCCGCGCGTCAGCTGGTTTCGCACGCTGCGATCCGTGTCAACGGCAAGAAGGTGAACCTGCCTTCCTACCAGGTGCGCCCGGGCGACGAGATCGGCGTCAGCGAGCGCGCCCGGAATCAGTTGCGCATTCAGGAAGCGCTGACCGTCTCGCAGGAGATGGATCTGGTGCCGGCCTGGATCGAGGTCGATGCGAAGAAGGCGAGCGGCCTGCTGAAGGCGCTGCCGGAACGTTCGGACCTGCCGTCGGATATCAACGAAAGCCTGATCATCGAGCTGTACTCGAAGTAATCACGTTTCAGGCCGGATCTGGTTTTCCGCGTTAAACACACCATTTGAAGGGTCCGACTGGACTCTTGGAGTCAACCTGATATGGCGGCAACGTCAACCAATGTGCTGCGCCCGCGCGGCATTCAAGTAGAGCGCATCGGCAACGATCGCGCCCGCGTCGTCGTCGAACCGCTGGAACGCGGCTTCGGCCACACGCTCGGCAACGCGCTGCGCCGCGTGTTGCTGTCCTCGATTCCCGGCAGCGCCATCATCGAAGTCGAAATCGACGGCGTGCTGCACGAGTACACCACGCTGGAAGGCCTGCAGGAAGATGTCATCGAGGTGCTGCTGAACCTCAAGGACGTCGCGATCCGCATGCACGGCCACGACGAAACCACCCTCACCCTGAGCAAGAAGGGCAAGGGCGTCGTGACGGCGGGCGACATCAAGGTCGATCACTCGGTCGAGATCGTCAATCCGGATCATGTGCTCTGTCACCTGACCAAGGATATCGCGCTCAACATGCGTCTGAAGGTTGCGCGCGGCGTCGGCTACCAGCCGGCCACGGCGCGTCGCCTGCCGGACGAGGAAGCGCGTCCGATCGGCCGCCTGCAGCTCGATGCATCGTTCTGCCCGGTTCGCCGCGTCGCCTACAACGTCGAGAGCGCGCGTCTGGAACAGCGTACCGACCTCGACAAGCTCGTGCTCGACGTCGAGACGAACGGCGCGATCGATGCCGAGGAAGCGGTGCGCAAGGCCGCGGAGATCCTGCAGGATCAGATCAGCGTGTTCGGTGATTTCACCCGCCGCGAAAGCGCGGATGCGAAGACCGACAAGAGCGGCGTCGACCCGGTGCTGCTGCGCCCGATCGACGATCTCGAACTGACCGTGCGTTCGGCCAACTGCCTGAAGGCCGAGAGCATCTACTACATCGGCGATCTGGTTCAGAAGACCGAAGTGGAACTGCTGAAGACGCCGAACCTCGGCAAGAAGTCGCTGACCGAGATCAAGGACGTGCTGTACCAGCGCGGCCTGCAGCTCGGCATGAAGCTCGAAAGCTGGCCGCCGCCGGGTCTCGTGCACGGCATGCAGTTGGGCTGAGCAGGGAGTCGCGCGCTTGCGCGCGGCTGTAAAGGGTAGGGTAAACAGGGAAGCGCGGGGCAGGGCAAGGCGTCCGGATCGGAATGCCTCTACCATTGACCCTTTCCAGGGCGCGCAAGCGCCCGACTTCCACGCTCAACGAAGTCGCGGCATTCGATCCAGAAGTCGCACATAACGGAACATAAGCCATGCGCCACCAGAAATCCGGACGTAAGTTCAGCCGTACCAGCAGCCATCGCGAAGCGATGTTCAAGAACATGGCGGCGTCGCTGTTCAAGCACGAGCTGATTCGCACCACCCTGCCGAAGGCGAAGGAACTGCGTCGCGTCGCCGAGCCGCTGATCACGCTGGCCAAGACCGATGGTGTCGCCAATCGTCGTCTCGCCTTCGCGCGTCTGCGCGACAAGCAGGCGGTCGGCAAGTTGTTCGTCGAGCTCGGTCCGCGTTACCGCGAGCGCAAGGGCGGTTATCTGCGTCTGCTGAAGTGCGGTTTCCGCGTCGGCGACAATGCGCCGATGGCGTATGTAGAACTCGTCGACCGTCCGCGCACGGATGCTGATCAGGCTGCGGATTGAGTCAGCGCGCACCAGGTTCTGCAGAGCCCCGGCATGACCGGGGCTCTGCATTTCTGGGTAACGAGAAAGTTGCCGACGAAACGCCGCAGCGCGATCTGTCGCCGACGTGGGTTCTGGTTCTCGGTGTGCTGCTCGGCACCTTGTACGCTTCGGGTATCGCGATATCGCTGCGAGGCGGCCCGCGCGGCGACGAGCTCTATCACTACGCGCAGATCCATCTGTTCCGCGAGGGTGATTTCCGCGTCCTCGATTATTACCTCACGACGATTCCGGGTTATCACGCCGGCGTCGCGTTGCTCCTGAAGCTGGCCGCGCTCGATTCACTCGGCGCCGCGCGTGTCGTGACGGCGCTGTTCGGGCTCCTGGCGATCGCCGGATTTCATGCTCTGCGACGTATCGCCTGGCCAGGTACGCAGACGCTCGCGACGGCGCAGCTGATGGTGCTGCCGATCCTGGTACCGCTGTTCTTCCTGGTCTATACCGATGTACTCGCGCTGGCCTTGATCCTGTGGGCTGCGGTGGCGACCCTGCATCGAAGGCATTGGCTGTCCGCGATGGCGTTGTGTGCAGTCGTGCTGGTGCGACAGAACGACGTGGTCTGGGCCGCGTTCCTCGCTCTGGTCGCGCTGCGACCGCAATGGCGCACGCGAGATTGGACCTCGAGCCCGGCGCTTGCCGTGCGCGCGTTGCCGTATCTCGTACCTCTCGCGGTATTCGCGGTTTTCTGGGCGTGGAACGGCTCGATTTCCCTTTCGCACACTCAGGCAGCGCTGCATCCGCAATTGACCGTGCATGCGGGGAACGTCTTCTTCGCCTTGTTCCTCGCCGGCGCGTTATTGCCGTTGCAGACCTTGCAGGGCGTTGGCGAATTTGCGCGCTCCGCACGCCGGCAGCCGTGGCTGGTGTTGCTGCCGGTTGTAGTTTTCGCGCTGTATTGGTGGACATTTCGCGCCGACAATCCGTACAACTCGGCACTCCCGGATTTCTATCCGCGCAACGCATTCGTGCTGGCACTGGACAGCGATTGGACGTGGCGCGCCGGCGCGGGGTTGGTCATGACACTGGCCGCCTGCGGCCTCGCGCAGACGAAACTTCGACCATCCGGGGCAGGATGGCTGTATCCGTTCGCCGCCATTTTCCTGATGTCCTCCTGGCTCATCGAGCAGCGCTATGCTCTCGTCCCGCTGACTCTCTGGCTCGCATTCCGCCAACAGCGTCGATGCGCTGTCGAAAGCGTGACGCTGGCACTTTGGCTGTTTCTTGCGGTCTGGGTTTTCTGGGGAATCGCGACCGGCCGGTTTTTTCTCTAGCCGATCACGATCTACCGGGTCCTTCCATCTCTTGCAGCGGTGACAACGATGAACTCCAATCCATTTGTGTGGCCGTTTCGCATGCAGTTCCTGCTCGGCGGAATCGCTTGTGCCGCCTTGCTCGCCTACGCGATCTACGAACAGTTCGCGATGGGCATCGAGCCCTGCCCGAAGTGCATCTTCCAGCGCATCGCCTTCATGGCGATGGCGCTGTTCTTTTTCACCGGTGCGATCCACGCACCCGGCAGCAAAGGGCGGCGCATTTACGCGATCCTGGTCGCGATCGCGGCGGCGGTCGGCGTGGTCATCGCCGCGCGCCATCTGTATGTGCAGCTCGCACCGCATGATGAAATGATGGAAGGCTGCGGCCCGGGACTCAATTACCTGCTCGAGTCGTTCCCGATCGCTGATGCGATCAAGAAGGCGTTCATGGCCTCGGGCGATTGCGGCGAGATCAACTGGACCTTCCTCGGTATCACGATGCCGGGCTGGACCCTGATCTGGTATGTGCTGCTCGGCGGCGGCGCGCTCTGGGCCGGTTTCCGCAAGCGTGTCACGGGCGGGCTTTTCGCTCGGGCTTGAGGTGATTGTGCTTATGCGTTAGGTGTTGCGCCGGGCCTGTGGCATCATCGTTTTCCGCAACGCAACATACGGCATGATCATGAGGTCGATCGAGCGCAACATCAGCCCCGTCCGCGAAGCCGTCGGCTGGACGCCGCCGTCCTGGTTGCAGCGACCGCATACGCAGCAGCCGGTGTACGACGACATCGCCGAACTCGATCATGCGCTGGCGCAGTTGCACGCGCTACCGCCGCTGGTGACCTCGTGGGAAATTCTCGCGCTGAAACGCCTGATCGCCGACGCCGCCGAGGGCCGCCGCTTCGTGCTGCAGGGTGGTGACTGCGCGGAAAGCTTCGACGATTGCAGTTCGCCGCTGATTTCAAATCGCCTGAAGGTGATGTTGCAGATGAGCCTCGTGCTGGTGCACGGACTCAAGCTGCCGATCGTGCGCGTCGGGCGCTTTGCCGGCCAGTACGCGAAACCGCGCTCAGCCGATACCGAAACACGGGACGGCGTGACCCTGCCGTGCTACCGCGGCGACCTCGTCAACGGCTCGGCTTTCACTGCGGCTGCGCGTCGCGCCGATCCACAGCGTCTGTTGCGCGGCCATGCGCATTCGGCGATGACGATGAACTTCGTGCGCGCGCTGATCGATGGCGGCTTCGCCGATCTTCATCATCCGGAATACTGGGATCTAGCCTGGGTCGAGCACTCGCCGCTGCAGGGTGAATACCGGCAGATGGTCGAGGCGATCGGCAACTCGCTGCGCTTCATGGAAACGCTCGCCGGCGATTCGATCGGAAGCTATCAGCGTGTCGACTTCTACACTTCGCACGAAGCGCTGGTCTTGCACTACGAACAGGCGCTGACGCGCCAGGTGCCGCGGCACTGGGGCTGGTTCAACCTTTCCACGCATTTCCCGTGGATCGGCATGCGCACCGCCGCGCTGGACGGCGCACACGTCGAATATTTCCGCGGCATCCGCAATCCGGTCGCGATCAAGATCGGACCGTCGGTCACGCCGGACCAGCTGTCGCGCCTGGTCGACGTGCTCGACCCGGATAACGATCCCGGCCGTCTGACCCTGATCCACCGCATGGGCGCGGCGAAGATCGAAAGCGCGCTGCCGCCGCTGCTCGCCGCGATGAAAGCCGCCGGGCGCAGACCCCTGTGGATCTGCGATCCGATGCACGGCAATACCGAGACCCTCGGCACCGGCGTGAAGACGCGTCGCTTCGAAAACATCCGCAGCGAACTCGACCGTGCATTCGACGTGCACGGCAGCGCCGGCACGCGACTCGGCGGCGTGCATCTGGAACTGACCGGCGAGAACGTCACCGAATGTCTCGGCGGCGCGCGCGACCTCACGGAAACCGATCTTGCGCGTGCCTATAAATCGCAGGTGGACCCGCGTCTCAACTACGAACAGTCGCTCGAAATCGCGATGCTGATCGTGCGCAAGCGCGGTAGTACCTGAGCGATCAGACTGCTCGACGGTCACGCTCTGCAAGGGCGGGGATCATCGCTGCAGCCGGCGCGTGTGCGCTTGACACCGTCGACTGCGATTGTGCAGATTCGACCTCGTGAAGCAGCGCACATCCTTCGGCCAGCGTACGCTCGGGCGCGAGTACTTCGTGTCGAACGACACCTTTCGCGCCGAGCGCGACCGCATCTTCATGCGCTCGTGGCTTCTGGTCGGACATGTCTCGCAGCTCGCCGCCGGCGGAAACTATTTTCTGTTCGAACTCGATCGCGAAAGCGTCATCGTGGTGCGCGACGCGAACGGCGCGATCCACGCCTTCCACAATCACTGCCGGCATCGTGGCAGTCGGCTTTGTCAGGAAACATCCGGCGCGCTGGGGTCAGCGATCCAGTGTCCGTATCACGCATGGACGTACGGACTCGATGGCGCGTTGCGCGTGGTACCGGCGATGACCGAAGTCGCTGGTTTCGATCCGGCCGACTATCCGCTGCACCCGGTCGCGATCGAAAACTGGCAGGGGTTCCTGTTTCTGAATCTTGCCGGCGTACCCACGCCATTCGCCGAAGCGCTGCCGGCGCTGGCCGGAAAATTCGCGCATCGAAACACGAGTGAACTTCGGTCCGCGCATCAGGCGACGTACGAAGTCGAGGCCAACTGGAAACTCATTTTCCACAATTTCAGCGAGTGCTATCACTGTCCGACGGTGCATCCGCTGCTCAACAAGCTGACGCCGTTCCGCAACTCCGAGAACGATCTCGACGACGGTCCCGTACTCGGCGGCCCGATGTGGATGACCAATCCCGAAGGCAGCATGACGATGGACGGCACGCGCTGCGCCGAACCGCAGGCGGAGCTGTCCGCGACCGAACGTGCGCGGGTCTACTACTACACGCTGTTCCCCAGCGCCTTCATTTCATTTCATCCGGATTACGTTCTGGTCCATCGCGTGCAGGCACTCGCGCTCGATCGCACGCGCGTCGTGTGCGACTGGTATTTCCATCCGGCGGCGATGGCGTCGCCGCAGTTTGATCCGCGGCCCGCTGTCGAATTCTGGGATCTGACCAACCGGCAGGACTGGACGCTGTGCGCGAACGCACACCTCGGGGTGACTTCGCAGAGCTGGCAGCCCGGCCCCTATTCGGAGCTGGAAAGCCAGCTGGCGGCATTCGACCGGCACTACCTGCGAGTGCTGGACGACCACTCGTAAGCGACGTCGCGCTGGGCGCCGACGCGCCGATGAATCTCAGGATGCGTGCCGGGGCAGCCTGCTGCTGCGCGCGATCCGGAATCACCGGAATCGTTCGCGCGCGCAGGCAGGCTGCATCGATCAGGCAGCGGCGCGCGAAGCCCGCTTGCGATCGTTCTCGGTCAGATGCTTCTTGCGCAGACGGATCTGCTTCGGCGTGACCTCGACGAGTTCGTCTTCCTCGATGAATTCGAGTGCCTGTTCCAGCGACATCTTGATCGCCGGCGTCAGCTGCACGTTCTCGTCCTTGCCGGCGGCGCGGATATTGGTCATCTGCTTGGCGCGCAGGGCATTGACCGTGAGGTCGTTGTCCTTGGAGTGGATGCCGACGAGCTGGCCTTCATAGATCTGGTCGCCTTCGCTGACCAGCAGACGTCCGCGTTCCTGCAGGCTGACCAGCGAATAGGCAGGCGAGGGGCCCTGGCCGTTCGAGATCATCACGCCGTTCGGACGCTTCGCGATCGCGCCTTCCGACTTCGGACCGTAATGGTCGAACACGTGGAAGAGCAGGCCGGTGCCGGCGGTGATCGTGCGGAACTCGGTCTGGAAACCGATCAGTCCGCGCGCCGGAATCATGTAGTCCAGCCGCACGCGTCCCTTGCCGTCCGGCTCCATGTTCGAGAGCTGGCCGCGGCGCATGCCGAGGCGTTCCATCACGCCGCCCTGGTAGGCTTCTTCCATGTCGACGACGAGTTGCTCGATCGGCTCGCTGAGCACGCCGTCGATGTTCTTGATGATGACTTCCGGTCGCGAAACCGCCAGCTCGTAGCCTTCGCGACGCATCGTTTCGATCAGTACCGACAGATGCAGTTCGCCGCGGCCGGAGACCTTGAACTTGTCGGGGTCGGAGGTTTCCTCGACCTTCATCGCGACGTTGTGCAGCGTCTCGCGCATCAGGCGCTCGCGGATCTGGCGACTGGTCAGGAACTTGCCGCCGCTGTGTTCCTTGGTGCCGGCGAACGGCGAATTGTTGACCTGGAAGGTCATGCTGATGGTCGGCTCGTCGACGTGCAGCACCGGCAATTGTTCCGGCGCTTCCGGCGCGCAAATCGTGTCGGAAATGCCGAGACTCTCGATCCCGTTGATCGCGATGATGTCGCCGGCTTCCGCTTCGGCCACCTCGCGGCGCTCCAGGCCCATGAAGCCGAGCACCTGCAGCACTTTCGCGTTGCGCTTCTTGCCTTCGCGATCGACCACCGCGACCTGCATGTTGGTGCGCACCTTGCCGCGCTGGATGCGGCCGATGCCGATCAGGCCGACATAGTTGCTGTAGTCGAGCTGGCTGATGCGCATCTGGAACGGGCCTTCCGGATCGACCTTCGGCGGCGGCACATGCTTCATGATCGCTTCGTACAGTGGCGTCATGTCGCCCGAGCGCACGTCCGGATCGAGGCCGGCGTAGCCGTGCAGCGCGGAGGCGTAGACGACCGGGAAGTCGAGCTGCTCGTCGGTCGCGCCGAGGCGATCGAACAGATCGAAGGTGGCATTCAACACCCAATCCGGACGCGCGCCGGGCCGATCGACCTTGTTGATCACGACGATCGGACGGAAGCCCATCTGGAACGCCTTCTGCGTCACGAAGCGCGTCTGCGGCATCGGGCCGTCCATCGCATCAACCAGGATCAGCACGGTGTCGACCATCGACAACACGCGCTCGACCTCGCCGCCGAAGTCGGCATGTCCGGGCGTGTCGACGATGTTGATGCGGTTCTCGCGCCAGGTGATCGCGGTGTTCTTGGAAAGGATCGTGATGCCGCGTTCCTTTTCCTGGTCGTTGCTGTCCATCACGCGTTCGGCGAGCACGGTGCGCTCGCTGAAGGTGCCGGACTGCTTCAGCAGGCAGTCGACGAGAGTGGTCTTGCCGTGATCGACGTGGGCGACGATCGCGATATTGCGCAGATTTTCAATGGACATGGCGATAGGTCCCGCCGCAGGGCAGAACAAGGGCTCTTGAACAAAATTAGGTCGATTATACCTGTTTACGACGCTGCTTGCCGCGTCGCAACACGCTGCGCTGCCAAGCCGCACGGGTGCCGGCCAGACGCCAATCGGTTAGTCTGCCCGCCCCCAAGAAAACGACGGAACCCCCTGCATGTCCACTCTTCCGGAATTGACCGCCGAAATCGCCACCAAGCACGGCACGATCCACCTGCGCCTGTTCGCCGAACAGACGCCGCTCACGGTCGCCAGCTTCGTCAATCTGGCTCAGCGCGGCTACTACAACGGCCTCAGCTTCCACCGCGTGATCGCCGACTTCATGGTCCAGGGCGGTTGCCCGCATGGCAGCGGCACCGGCGGCCCGGGCTACAAGTTCGAGGACGAGATCGTGCCGAGCCTGAAGCACGACCGCGGCGGCATCCTGTCGATGGCGAACGCCGGCCCCGGCACCAACGGCAGCCAGTTCTTCATCACCCATACGGCGACGCCGTGGCTGGACGGCAAGCACACCGTGTTCGGCGCCGTCGTCGACGCCTCCGACAAGGCGATCGTCGACAAGGTGCGCGGCAACGACGCGATCGAGTCGATCACGATCAAGGGCGATACCGCACCGCTGCTGGAAAAAGAGAAAGCGCGCATCGACCAGTGGAACGCGATTCTGGATCGCGCCAGGTAATCGGCGAGAAGAACGCAAGAAGAAGCCGGCGCAGAATCCTCCGCGCCGGCTTCAGGTCTTCGATGCAACGGCCGCGATGGATGGCGGCCGCGCGATTCGTCGCGACAGCCTCAGGGCGAGGTGTTGCGGCGGACCATGTGGTAGATCAGCAGCAGGATGATCGCGCCGATCACCGAGCCGATGAAGCCCGCGGTCTGGCCGGCGTGATACCAGCCGATCGCCTGGCCGACCCAGGTCGCGACGAACGAGCCGACGATGCCGATGATCGCGGTGATGATGAAACCGCCGGGATCCCGGCCGGGCATCAGGAACTTGGCGACGATGCCGACGATCAGGCCGATGATGAAGGTCATGATGATGCCGTGTGAACCACCGAATACTTCCATCGTGAATCTCCTCTGTGGGGGAACGTCGGGTTTGCGCAGTGCACTTTAGCCGCAGAATCCGCCGGACGCGGTCCGCGTCACAGAAGTTTGCGCGTTCGCGCGCACAAACGCGATAAGGTGTGGCCGGCGGCTGCGGCTATGGGAGCGAGACCATGAATGCGGAACCGAATCGGGTTCGTGTCGACCCGGGCGCCTCCGGCCAGGCCATGGCGGCCCTGCTGCGCATCCAGCAGCAAGCCTTCCGCAACGAGATGAATCCGTCGCGAGCGATCCGCCTCGATCGTCTGGATCGCCTCGAACGTCTGCTGGAACCCGAATCCGAGCGCGAGTTCATCCGCCTGATCGCGGAAGATTTCGGCACCCGCTCGCAGGTCGAGACCGTGTTCGCCGAAACCATTCTGGTGCGCGCGGGCATCCGGCATGCGCGCCGTCATCTGCGCGCCTGGATGAAGTCGCAACGCGTCGCGACCGCGCTGACCCAGCGTCCGGGCCGTTCGCTGCTGCTGCGCCAGCCGCTCGGCGTGGTCGGCATCATCAGTCCGTGGAACTATCCGCTGCAGCTCGCCCTGGCACCGCTGATCGGCGCGATCGCGGCCGGCAATCGCGCGATGCTGAAACCGTCGGAACTGACGCCGCGTTTTTCGCAGGCGTTGCAGGCACGTATCGCCGCGTTGTTCGCGCCGGACGAGGTTGCCGTTGTGACCGGCGACGCCGACGTCGGCAAGGCGTTTTCCGAGCTGGCGTTCGATCACCTGGTATTCACCGGATCGACCGCGGTCGGCCGGCTCGTCGCGCAGGCCGCTGCGAAAAACCTCACGCCGGTGACGCTGGAACTCGGCGGCAAGTCACCCGCGATCGTCGATGCGTCGGCCGATCTTTCGATCACCGCGGAGAGGCTCAGCTTCGGCAAGCTGCTGAATGCCGGTCAGACCTGCATCGCGCCCGATTACGTGCTGGCGCCGCGTGCGCAGGTGCCGGCGCTGGTCGAAGCGCTGCAATCGAGCATGCAGCGGCGCTATCCCTCGATCCAAGCCAATCCCGATTACACCAGCATCATCAGCGACCGCCATTACCAGCGCCTGCGCGGCTTGGTCACCGACGCACGCGAGCAGGGTGCGCGCGTGATCGAACTCGCTCCGGCCGGCGAAACTGCGGATGTGGCGAAGCGCAAGTTCGCGCCGACCTTGCTGCTCGAGGTGAATTCCGCGATGCGCGTGATGCGCGAGGAAATCTTCGGGCCCGTTCTGCCGATCATTCCCTACGACAGCGTCGACGCAGCGATCGATTACGTCAACGCGCACGATCGCCCGCTCGCGCTGTACTGGTTCGGCAACGATCGCGCGCACCGCGAGCGCGTGCTCGCCGAGACGATTTCCGGCGGCGTTTCGATCAACGAAACCCTGCTGCACATCGCGCAGGAAAGTCTGCCGTTCGGCGGCGTCGGCGCTTCCGGCAACGGCCACTATCACGGCGAGTTCGGGTTTCGTCAGTTCTCCAAGGAAAAGCCCGTCTTCATCCAGTCGCGCTGGTCCGGCGTGCGTCTGCTGTATCCGCCGTACGGACCTTTCACTGAGCGTCTGCTGCGCCTGTTGTCGCGCATATCCTGATTCGACGTCGCGCGCCGCCGGCGCGCACGCGAGGTCGCATCGGCGTTCGTGATTGCGGCGGCGGCAGGCGAGAGCGGAGCGAACCGCGTGATCGCGTGGTAAAATTCCGGGTCACGTGAAACCGTTTCGTCCCCTTTTCGAACACTCCCCGGAGTAGTCATGCCGAATCTTGCGGCGCGGATGAGCCGCGCCAAACCCAGTGCGATCATGGCGGTGGCCGAGAAGGCCAAGGCGCTGAAAGCGGCGGGTCGCGACATCGTCAGTTTTTCCATCGGCGTGCCGAACTTCCTGCCCGGCGATCACGTCTACGCCGCCGCGCGCGACGCGCTCGGCAAGGACAGTGGCCAGTACGGATCGAATCGCGGTCCGGATGCATTGCTCGATGCCTTCCTCAAGCATCTCGAAGACGGCGGACTCGGCGGCTACACGCGCAAGAACCTCGCGACCGGCGTCGGCGCGAAACATGTGCTGTACAACCTCGCCGAGGCGCTGCTCGATGCGGGCGACACGATCGTGTTTCCGGTGCCGTACTGGACCACCTATGTCGACATCGCTGACATCGTCGGTGCGAAGACGCGCCTGATGCCGTGTCCGGCCAGCCAGAACTACAAACTGACGCCGGCCCAGCTCGATGCCGCCTTGCCGGGCGCCAAGGTTTTCCTGTTCAACAATCCGTCCAACCCGACCGGCATGGTCTACACCAGGGACGAGATCGCGGCGCTCGCCGATGTGCTGGTGAAGCATCCGGACGTCTGGATCGTGTGCGACGACATCTACAACCGCATGGTGTTCGACGGCGTCGGCTATCACAACTTCATCAATGCGCGCCCGGAATTGCGCGAGCGCGTGATCCATGTCGACTCGTTGTCGAAGACCTACGGCATGCCGGGCTGGCGCGTCGGTTTCATCGCCGGACCCGAGCGCATCGCGCAGGCCATGGTCACGCTGAATTCGAACCACATCACGAATCTGCCCGAAGTCGTCAACGCGGCGGCGGTAGCGGCGTTGACCGGACCGCAGACGATCACCGAGCAGAAGTGCGCCGAGTTCCAGCACAAGCGCGACCAGGTGATGGAGGCAATGTTGTCGATACCCGGCGTCGTGTGTCCGAAACCGCAGGGCGCGTTCTACGTGTTTCCGGACATCTCGGTTGCCTTCGGCAAGAGCCACAACGGCGTGAAGATCGGCAGCGATGTCGACTTCTGCAATGCGCTGCTCGAAGCCAAGGGTGTCGCCTGCGTGCCGGGTTCGGCCTTCGGCGATCCGAAGGCCTTGCGCATTTCCTACACCTGTCCGACGGCGCAGTTGCCCGAAGGGCTGAAGCGTTTTCGCGAGTTCTTCAGCGAGCTGACCTGAGCGTCGGGAATCGGCGATGAGCTGCGGGAGTTGCAGGAACCCGCGCTGATTTTCCGATTCCCCTCCCGGCTTCAACTCAATATTTTCGATTTCCTTATTTTCGTTTCCCCACTTCCCATTCCCGGAGTTTGCGCATGAAATCCCCCGTCCGTGTTGCCGTGACCGGCGCCGCTGGCCAGATCGGTTATGCCCTGCTGTTCCGCATCGCCGCCGGCGACATGCTCGGCAAGGATCAGCCGGTGATCCTCCAGCTGCTGGAAATCACTCCCGCGCTGGCTGCGCTGCAGGGCGTGGTGATGGAACTCAATGACTGTGCGTTTCCGACCCTGGCCGGTGTGGTCGCCACCGACGATGTGAATGTCGCGTTCAAGGACGTCGACTACGCGCTGCTCGTCGGCGCACGTCCGCGCGGCGCCGGCATGGAGCGCAAGGATCTGCTCGAGGCGAACGGTGCGATCTTCTCGCCGCAGGGCAAGGCACTGAACGAACACGCCAAGCGCCACGTCAAGGTGCTCGTGGTCGGCAATCCGGCCAATACGAATGCGCTGATCGCGCAGCAGAATGCGCCCGATCTCGATCCGAAGCAGTTCACCGCGATGGTCCGCCTCGATCACAATCGCGCGCTGTCCCAGCTCGCCGAGAAGACCGGCAAGCACACGACCGACGTGCGCAAGCTGACGATCTGGGGCAATCACAGTTCGACGCAGTATCCGGACATCCATCACGCCAGCGTCGACGGCAAGCCGGCGACGAGTCTGGTCGACAATGCCTGGTACAAGGACACGTTCATTCCGACCGTGCAGCAGCGTGGCGCGGCGATCATCAAGGCGCGCGGTGCGTCCTCCGCAGCGTCGGCGGCTTCGGCTGCGATCGATCACATGCACGACTGGGCGCTCGGCACGCCCGACAGCGACTGGGTCTCGATGGGCATTCCGTCCGACGGTTCCTACGGCGTCGCACCTGGCGTGATCTACGGCTATCCGGTCACGATCAAGAACGGCAAGTACGAGATCGTGCAGGGCCTGGAAATCAACGCCTTCTCGCGCGAACGCATGGACGCGACTGACAAGGAATTGCGCGAAGAGCGCGCCGGCGTCGAGCATTTGTTCGCGAAGCAGTAATCCGTTTCCCTTCTTCCGCGGGAGAAGGGAACGATCATCAAGGGCATCAAATCATGAAGCAATTCGCGATCGTCTTCGTCGCCACGCTCCTCGCCAGTGCCGGCGCCTTCGCCGGTGAAGGCATGTGGACTCCGGACAATCTTCCGAAGCAGGATGTGCAGGCGAAGTACGGCTTCACGCCGGATGCGAAGTGGAGCGAACACGTGCAGAAGGCCGCATTGCGGCTCGCCGGCGGATGTTCGGGTTCGTTCGTCTCGCCGAATGGTCTGGTGCTGACCAATCATCATTGCGTCAACAGCTGCGTGCAGCAGCTGTCGACCGCCGAGCACGATTTCATCAAGAGCGGCTTCCTCGCGAAGGAAGAAAAAGACGAGATCAAGTGTCCGGAAATCGAACTCAACCGGCTCGACAAGATCAGCGATGTCAGCGCGCGCGTGAAGCAAGCGACCGCGGGCAAGAGCGGCCAGGACTACAGCCGCGCCGAAAAAGCGGTGAAGTCGGACATCGAGAACGAGTGCGTCGGCAAGGACACCGAGCACACGCGCTGCGACGTGGTCAGTCTGTATCACGGCGGCGTCTACGACGTGTATCGCTATCACCGATTCCAGGACGTGCGTCTGGTGTTCGCGCCGGAACTCGCGGCGGCGTTCTTCGGCGGCGATCCCGACAACTTCAACTTCCCGCGCTACGACCTCGACATGGGCGTGCTGCGCGCCTACGAGGGCGGCAAGCCGGCCAGGGTCAAGGACTATTTTCCGTTCTCGAAGAACGGAGCGGACGAAGGCGAGGCGACCATCATCGTCGGAAACCCGGGCGGCACCGATCGCCAGCTGACCGTTGCGCAACTGGAATCGACGCGCGACGACGAGCTGATTCCGTATCTGTTCCTGCTCGCCGAACGCCGCGGCGTGATCGAACAGTTCCGCAGCCAGAGCGCCGAGAACTGGCGAGTTGCGCAGAACGATCTGTTCGGCACCGAGAATTCCTTCAAGGCGCTGCGCGGTCGGCTGCAGGCGCTACAGGATCCGGCCGTGTTCGAGCTGAAGCGCAGCGAGGAAACGCAGTTGCGCGAGTTCGTCGCCGCCGATCCGGCACGCAAGGCGAAGTACGGCGCGGCCTGGGACGAGATCGCGAAAGCCGTCGCGCTCCATCGCAACATCGACGATGCGTATTCCTTCATCGAAGGCGGTCGCGGGTTCTATTCCAAGTACTTCGAATATGCGCGTTCGATCGTGCGCGGCGCGGCCGAGCGCGGCAAGCCGAACGCCGAACGTCTGCGCGAGTTCACCGAATCGAGATTGCCGAGCGTCACTCAACGCCTGTTCTCGACCGCGCCGGTTTATCCAGAGTATGAAAAGGTCAAGCTGGCGTGGTCGCTGACCAAGCTGCGCGAACACCTCGGCAGCACTGATCCCTTCGTCAAGCAGGTGCTCGGCAAGGAATCGCCCGAAGCGCTGGCGAAGCGCCTGATCGACGGCACCAAGCTCGGCGATGCGGCCGCGCGCAAGGCGTTGTGGCAGGGTGGCGCCGATGCGGTCGCGCAATCGGACGATCCCTTCATCGTGCTCGCGCGCAGCATCGATGCGCCGGCGCGCACGGTGCGCACGCGCTACGAGAACGAAGTCGAGTCGGTGATCGACAAGAACGCCGAACTGATCGCTGCCGCACGCTTCGAGAAGTACGGCACGCGCGTCTATCCGGACGCGACCTTCACCGAGCGCTTCTCGTTCGGCGAGGTCAAGGGCTGGGAAGAAAAAGGCAGCACCGTGGCTCCGTTCACGACGATCGGCGGCGCCTTCGAGCATGCGACCGGGTTCGAGCCGTTCGCGCTGCCGCAGTCCTGGATCGATGCGAAGCCGCGCTTGAATCTCGATCAGCGGTTCGATTTCGTCAGCACGAACGACATCATCGGCGGCAATTCCGGCAGCCCGGTGATCAACAAGAAAGCCGAAGTGGTCGGCCTCGTCTTCGACGGCAACATCCATTCGCTCGGCGGCGACTATTGGTACGACGAGCGCCTGAATCGTTCCGTTTCCGTGCACAGCGGCGCGATCCTCGAAGCGCTGCGCAAGGTCTACGGCGCCGATGCGCTGGTCAAGGAACTGGAGTTGGCGCGCCCGCGCTGACCCACGTCGCCGGCCTTCGTGCCGGCGCTCGCAGGCGAGTGACTGCGCCGCATCGGCGCAGTCATGGCGGCGCGGAGCAGGCAGCGCCGCACGGTTTCGACTATCGTCGTGATGGTCGCGAAGGCGGGCTGCTCCCAAGCTGTCGCACGGACCGTGAGGCGATGCGCGCATGAGCTACGACGAGCTGTACCGGCAATCGATCGAGCAACCCGAGCTGTTCTGGGCCGGGCAGGCCGAGGCGATTCATTGGCACAAGCCACCGCGGCAGATTCTCGATTATTCCAATCCGCCGTTCCGGCGCTGGTTCGTCGGCGGCGAAACCAATCTCTGCTACAACGCCGTCGATCGGCATCTGCCCGCGCGCGCCGATCAGGCTGCGCTGATCGCGATATCGACTGAAACCAACAGCACGCGCGAACTGAGCTACCGCGAGCTGCATCGCGAAGTGAACACGTTCGCGGCGGTGCTGAAGTCGCTCGCCGTCGGCAGGGGCGATCGCGTCGTCATCTACATGCCGAACATGGCCGAGGCGGTGATCGTGATGCTCGCCTGCGCGCGCATCGGGGCGATCCATTCGGTCGTGTTCGGCGGATTCGCCGCGCACAATCTCGCGCTGCGCATCGACGATGCCGAGCCGGCCCTGCTGATCTGCGCCGACGCCGGCATGCGCGGCGGCAAGGTGATTGCGTACAAGCCGCTGGTCGATGAAGCCTGCGCGAAGGCGAACACGCCGCCGCCGCATGTTCTGATCGTGAGCCGCGGTCTTGATCCGCACTGCGCCCGCATCGAAGGTCGTGATCTGGACTATGCGAGCCTGCGTCGAGATCACGAAGATGCCGAGGTCGAGATCGAATGGCTGGAGTCGAACGAGCCGAGCTATCTGCTCTACACCTCGGGCACGACCGGCAAACCGAAAGGCGTGCAGCGCGATGTCGGCGGTTATGCGGTCGCGATGGCGATGACGATGCGCACGACCTTCGACATCGGACCGGGCGATGTGATGTTCTGCACGTCCGATGTCGGCTGGGCCGTCGGCCATTCCTACAATGTGTACGGTCCGTTGATCGCGGGCGCAACGGCGATTCTCTACGAAGGCCTGCCGACCAGCCCTGATCCCGGCATCTGGTGGAAGATCTGCGCCGACTACGGCGTGCGCACGATGTTCTCGTCGCCGACCGGCATCCGCGTGCTGAAGAAGCAGGACCCGGCGTGGCTCGCGAAACACGATCTGTCGAAACTGCGCTGGCTGTTCCTCGCCGGCGAGCCGCTCGACGAACCGACCGCGCAATGGATCACCCAAGGCATCGGCAAACCGGTGATCGACAATTACTGGCAGACCGAAACCGGCTGGCCGACACTCACCTTGCTGCCGGGGCTCGATCTCAAACCGGTGAAATTCGGTTCGCCCGGTTTTCCGAATTTCGGTTTCAACATGCGCATCATCGACGAAGTCAGCGGCAACGATGCCGCGCCCGGCGAGAAGGGTGTGCTGACCTTCGTGCCGCCGCTGCCGCCGGGTTGCCTGACCACGATCTGGAACGATGACGCACGCTTTCTGCGCGGCTATTTCGATCACTTCAAGGATCTGCTCTACAGCTCGCTCGATTGGGCGATCCGCGATGCCGACGGCTACACCTTCCTGCTCGGACGCACCGACGACGTCATCAATGTAGCCGGCCATCGCCTCGGCACGCGCGAGCTCGAAGAGGCCTGCGCCACGCATCCGGCCGTGGCCGAAGTCGCCGTGGTCGGAGTCGCCGACGAATTGAAGGGACAGGTGCCGATCGTGTTCGCGACCTTGAAGCAGTCGCTCGGAGAAACGCCGGCCGAGGCTGCCGGTGCGATGCGGCAATGCGTGGTCGGCATGCTCGGCAGCATCGCGAAACCGGCGCGCGTGTACATCGTCGGCGCGCTGCCGAAGACGCGTTCGGGCAAGCTGCTGCGGCGCTCTCTGCAGGCGATCGCACAATCGACCGACCCCGGCGACCTGTCGACGCTGGACGATCCGAACGCACTCGCGCATTGCCGCGAGGCGCTCGAGCGCGGACCGGATGCCGGCAGCTGAGCGCTGCGCGCGAATCTTTTACCGACGCCAATCGGCTGATCGGCTAAAATGGCGCTCTTTGTGTGCGGAGCCGACATGACCCAGAACGCATCCGCCGGCGCGCGCTTTCGCGCTGCCGTCGCCGAGGAAAGCCCGTTGCAGGTGGTCGGCGCGATCACCGCCTACGCCGCGATGATGGCCCGACGCGTGGGTTACAAGGCGGTCTATCTGTCCGGTGGCGGCGTCGCCGCGAATTCGCTCGGCGTGCCCGATCTCGGCATCAGCACGATGGAAGACGTGCTGATCGATGCGCGCCGCATCGTCGACGCGACCGGCTTGCCGCTGCTGGTCGACATCGATACCGGCTGGGGCGGTGCATTCAACATCGCGCGCACGATCCGCTCCTTCACCCGCGCCGGCGTCGCCGCCGTGCACATGGAAGACCAGGTCGGACAGAAGCGCTGCGGTCACCGGCCCGGCAAGGAAGTCGTGTCGCTCGGCGAAATGGTCGATCGCGTGAAGGCCGCAGTCGATGCGCGCGAGGACGCAGGTTTCGTGATCATGGCGCGTACCGATGCGGCCGCGGTCGAGGGCGTGCAGGCGGCGATCGATCGTGCGTGTGCGTATGTCGAAGCCGGCGCCGACATGATCTTTCCGGAGGCGATGACGTCGCTCGACGACTACCGGAATTTCAAAGCTGCAGTGAAGGTTCCGATCCTCGCCAATCTCACCGAGTTCGGCTCGACACCGTTTTTCAGCGTCGACGAACTGCGCCAGGCGAATGTGGATATCGCGCTGTACTGCTGCGGCGCCTATCGCGCAATGAACAAGGCGGCCTTGAATTTCTACGAGACCGTGCGTCGCGACGGCACCCAGAAGGCGGCCGTGCCGACGATGCAGACCCGCGCCGAGCTGTACGATTTTCTCGGCTATCACGACTACGAACACAAGCTCGACGCGCTGTTCGCCGGCGGCAAGCGCGAAGGCTGAAGCGATGTCAGCGCGCGAGCGTTCGATGACCGGCGCCGGAGCAGGGCGAAACTGGGACGCGATCGCGGCCGTGATCGCGGCACTGATCGGCCTGCTCGCGCTGTGCGTGTCGGCCTACACCGCGAGTATCCAGCGCCAGCAGGCGAAAGCCCAGGTGTGGACGCATCTGATGTTCGCCAACTCCGACACCGAACAGGCCCTGCTGGTGGTCAACAAGGGCGTCGGACCTGCGCGCGTGGGGAGCTTTCGCGTGTATGTCGACGGCAAGGCGCAGCACAGCTGGGACGGCGTCATGCAGGCGCTCGGCACCAACGCGCCGCCCGACATGGAGCAGTCCACCATCGCAGGTTCGGTGATCGCGGCGAACGAGAAACTCGACTATCTCAAGTTCCCCGGCAAGGACGCCTGGCTGGCATTCCACAAGCTCAGAAGCCATATCAAGTTGCGCGCCTGCTACTGCTCGGTGCTCGACGAGTGCCATGTCTACGACGAGCGCGCCGCGCGGCGCGACAGCGCCGACATGGCAGCTTCGACCTGCGATGTTTCGGAAAGCGAGGAATTCTCGCAGTAGTGCAAACGTTGACGATTTCATTGCATCCCCGACGAAAGAATGGAGACACACCATGAGTGAAGCGGACCAGCCGGTACCTTTCAAGGCGAAGAAATCCGTCGCACTGTCCGGCGTTGCCGCGGGCAACACCGCGCTGTGCACGGTCGGCCGCACCGGCAATGATCTGCACTATCGCGGCTACGACATCCTCGATGTCGCGACGACCTGTGAGTTCGAGGAAATCGCGCATCTCCTCGTCCACGGTAAATTGCCGAACGTCGCCGAGCTCGCCGCCTACAAGACCAAGCTGAAGTCGCTGCGCGGTATTCCTGCAGCGGTCAAGCAGGTGCTCGAACAGTTGCCGGCCTCGACCCATCCGATGGATGTGATGCGCACGGCGGTATCCGCGCTCGGCTGCGTGATGCCGGAGAAGGACGATCACAACCATCCCGGTGCGCGCGACATCGCCGACCGCCTGATGGCCTCGCTCGGATCGATCCTGCTCTACTGGTATCACTACGCGGTCAACGGCAAGCGCATCGAGGTCGAGACCGACGACGATTCGATCGGCGGTCATTTCCTGCATCTGCTGCACGCGGAAAAGCCACGCGAACTCGAAGTGCGCGCGATGCACACCTCGCTGATCCTCTACGCCGAACATGAATTCAATGCATCGACGTTCGCGGCGCGCGTGATTGCCGGCACCGGCAGCGACATGTATTCGGCCATCACCGGAGCGATCGGTGCGTTGCGCGGCCCCAAGCACGGCGGCGCCAACGAGGCCGCGTTCGAGATCCAGAAGCGCTACGACTCGGCCGACGAAGCCGAGGCCGACATCCGTGCGCGCGTCGCCGCCAAGGAAGTCGTGATCGGGTTCGGCCATCCGGTCTACACGGTCAGCGATCCGCGCAACAAGGTGATCAAGGAAGTCGCGCGCGAGCTCTCGGCCGACCAGAAGAACATGAAGATGTTCGACATCGCCGAGCGCCTGGAGTCGACGATGTGGGAGGTCAAGAAGATGTTCCCGAATCTCGACTGGTTCAGCGCGGTCAGCTATCACATGCTCGGCGTTCCCACCGCGATGTTCACGCCGCTGTTCGTGATTTCACGCACCTCCGGCTGGAGCGCGCATGTGATCGAGCAGCGCATCGACGGCAAGATCATCCGGCCGAGCGCGAACTACATCGGTCCGGAAGATCTGACATTCGTGCCGCTGGCGCAGCGCTGAGCGCGGTTGCGCTGAAGTCCGCGCGGTTCGGAAAGATACCCGGCCTGGATCTGCTCAAGGCCGGGTGAATCAAGGCGCGACACTCGCGCCGGAGTTCCGGCAGCCGCGCTCAGGCGATACCTTCGTCGGCGAGCACGCGACGCACCGCCGGATCGGCCTCGATGCGCGCAACGAAACTCGCCAGATGGTCGAGCCCGGCGAGGTCGACATGCAGCGCTTTCGCCCAGCGCAATACGACGTAGAGATAAGGATCGGCAATCGAGCGCGCGCCGGCAATCCAGTCGCGACCGGCAAGCTGCGCATCGGCGCGCTCGAACAATGTGCGCAGCTGGGTCTTTGCGTGTTCCTTCGTCTTCACGATCGCGGCGTGATCGTCGAGATAACTCATCGAGCCGAACAGCGGCTTGAACAGCGGATGCACGTCGGAATTGACGAAGGCGAGCCAGCGATTCACTTCGGCACGGCTCTGCGGGCTGCCGTCGCCACCGAGCTTCGCTTCCGGATGCAGATCGGCGAGATAGTTCAGGATCGCGATGTTCTGTGTCAGCGTCCAGCCGTCCACTTCGAGAACCGGCACGGCGCCGGCCGGATTGATCTTGAGGAATTCGGGCTTCGCGCGTTCCTCGCGACTGAGGCGCTGCGTCTCGTACGGCTGTCCGATCCATTCGAGCGCGATGTGATCAGACATCGAGCAGGCGCCGGGTGAATAATAGAGTTTCATTGCATCTCCTTGGGGTTGATGACTCGACCTCGCGGCATCGCTTTTGAATCTGCGAATCTTCGCGCTGCGTCGCCGCGTGATCGCACTGCTACAGCGACGCGGCCAGTCGCGTGCCCTGGGCGATCGCACGTTTCGCGTCGAGTTCCGCGGCGACGTCGGCGCCGCCGATCAGGTGGGTCGTCGTCCCGCTCGCCGTGAACGCCGCGTGCAGCGCACGATTCGGTTCCTGGCCGGCGCAGATGATGATGGTGTCGACTGCCAGCAGCTGCGCCTTGTCGCCGAGGCGGACGTGCAATCCCTCTGCGTCGATGCGTTCGTACTCGACGCCGCCGAGCATCGTCACACGTTTGGCTGCAAGCGTCGAGCGATGCACCCAGCCGCTCGTCTTGGCGAGGCGCTTGCCGGGTTTTCCAGGCGTGCGCTGCAACAGCCAGATCTGTCGTGCCGGTGGTTCCGGCGCCGCCTTGACCAGACCGCTGCGCGCAGCCAGCGACATGTCGACACCCCATTCGCGTGTCCAGCGTGCGACATCGGTCGTCGGCGACGGCGCGTTCTCGACCAGAAATTCGGCCACATCGAAACCGATGCCGCCGGCACCGATGATCGCGACGCGCGAACCCACCGTCGCACCGCCGCGCAGCACGTCGACGTAGCTCAGCACGCTGGCGTGTTCGCTGCCGGGAATCTGCGCGACGCGTGGACTGACGCCCGTCGCGAACACGACCTCGTCGAAGCCCTGCAGCAGCGCCGGCGTCGCCGTGGTGGCGAGCTGCAGCGCGACACCGGTTTGTTCGATGCGGCGCGCGTAGTAGCGCAGGGTTTCCTGAAATTCCTCCTTGCCGGGAATGCGCTTGGCCATGTTGAACTGGCCGCCGATTTCGCTCGCCTGCTCGAACAGCGTGACCGCATGGCCGCGCTCGGCCAGTGTCGTCGCGCAGGAAAGGCCGGCGGGACCGGCGCCGACGACGGCGATGCGCTTCTTCCTAGTGGCCGGCCGCAGCACGAGTTCGGTTTCATGGCAGGCGCGCGGATTGACCATGCAACTCGCACGCTTGTTCTCGAACACGTGATCGAGGCAGGCCTGATTGCAGGCGATGCAGGTATTGATGTCGAGCGCGCGATCATCGCGTGCCTTCGCGATCCACTCGGGATCGGCCAGCAACGGACGCGCCATCGAGACCATGTCGGCATCGCCCTCGGCGAGGATGCGCTCGGCAACCTCGGGCATATTGATGCGATTGGTCGTGATCAACGGAATGCGCACTTCCGCCTTCATCCGCCGCGTGACCCAGGCAAACCCCGCGCGCGGCACGCTGGTGACGATGGTCGGAATGCGCGCCTCGTGCCAGCCGATGCCGGTATTCAGAATGGTTGCGCCGGCCGCTTCGATCTTGCGCGCGAGCTGCACGATTTCTTCCCAGCTCTGGCCGCCGTCGACCAGATCGAGCATCGACAGCCGGTAGATGATGATGAACTCGCGCCCGACCGCGGCGCGCGTGCGGCGCACGATCTCGACCGCGAAGCGCTGACGTTTTTCGACCGAGCCGCCCCAGTCGTCGTCGCGACGATTGGTGCGTTCGGCGAGGAACTGGTTGATCAGATAGCCTTCCGAACCCATCACCTCGACGCCGTCGTAACCGGCGTCCTGCGCGCGCCTCGCGCAGCCGACGAAATCGCCGATCGTGCGTTCGACCGCGCGGCTCGACAGCGCACGCGGCGTGAACGGCGTGATCGGCGACTTGATCTTCGACGGCGCGACCGAGAGCGGGTGATAGCCGTAGCGACCGGCGTGCAGGATCTGCATGCAGATGCGTCCGCCTTCGGCGTGCACGGCGCGCGTGATCTTGCGATGCCGCGACACCTGCCACGGCATCGAGAGGCGTCCTCCGAACGGCGCCAGCCAGCCTCGGATACTCGGAGCGATACCGCCGGTTACCATCAGGCCGACGCCGCCGCGCGCTCGCGCCGCAAAATACGCCGCCAGCTTGTCGTAGTCGCGCGCATGATCTTCCAGCCCCGTGTGCATCGAGCCCATCAGCACGCGATTGGGCAAGGTGAGGAAGCCGAGATCGAGCGGGGCGAACAGGTTCGGGTAGCGCACGCGGGCAGCCTCGGATTCAAACGATCGTATGACGATGCCCGGAATCTGCGACGACGACAAGTCCGAAGCCGTTCCATGCGAGGGAAGGGCGTGGTTGCGAGCACCGATGTCGCTGAGTTCAGTGCGTGATGCGCAGCACGATCAAGGTCTGATCATCGACGCCGAGCGGGCCGCCCTGATGCGCGATCACCTCGTCACGCAGCAAGGCGAGCAGAGCGTCGGGTTCAGCAGGTCCGCCGGCAACCAGTGCGCTCAGTCGCTCGCTGCCGAAAGGCTCATGCAAAGCATTGCGCGTTTCCACGATGCCGTCGGTATGCAAAATCAGGGTGTCGCCGGATTCGATCGCGAAGCTGCTGTTCTCGAAAACATGGTCGCGCAGGATGCCGAGCGGAATCTGTTCGCCGGCGCCGCGCGCGACGACCTCGCCGCCGCGTTTGTGCAGCAAGGGCGGATGGCCGGCGTCGACATAGGTTGCGCGGCGCAGGTCGGGCCGATACAGCAGCGCGAACGCGGTGAGAAAATGATGCCGCTGGCGGCGCGAAAAGAAATAGCGGTTCGCATAGGTCAACGCGCCGGCGGGTCCGCTCTGCTCGTCGCCTTGATAGGTTCGCAGAATCGCATCGAATTGCACCGCTTCCATCGCCGCCGCGGCGCCGTGACCGGACACATCGGCCAAGGTCAACGCCCACAGATCGAGCGGGTCGCGCGGGAAATCCGCCGGCGCGCGCGCCGTCAGGTTGACCAGATCGTAGTAATCGCCGGCGGCGGTTTCGGCCGGTTGCCAATGCACGGCGTAATCGAGACCGCGGATGACCGGATTGTCGGGCAGCAGCAGGCGCTGCACGTCGGCGAGGCCTTCGATCGCCTCGCGCTGGCGTGCCGTTTCATTGCGGAGTGCGCGCGTCGCGATCGGCCGCACGATCAGGCTTGCGGCGAGATTGACTTCGAGCAGCAGGGCTTCGCGATCGATGCCGTCGAACGCGTGTGCACAGTTGCTGCCGAAGATCAGCCAGTGACGGACCGTGCCGGAATTGACGATCGGAACGCCGAGCAGCGCAGCCGGTCCGCGCATCGCCTGCGCGAATGGTTGGATGGCGTCGCCCGCGGCAATCCGCAGTGTCTGCAGCTCGCTCGTGCGGAACAGCGTCGCCGTCAGTGCATCATCGAACCGCGGTAGTGTCGTGCGTTCGCCGAAGGGATCGACGTTCGCCACATGCTCGTGGCCGTCCGTACCGATCATTCCGGCGATTCGGCATTCGCCTCGACGCAGTGCGTCCACCAGAACCAGCGCGAGCGAGCACGCCGCAAAGCGCTCCGCGAAATGCGCGTGCAGGACGCGCAGCGCCTCGGCGGAGTCGCCGTCGAAGGCACTCAGGCGCAGGAGGCGATCGAGGGTTGCGTCGGACGTCGGCACGGCGGCGAAGTTGGCGGAAGCGACGCGATTCTGCGCGCCGCCGCGCATCGCTACCAGCCGGCCAGCGAAAGTTTGCCGATCGTGCTGCCCGATTCCAGACGCGCGTGAGCGGCGCGCAGGTTCGCCGCGTTGATCGTGCCGAGCGTTTCGGTGTGCGTGCTTTCGAGTTCGCCGGCGTCGACCAGATCGGCGATGCGCTCCAGCATGCGATGCTGCTCGATCATGTCCGGCGTCTTGTAGCGTGCGCGCGCGAACATCATTTCCCAATGGATGCCGACGCATTTGGCCTTCAGCGGATCGCCGATATTGAGCGGCGCGCTCGGTTCCACGATCAGGCCGAAGTGACCTTGCGGCGCGATGAGTTCGCCCATCTCCTGCCAGTATTTCGCGGTGTCGGCGAGGTTGACGATCGCATCGACCTGATCGAAGCCGAGTGCCTTCAACTGCGCGCTCAGCGGCTCGCGATGATCGATCACATGCGTCGCGCCCATCCGCGTGCACCAGGCGACGGTTTGCGGTCGCGACGCCGTCGCGATCACGCGCATCCCCGCACGCCTGGCGAGCTGGATGGCGATCGAACCGACGCCACCGGCGCCGGCGATGATGAGCAGCGATTTGCCGCGATCGGCACCGTCCGGATCCAGGCGCATGCGCTGGAACAGCAATTCGTAGGCGGTGATCGATGTCAGCGGCAGGGCTGCGGCCGCGGCGCAGTCGAGCGTCTTCGGCTTGCGCCCGACGAGGCGTTCGTCGACCAGCTGGAACTGCGCGTTGCTGCCGCTGCGCGTGACGTCGCCGGCGTAGTACACGGCGTCGCCCGGCTTGAACAAGCTGACCGCAGCGCCGACCGACTCGACGACGCCGGCGGCGTCGTAGCCGAGAATCTTCGGTGCCGATTCGACCTCGGGTTTCGGCGAACGGATCTTGGTGTCGACCGGGTTCACCGAGACCGCCTCGATGCGCACGAGCAGATCGTGCGCAGCGGCTGTGGGTTTTTCGATCTCGACGTCGAGCAGGGATGCAGGATCGGCAATCGGCAGGTAACGCGTGAGTCCAATGGCTTTCATCGCACGGCTCCGGTAGTTGCGATCAGAATGCGGAAAGCACCAGGCCGCCTTCGGCGCGCAGCGCTGCGCCGTTGATCGCCGATGCAGCCGGGCTTGCGACGAAAGCGACGAAGCGCGCGATCTCGATCGGCTCGATGAAACGGCGCAGCAACGAAGTCGGACGCACGCTCTCGAAGAATTTCTTCTCGAACTCCGCAGCGCTGATGCCTTCCTGCTGCGCGAGCTGTTCGACGAAGGTGCCGACGCCTTCCGACCGCGTCGGGCCGGCAAGGACCGAATTCACCGTGACGGCGCTGCCGCGCGTCAGTTGCGCCATGCCGGCGGCAATCGCGATCTGTGCGGATTTGGTCATGCCGTAGTGGATCATTTCGGCGGGAATCTGCAATGCCGATTCGCTCGAGATGAAAACGACGCGGCCGCGGTTGCGCTCGAGCATGCCCGGCAGATAGTGCCGCGACAGACGCACGCCGCTCATCACGTTGGCATCGAACAGGCGCTGCCAGTCTTCGTCCCTGATCGCAGCGAATTCGCGCGGCTCGAAGATGCCGACATTGTTGATCAGGATATCGACCTGCGGAACCTCGGCAATCAGCGCGGCGGCACCGTCGGCCGTCGACAGGTCGGCAGCGACGCCGCGCAGTGTCGCGCCGGGCACGATTTGCGCGAGCGTGGCCATCGCGGCGTCGACGCGCGCCTGCGTGCGACCGTTGACGACGACGGCAGCGCCGTTGCGCGCGAGTTCTTCGGCGATGGCGTAGCCGATGCCCGCGGTCGATCCGCTGACCATGGCCGTCTGGCCGGAAAGGGAAGGGGTCATTGCAGATCTCTCAAGGCAAGGGTCGACGGGATGTGAGGATTATCCGGCGGCGGGAGCCGGCGCGTATAGATCGCATCGGCTGTTGCCGCGTATCCGGCATTGTCCGGATGCAAATGGTCGCTGGCGTTGCGGGCTGTCGAAAACCGCATGGAACGCGTGCGCTGCCGCAGCGCGAACGGCGAAACTGACGACGACATCGAACCACAGCGCCGGCGCGGCCAGCCGCCGTCAGTTCTGGCAAAATGTTCGACCCTCGCCGCCGCTCGGGCGTGCGAGGTTTCCCCACCGCTATGGAAACGCATATGTCCGGACATGACATCCGCTCGGCCGTTCGCCCCGACCCCGACCAACCGATGGTCGATATCGCCGACTATGTCGCCGACTACTCGATTCAATCGAAGGAAGCCTTCGATACCGCGCGCTACATGCTGCTCGATTCGCTCGCCTGCGCGATGCTGGCGATGAAATTTCCGGAATGCGTCAAGCACCTCGGTCCGCTGGTGCCCGGCGCCGTGTTGCCGGGCGGTGCGCGCGTGCCGGGTACGAGCTGGGAGCTCGACCCCGTGCAGGCCGCCTACAACATCGGCGTGCAGGTGCGCTGGCTCGATTTCAACGACACCTGGCTCGCCGCGGAGTGGGGACATCCGTCCGACAATCTCGGCGCGATTCTCGCCGTCGCCGACTATCTCTCGCGCAAGGCGGAGCGCGAAGGCGGCACGCCGGTGACCGTGCGCGATGTGCTCGGTCACGCGATCAAGGCGCACGAGATCCAAGGCTGCTACGCGCTCAAGAATTCGTTCAATCGTGTCGGCATGGATCATGTGATCCTGGTCCGGCTCGCCTCGACCGCCGTGGCGACGCAGATGCTCGGCGGTGGTCGCGAGGAAATCATCAACGCCGTTTCGCACAGCTGGATCGACAACGGCGTGCTGCGCACGTATCGGCATGCACCGAATACCGGTCCGCGCAAGAGCTGGGCGGCCGGCGATGCCTGCCGTCGCGCCGTGACCCACGCGTTGAATGCGGTCAAGGGCTGCGTCGGTTATCCGTCCGCGCTGAGCGCGAAGACCTGGGGCTTCTACGACGTCGCCTTCAAGGGAAAGGCGTTCGAGTTCGAGCGTCCGTTCGGCAGCTACGTGATGGAAAACGTTCTGTTCAAGATCAGCTACCCGGCGGAGTTCCATGCGCAGACGGCGGTCGAGTGCGCGATGCAACTGCACTCGCAGGTGGCCGGGAAGATCGACCAGATCGAGCGCATCGTGATCGAGACGCAGGAAGCGGGCGTGCGCATCATCGACAAGACCGGGCCGCTGGCGAACTACGCGGACCGCGATCACTGCATCCAGTACATGGTCGCGGTGCCGCTGATCTTCGGCCGTCTGACCGCGGACGATTACGCCGACAGCGTCGCCATCGACCCGCGTATTGATGCACTGCGCAATCGGATGGAAGTGCGCGAGAACGCGCAATTCACCAAGGATTACTTCGATCCGGACAAGCGCTACATCGGCAACTCGGTGCAGGTGTTCTACAAGGACGGCAGCTCCACCGAGAAGGTTTCGATCGACTATCCGATCGGACATCGCAAGCGCCGCGCCGAGGGCATTCCGGTGTTGCTGAAGAAGTTCGAGGCAGCGCTGGCGCAGCATCTGCCGGCGCGGCAGGTGCAGGCCATCGTCGACCTCAGTCGCGACCCGGCAGCGCTGGATTCGATGCCGATTCACCGGTTTGTGAACCTGTTCTCGCTTTGACTGACTGTTGACTTAACGGCATCTTCACAAAACGCTAGCTGTAGCGCATTGATACCGCTAGAATTCCGCCGCAGCCCCGGACCCATGTTAAAGTGTTAAGTGCACGTTTCCTCCGCGTCATTTCGGCGTAGAATCGGAACAGTGTTGCGTCCTGCGAGGGGTTGGGCCGGCGCATGAAGAACCAAAAACGAGAGAGGAGACTCTGAATGAAACGTAATGCCCTAAGTGCGCTCATCGCCCTGGCGCTCATCGGCGGCACCGCCGCAGTGCACGCGCAGGATTCCGGTAACTGGTACATCGCACCGCGCATCGGTGCAGACATCCCCGACAGCAATCGCAAGACCGATGCGTCTGTGTGGGGCGGCATCGGTGTCGGCGTGTGGGTCAACCCGCACCTCGCTGTCGACTTCGAATACGCCATCAACAATGCCGATTTCAAGGACAACTCGTGGCGCGTTCGACAGGGCACCGGCGGCGACAAGCAGTGGGAAAACGTCACCCTCGGCGTGACCGGCCGCTGGTTCTTCGGTGACGAAGGCTCGCAGTTCCGTCCGTACGTGCTGGCCGGTGTTGGCGCGCTGCGTCATACCGCCTACTCGGGTGCGCTGGCTGAAGGCACCGGGCTCGACAATGATGCGTGGGACCCGTTCGTGACGGTTGGCGGCGGTGTGCAGTACAACGTGTCCGATCGTGTCGCGCTGCGCGGTGAAATCGCGGCTCGCTACGACCACGACAACAACACCGAGAACAACCTGGCGCAAGCCCTCGGCTTCAACTTGAAGCGCAAGAGC
>Ga0247779_1000224_pt1 | contig 41880 bp, 36 predicted proteins | sample UWRJL221509R5_FD_179925 | JGI IMG/M metagenome (GOLD analysis project Ga0247779, IMG submission 179925) | Plant litter microbial communities from Arlington Agricultural Research Station in Wisconsin, United States - UWRJ-L221-509R-5 | ecosystem: Environmental > Terrestrial > Plant litter >...
CTCAACGCAGGATCGGTGACGCTTAGTTGCGGTCGGCTTGCGGCGCGCGTTCGGTGATCACACCGGTGTCCGTCGATGCGGGGGCGGTCGACGTGCCAGCGGCGGTGTTGTCGGTCGACAGGCTGCTGTTGGTGCTTGTCGACATGCCGTTGTCGGTACTGTTGGCGCTGGCGGCGGACGGATCGGCCGGTGCAGGCGCCATGCTGTCGGCGGCCGGCTGCTGTTGCTGCGTCGTGTCGGTGGCGGCCTGGGTGCCGTTGTCAGGCGTGCGCCAGTCGTTCGTGGCGGTGGAGCCGTCACTCACGGCCTGCTGAGCATCCTTCTGCTGTTGTTGGGCCGGGGCGTTCGGATCGAGCGACTGCGTGTTGCCGTCGTTGGTCTGTGCGTAGGCAAAACCCAGGGCGCTGACCAGGGCGATCGCGGCGGCGGCGGTAGACATGTGCTTCTTCATCTCTCTGCTCCTTGACGTTGCTTCCCCGGTTGCGGGGCGATGAGGTTGATAACCGGAAAAGGGTCACCGGTTGGGGATAACTCTAAAACTCGACGGGATCCAGAAGGGTCGGTGTGCGGCGCGGCGCGCCGTAGGACAAGGGCTGCTACGAAAGGTAACGAGCGCAAGACCTCGGCTATGCTGACCGCCATGCAAGGCACGACGCCGCCCACGCTTGCGATAGAAGAAGAGGATCCCGCGACCGGCGTGGCCCAGGTGCGGCCGCTGGGCGAATGGACTGTGCTGCCGCTGGGCGGGCTGTTCGAGCCATTGGCCGCACGCGTGGCCGAGCTCGCGCGCGGTGGCCGCCACCGCTGGGACCTGCGCGGTCTCGAGCGGCTGGACAGTGCCGGTGCGCTGCTGCTGTGGCAGGCCTGGGGACGGCGCCGCCCGGCGCAGTTGCAGTGGCTGCCCGAGCACGAGTTCCTGTTCGACCAGTTGAGCACGCCAGCCCCGGCCGGACCGGCGCCCATTGCGTCACAGATGTTCGGCGGGCGTGCAGTCTCGCGCCAGAGCCCCTTGCGCGAGGGCCTGGCGGTGACGGCGGGCCACCTGCTCGGCGCGACGCGGCTGCTGGGCCAGCTCGTGCTGGACCTGCGCACGCTGGCTCGCCGCCCGGGCCTGATCGCCTGGCGCGACATCTCCGCGCAGGTCTACCGCGCCGGCGCGCAAGCGCTGGGCATCACGGCGCTGGTGGGCTTTCTGGTGGGCATCACGCTGTCCTACCTGACCTCGCGCCAGCTGCAGGCCTTCGGCGCGGACATCTTCGTGATCAACATCCTCGGCCTGTCGGTCTGGCGCGAACTGGGGCCGCTGCTGGCGGCGATCCTGGTGGCCGGCCGCAGCGGTTCGGCGATGACGGCGCAGTTCGGCGCGATGCGGGTCACTCAGGAACTGGATGCACTGTCGGTGATGGGCATCTCGCACACGATCCGGCTGGTGATGCCCAAGCTCGTGGCCTTGGCGATCTCGATGCCGCTGATCGTCGTCTGGACCAGCAGCATGATCCTGCTCGGCGGTGCGGTGGCGGCGCGCGCGACGCTGGGCCTGGCCTATGTGCAGTTCCTGCAGGGCTTGCCGGCGGTGGTGCCGGTGGAGAACCTGTGGCTGGGCCTGTCCAAGTCGGTCGTGTTCGGCCTGCTGATCGCCTTCGTGGCCAGCCACTTCGGCCTGCGGATCAAGCCCAACAGCGAGAGCCTGGGCTCCGGCGTGACGCAGGCGGTCGTCAGCTCGATCACGCTGGTGATCGTCGTCGACGCGATCTTCGCGGTGGTGTTCTCGGGTGTGGGGCTGGGATGAACACGGGCTTGCCCATCATCGACGTGCAGCGCGTGACGACCGTGCTCGGGCGCGTCGTCATCCATCGCCAACTGAGCCTGCAGGTGAGGGCCGGCGAGGTGATGGCCATCATCGGCGGTTCCGGTAGCGGCAAGACCACGCTGCTGCGCCTGATGCTGGGACTGGAGCGGCCGGTGGCGGGCCGGGTGTGCGTGTTCGGCCACGAACTGGCCGATGGCGAGCCCGAGGTGCTGGCCCGCGTGCGCAACCGCTGGGGCGTGCTGTTCCAGCAGGGGGCGCTGTTCTCGTCGCTGAACGTGTTCGAGAACGTCGCGCTGCCGCTGCGCGAGCTCAAGAACGTGCCGTCCGAGATGATCGGCGAGTTGGTGATGCACAAGCTGGAGCAGGTGGGGCTGCAGGCGGCCGATGCGCGCAAGCGGCCCGCGGAGCTGTCCGGCGGCATGATCAAGCGGGTGGCGCTGGCGCGGGCGCTGATCCTGGACCCGCCGCTGCTGTTCCTGGACGAGCCCACCGCCGGCCTAGACCCGGCCAGCAGCAAGCAGTTTGTGCGCCTGATCGAAGGCCTGCGCGACGAGATGAAGCTGACCGTCGTGATGGTGACGCACGATGTGGATACGCTGTTCGCGCTGGCGGACCGCGTCGCCGCGCTGGCCGACCGGCGCCTGGTGGCGGTGGGGTCGGTGGCCGAGGTGGCCGTCGTCGAGCATCCGTTCATTCGCGATTTTTTCCTCGGTCACCAGGCACGCTGGGACGAGGAGAGCCTGCGCCTGTTCCGCCAGAGCCTGCGGGACTGTGCCTAGAAGGGGACTTCAGATGGAAAGCCGTTCACATGCACTCGTCACCGGCGCCTTCGTGCTGCTGCTGGGCCTGGCCCTGCTGGTCGTCGTCGCCTGGTTCCGCAACGACGACGGCGACACGGTCGGCTACACGGTCGTCTCGCAGACGGGCGTCTCGGGCCTCAACGTCAAGGCGGCGGTGAAGCTGCGCGGCGTGCCGGTGGGCAAGGTGTCCTCGATCGTGTTCGACCCGAAGCAGCCGCGGCAGATCCTCGTCGGCATCGACGTGGACAAGGCCGCGCCGATCACGGCGACGATGAGCGCGCGCCTGGGCTACCAGGGCATCACCGGCCTCGCCTTCGTCGACCTCGTGGACGAGACGCCGGCGAACGTGGCCGGCGCGCCGCGCGACCCGGAGGCGCGGATCGAGCTGAAGCCCTCGCTGATCGACCAATTGGCCAACGGTGGGCCGCGCCTGCTGGCCAACGTCAACGAAGTGACGCAACGGATGTCGCGCCTGCTGGGCGACGACAACCAGCAGGCCCTGTCGCAGACGCTGCGCCAGATGGGCGAGGCTTCGGGGCAGGTGGCGCAGCTGGTGCAGGAGCTGCGCCCGGCGGCGCAGGCGCTGCAGCCGCTGGCCTTGCAGGCGGGGCGCGAGATGCAGCGGGCCGATGCGCTGCTGCAGGGCGCGCAGCAGACCCTGCAGAAGTTCGACGGCCTGGCCTCCGAATCAACCTTGCTGGCCGAGGACCTGCGGCGCCGTGCGGCCACCTTGGACCGCCTGACGGCCGCCGCCGAGCAGTTGCAGACGACGACGCAGCGCCTTGAGCTTGCCCTGGTCGGCGCGGACCGGCCGCGCCCGCTGCCGCTGGTGGACCGGCTCGGCAATGCGGCGCAGGCCATCGAAGGTGCAGCCGCCAACGTCGGCGTGCTGGCGGAGCAGCCGCAGAGCCTGCTGCTGGGGCGGCAACCGCCGCCGCCGGGGCCCGGCGAGGCCGGCTTCGACGGGCGCAGCGACATCACCAAGAGCCGCTGAAATGAAACCCTATCTCTCCTTCTGCCTCGCCTTTGTCCTGGCCGCCTGCGCGAGCTCGCAACCGGCACCGGCCGTCTTCGACCTGGGCCGCCCGCCCGCCGCCGCACCGGCCCAGCCGGTCAACGTCCAGCTGCTGGACGTGACCGCGCCACCCTGGCTGGCGGGGCCTGGTCTTGCCTACCGGCTTGACTACAGCGAGCCGCTGCGCCGCCAGATCTACCGCGACAGCCGCTGGGCCGCGCCGCCGGCCGCGCTGCTGGCCGAGCGGCTACGCCAGCGCGCGGCGGCTTCCGGCGGCACGGGCAAGCCGGTGATGCTGCGGCTGGAGCTGGAGGAATTCGGCCAGGTGTTCGACGCGCCCGGCAAGAGCCGCGTGCTGCTGCGCCTGCGCGCCTGGCGGGAAGGGCAGCCGGCGCCGCGGGTCTTCGCGGCCGATCTGCCGGCGACGAGCGCCGACGCGGCGGGCGCGGCGCAGGCACTCGCCCGCGCGGCGGACGCCGTCGTCGATCAGCTGCTGGCCTGGGCGGCCACGCCGCCCTGAGCCAGCGCGATCACGCCCTGCCGGTGCAGGAAGGCCCGCGTGAGGCTGGATTCGGGCTTCAGGCGCTGGCCGATGTAGAGCTCCTTGCGGCGCTCGTCGATCTGGCGGCCCAGCTCGGCGGCCTTCAGCCGCAACGGATCGAGCCCGCGCGCCTCGGCCTGCGAGACCGATTGCCAGAGCTTGTGCATCGCCTGAGTGGCGAGCGCGGCGCGGGCCTCGTTGACGATCCGCAGCCGCGCCTGCACGAGCTGCTCGCAGTGCGCCAGCCAGTTGCGCAGCGCCTCGGCATTGCCGCCGGTCACCTGGGCCGGTGCTTCGCCGGCGGCCAGCAGCATCGCCTCGATGCGCCAGCGCTCGCCGGCGGCGTAGGCGGCGTTCAGCTTCATCATCTGTTGCTCGCGTGCGGCGCGCAGGCGTTCCTCGGGGCCGGCGCGGTCCGGGTGGATGCGCATCGCCGCGCGGCGGTACAGCATCTTCAGGGTCGGCGGTGCCCACTGCGCGATGTCGGCACCGATGGGCACCGGCGGCAGCGGCGCCGGTGGCGGCAGGCCTTCGAAGCGGGCCTGGTGGCCGGCGCTCGGCTCGCGGGCCTGGGGCAGCGTAGCGCGGGGCGCCTCGTGCGGTTGCGGCGCGAGCAGCAGGCCGCGCTCGCGCAGCATGCCGATCAGGTCCTGCGTGGTGCGGTACAGCTGCGCATCGAGCGCGCCGAGTTCCCTGTACAGCGGGCCGAGGCGGCTCAGGTAGCGCTCGGCGAAGGCCTGCACGTGGTGGCGCCGTTCGTTGAACTCATGCTCCTGCCCGTCGAGGTAGCGGCGCAGATCGGCGAGCGCCGCATGGCGGCGTTCGAGATCGCGACGGGTGATCGGCGGGGCTTGCATGGGCGCCTATTTTGCGCCGGGCGCCGCCGGGGCAAAGCACCGAACTGAAGGGGAAAGCTCAGTGGATCGGGTAACCCTCGGCCCGGCGCTCCAGCTCGTGCAGGAACTGCCGCGCGAGGTCGGACGCGGGTTGCAGGCGCTGGCCGATGTAGACCTGCTGGCGGCGCTCGGCGATCTGCGAGCGCAGGCGGCTGGCCATCACCTCCAGCGGATCGAGGCCGCGGGTCTCGGCGCGGGCGATGGCCTGGCCGAGCTCGCGCATCGGATGCAGGTTCAGCAGCGCCAGGTGCGCCTGGACGACCCTCAGCCGGCCCTGCGCGGCGATCTCGCTGCGAATCAGCCAGTGGCGGATCGCGTCGGCGCTGCCGCCGCGAACCTTGATCGGGTCTTCGCCGGCGGCCAGCAGCAGGCGCTCCAGCTCGGCGCGGTCGCCATGGGCGTAGGCCTGGTTGGCGGCCATCATCTGCTGCTCGCGTTCGCGCCGCGAACGTTCATCGGCGGCGAGGTCGGGGTGCAGGCGTTTGGCGGCGCGGCGGTACAAGGTCTTCAGCGGCGGCGGGCCCAGTTCGACCACGCCGCCGGGCGGCTCCGGCGGCAGCGGAGCGCCGGCCGGCAGCCGCGGCAGCGGGGCGATGTCGGTGGCCTTGGGCGCGCGCGGAATGCGGGCATCGATGCCGCTGCGGCGCAGCCCTTCGGCAAGCTCGGATGTGGTGCGGTGCAGCTGCGACTGCAGCGCGTCCAGCTCCATATACAGCGGTGCGAGCTGGTCGACGTAGCGGTCGACGAAGCGCTGGACCTCGTCGCGCAGCGCGGCGAATTCGGCTTCCTGGGCGAGCAGTTGGCGTTGCAGCGCGCCGAGGGCGTTGCGACGCTGCTCGAAATCCTGTCGGGTGATCGCGTTGTTCGCGCCGCTGCCATCCATGAGCCTATTGTGGGGCCGGAACAAGGCGCCCAGAAGTAGGAACAGCCCGCAAGCGGGCTGTCTTTTGTGAGCTGGAGTGTCAGCTCAAATAAACAGTTATTGCGACGCAGCGCTCGCTGCCGCATCGGCCGGTGCCGCGACCGGACCGCTGGCTGCCGGCATCGCTTCCGAGGCGGCCGGCGCCACGACGGGCACCGGCTCGGCCGGCTTCATGCTGGAGGCCGGCACCGACAGCAGTGGCACGATCAGCAGCGCGACGATATTGATGATCTTGATCAGCGGGTTGACGGCCGGGCCGGCGGTGTCCTTGTACGGGTCGCCCACGGTGTCGCCGGTGACCGCGGCCTTGTGGGCCTCGGAGCCCTTGCCGCCGTGGTGGTCGTCCTCGATGTACTTCTTCGCGTTGTCCCAGGCCCCGCCGCCGGTGCACATCGAGATGGCGACGAACAGGCCGGTCACGATCGTGCCCATCAGCAGGCCGCCGAGCGCGGCCGGGCCGAGGATCAGGCCGACCAGGATCGGCACGATCACGGGCAGCAGCGAGGGGATGATCATTTCCTTGATCGCGGCGGTGGTCAGCATGTCGACCGCCTTGCCGTACTCGGGCTTGGCCGTGCCTTCCATGATGCCCTTGATGGTGGCGAACTGGCGCCGCACCTCGACGACCACCGCACCGGCGGCGCGGCCCACGGCCTCCATCGCCATCGCGCCGAACAGGTAGGGGATCAGGCCGCCGATGAAGAGGCCGATGATGACCTTCGGGTCGCTGAGGTCGAAATCGACGTGCAGGCCGCGCGACTCCAGCGAGTGCGTGTAGTCGGCGAACAGCACCAGCGCGGCGAGGCCCGCCGAGCCGATCGCGTAGCCCTTGGTGACGGCCTTGGTCGTGTTGCCGACGGCGTCCAGCGGGTCGGTGACGGCGCGGACGCTGGCGGGCAGGTCGGACATCTCGGCGATGCCGCCGGCGTTGTCGGTGATCGGGCCGTAGGCGTCCAGGGCGACGACGATGCCGGCCATGCTCAGCATCGAGGTGGCGGCGACGGCGATGCCGAACAGGCCGCCCAGCGCGTAGGAGCTCCAGATCGCGAGGCACACGCAGAGCACCGGCCAGGCGGTCGACTTCATCGAGACGCCGAGGCCGGCAATGATGTTGGTGCCGTGGCCGGTGGTCGAGGCCTGCGCGATGTGCTGCACCGGCTTGTACTGCGTGCCGGTGTAGTACTCGGTGATCCAGACCAGCAGCGCCGTCAGCACCAGGCCGATCGCGCAGTCGCCGAACAGTGCCATTGCCGAGACTGTGCCGCCCGTGTTCAGCACGGCGCCTTCGGGGAACATCTTGATCGTGACGAAATAGAACGCGATCAGCGACAGCACGCCGGCGACGGCCAGGCCCTTGTAGAGCGCCGGCATCACGTTGGTCATTCCGGGCGTGGCCTTGACGAAGCCGCAGCCGATGATCGAGCAGAGGATGGACACGCCGCCCAGCACCAGCGGGTAGACGACCGCGTTGACCGTGGCGCCGCCGATCATCAGCGCGGCCAGCGCCATCGTGGCGATCAAGGTGACGGCGTAGGTCTCGAACAGGTCGGCCGCCATGCCGGCGCAGTCGCCGACGTTGTCGCCGACGTTGTCGGCGATCACCGCGGGGTTGCGCGGATCGTCTTCGGGGATGCCGGCCTCGACCTTGCCGACCAGGTCGGCACCGACGTCGGCGCCCTTGGTGAAGATGCCGCCGCCCAGCCGCGCGAAGATCGAGATCAGCGAGGAGCCGAAGGCGAAGCCCAGCAGCGGTTTCAGCGAGGCGCTGTCCACATGCTGCCCGCCGCCGGACAGCTGCCAGAAGAAGAGGCCGACACCCAGCAGGCCCAGGCCGACGACCAGCATGCCGGTGATCGCGCCGCCCTTGAAGGCGACGGCCAGCGCGGGGGCCATGCCTTGCGTGGCGGCCTGCGCGGTGCGCACGTTCGCCTTGACGGACACGTTCATGCCGATGAAGCCGCAGGCGCCGGAGAGCACGGCGCCGATGACGAAGCCGACGGCGGTGGTGAGATCCAGCGCGACGGCGATGGCGATCGCGAGCACGACGCCGACGATGGCGATCGTCTTGTACTGCCGCGCCAGGTAGGCGGCTGCGCCTTGCTGGATGGCGGAGGCGATCTCCTGCATGCGGGCATTGCCCGCGTTCTGGCTCAGGATCCAGCTTCGCTGGATGAAGCCATACGCGACCGCGGCCAAGCCGCAAGCCAGCGCGAAGTACAGCGCTACGTCCGTCGACAACATGTACGAGTCTCCTGTTGTATCTGCCGTTTGTGAGAGCCCGGGGCCTTCCTTCAACCAACGTACAGCCCGCAGGGCGCCGCGCCATGCTACGGGAAGGCGCGTTTCGCCGGTGTCGCAGGCGCTGGGTGTTTACCCGGCCAGTAGAATCCGGGTTTCCCCGGCCTTATCACAGAACAGAAGCAATCCATGAGCCTGCATAACGTCACGCCCGGCGCCAAGGCGCCCGAAGCCTTCAACGTCGTCATCGAGATCCCGATGAACGCCGACCCGATCAAGTACGAGGTGGACAAGGAAAGCGGCGCGCTGTTCGTCGACCGCTTCATGACGACGGCGATGCACTACCCGTGCAACTACGGCTACGTTCCGCAGACGCTGTCGGACGATGGCGATCCGGTGGATGTGCTGGTGATCACGCCGTTCCCGCTGACGCCGGGCGTCGTCGTGACCTGCCGCGCGATCGGCATGCTGAAGATGACGGACGAAGCCGGCGGCGACGCCAAGCTGCTGGCCGTGCCCACCAGCAAGATCCTGCCGATCTACGACCACTGGCAGAAGCCCGAGGACATCAACCAGATGCGCCTGAAGGCGATTCAGCATTTCTTCGAGCACTACAAGGATCTGGAAGCCGGCAAGTGGGTGAAGGTCGAAGGCTGGGTCGGCCCCGACGAGGCCAAGGCCGAAATCGTCTCGGGCATGGCCGCCTACAAGGCCGCGCAGGCGAACAGCAAGTAAAGCTTCCTATCCAACCTTGAAGGGCTGGTGCTCGGCCAGCTCGTTCACATAGGCGCGCATGCCCTGACCCTCGCGGGCGAGGAAGTCGGCGACCGCGTCGCGGAAATCCGGGTGCGCGAGCCAGTGGCTCGAATGCGTGCTCACCGGCAGCAGGCCGCGGGCCATCTTGTGCTCGCCCTGGGCACCGCCCTCGAAGCGCCGGAAGCCCTGCTCGATGCACCAGGCCAGCGGCTGGTAGTAGCAGGCGTCGAAGTGCAGGCAGGGCACGTGTTCGACGGCGCCCCAGTAGCGACCATAGGCCTCACCGCGCTCCGGATCGATCACGATCAAAGAGGCGGCGATGCGCTCGTCGCCCCGCTTCGCGATGAACAGCAGCCAGTTGTCGGGCATCGTTTCGGCGACGCGGCGGAAGAAGTCGCGCGTCAGGTAGGGCGTGCTGTGATGGGCGCGGTAGGTCAGCGTGTAGCAGCGGTAGAAGAAGTCCCAGTCGGCTGCGGTGATCTGGCCGCCCCGGCGCGCCTCGAAGACGATGCCGGCATCGCGTACCTTGCGCTGCTCCTGCTGGATCTTCTTGCGCTTCTCGCGCTGCATCGAGGCCAGGAAGGCCTCGAACGACGAGGGATCTCCGCTGCCCTGCCAATGGAACTGCACGCCGCTTCGCGCCATCCAGCCCTGTTGCGCGGCCGCCGTCTGGTCGGCGTCATCACCGAACAGCAGGTGGGCGGAGGACAGGTTCTGCTGCTCGGCGAGCGCCTGCAGGCCCTGTGCGAGCAGCGCGCGTGAGGTGTCGTCCTTGGCCAGCAGGCGGCTGCCCGGCACCGGCGTGAAGGGCACGGCGACGAGCAGCTTCGGGTAGTAGTCGAGGCCGTGGCGCCGGTAGGCGTCGGCCCAGGCCCAGTCGAACACGTATTCGCCATAGCTGTGGGTCTTCAGGTAGGCGGGGCAGGCGGCGAGCAGTTGCCGCTGGCGCTCGTCATCCCACAGGCTCAGGAAGAGCGGCTGCCAGCCGGTGTCGGCGATGGCGGACTTCGAGTCGTGCAGGGCCGCGAGGTACTCGTGCCGCATGAACGGTGTCGGGTGCGCCGAGCTCGCCAGCAGGGCGTTCCACGCTTCGGGCGCCAGGGCGGCGGGGCTGTCGTCAATGCGGAGGATGGGCATGGGTCTTCATTTTGATGGCAGGATGACATCCATGCATTTCGACAACCTTTACACCCACGACTTCGCTCGAATCGCCGTGGGCATGCCGCTGTGCCGGGTCGCTGATCCGGCCTTCAACGGCGAGCAGACGCAGGCCCTGCTGGCCGAGGCCGCGGCGGCCGGTGCGGCGCTGGTGGTCTTTCCGGAACTGGGCCTGTCCGCCTACACCTGCGACGACCTGTTCCATCAGCGCGCCTTGCTGGACGGTTGCGAGGCGGCGCTGGCGGGGTTGCTGAAGGCATCGGCGACCTTGCCGACGATGGCCATCGTCGGCATGCCGCTGATGGTCGAGCACCGGCTGTTCAATTGCGCCGTGGTGCTGCAGCGGGGCCGCATCCTCGGCGTCGTGCCCAAGACCTACCTGCCGAACTACGGCGAGTTCTATGAGGCGCGCCAGTTCGGTTCCGGAGAAGAGGCGCTCGCGGTCAGCTCGGTTTCGCTGTTAGGCCAGCAGGTGCCCTTCGGCAGCCGGCAGATCTTCGCGGCGGCGGACCTGCCGCTGTTGCGCGTGCACGTGGAGATCTGCGAGGACGTCTGGACGCCGATCCCGCCCTCGTCGTTCGCGGCGCTGGCGGGCGCGACGGTGCTTGTAAACCTGTCGGCGTCCAATGTCGTCGTCGGCAAGGCCGGCTACCGGCGGCAACTGGTGTCGCAGCAGTCGGCGCGCTGCCTGGCGGCTTACGTCTATTCCTCGGCAGGCCCGGGCGAATCGACGACGGACCTGGCCTGGGACGGCCAGGCGTTGGTGTGCGAGAACGGCGAGCTGCTGGCCGAGTCCGCGCGCTTCCAACGCCGCTCGCAGCTGATCACCGCGGACGTGGACCTGGAGCGCCTGGCGCATGAGCGCACGCGGCAGACGAGCTTCGGGCAGTCGGTGCGGCTGCACGCGGCGGCGGTGAAGGAGTTCCGCCAGATCGCCTTCGAGCTGAAGCTCGACTGCAGCGCGGCCTTGCCTCTGCAGCGCCGCGTCGAGCGCTTCCCATATGTGCCGGCCGACCGCGGCCGCCGCGATGAGCGCTGCGAGGAGGTCTACAACATTCAGGTGCAGGGCCTGGTGCAGCGGCTGGCGTCGAGCGGCATCCAGAAGCTGGTGGTGGGTATCTCCGGCGGGCTCGATTCGACCCATGCGCTGCTGGTGGCCGCCCGGGCGATGGATCAGCTCGGCCTGCCGCGCGGCAACATCCTCGGCTTCACGATGCCCGGCTATGCGACCAGCACGCGCACGCGCGACCAGGCGCTGCGGCTGATGCGGGCGGTGGGCTGCACGGCGGCCGAGATCGACATCCGCCCGAGCTGCGAGCAGATGCTGCGGGATCTGGGCCACCCTTTCGTCGACGGCAAGCCGCAGTACGACATCACCTTCGAGAACGTGCAGGCCGGCGAGCGCACGAGCCATCTGTTCCGCCTCGCCAACTTCCATCGCGGACTGGTGCTGGGCACCGGCGACCTCAGCGAGCTGGCGCTGGGCTGGTGCACCTACGGTGTCGGCGACCACATGTCGCACTACAACGTGAATGCCAGCGTGCCCAAGACGCTGATCCAGTACCTGGTGCGCTGGGTGGCCGAGACGCAGCAGCTCGGGGATGTCGATTCGCAGGTGCTGATCGATGTGCTGGAGACCGAGATCAGCCCTGAGCTGGTGCCGGGCTCGATGCAGAGCACCGAGGCCAGCATCGGACCCTATGCCTTGCAGGACTTCAACCTGTTCTACACGCTGCGCCACGGCTACGCGCCGCGCAAGATCGCCTTCCTGCAGCGGCATGCCTGGGAGGGTGAGCAGGCCTTGACCGAGATCAAGCGCGTTCTGCGCATCTTCGTGCAACGCTTCTTCAAGGGTAGCCAGTTCAAGCGCTCCTGCGTGCCCAATGCACCGAAGGTGGGCAGCGGCGGCTCGCTCTCGCCGCGCGGCGACTGGCGCGCGCCGAGCGACTCGGAAAACGCGGTCTGGCTGGCCGATCTGGATCGCATCCCGGACTGAGTCCGTGGAAAAGATTCGTGCTTAAATCGACGGCAAACGCATATCCACGGAGCAGCATCCATGAAGCAGATCACCGCCATCATCAAGCCCTTCAAGCTGGACGAAGTCCGCGAATCGCTGGCCGAGGTGGGCGCCTCGGGCCTGACGGTCACCGAGGTCAAGGGTTTCGGCCGCCAGAAGGGCCACACCGAGCTGTACCGCGGCGCGGAGTACGTGGTGGACTTCCTGCCGAAGGTGAAGGTCGAGGTGGTGGTGCGTGACGACGAGGTCGATCGCTGCATCGATGCCATCCTGAAGGCCGCCAAGACCGGCAAGATCGGCGACGGCAAGATCTTCGTCACCTCGGTCGACCATGTGGTGCGCATCCGCACCGGCGAGACGGACGAAGCGGCGGTCTGAGCCAGTCGTCGCCTCCGCGAGAAAGGCCGCTCACGCGGCCTTTTTCAATTGTCAGAGCCAGAAACGGTGCACGATCGCCGCGGCCCAGATGCCGCCAGCCAGCAGCAGCGCGAGCATGACGGCGGCACTGCCCAGGTCCTTGGCGTGCTTGGACAGATCGTGCAGGTCGAAGGAGATGCGGTCGATGGCCGCCTCGATCGCGGAGTTCAGCAGTTCGACGATCAGCACGACGAGCAGCGAGCCCACCAGCAGTGCGGTTTCGACCCAGCTCTGGCCGATCCAGAAGGCCAGCGGCGCGCCGATGATCGCGAGCCAGGTTTCCTGGCGGAATGCGCTCTCGCCATGGTAGGCGGCGCGCAGGCCGGCGGCCGAGAAACCGGCGGCGGCGCGGATGCGGGCGAAGCCGGTGCGGCTCTTGTGCGGGTTGTTCGTCGTCGTTGTCATCATGCAGGCTTCCCCGCCGTCTTGGGGGCGGGCACGTGAGTGACCAGCATTGTCCCGCACAGCAGGTCATGCAGGAATTGCCGGCCGGGCAGGGCGAGCGCCAGCATCGCATAGCCCAGCAGGCTCACGATGCCGACGCAGGCGATCGCGCCGAAGCCCAGGCCGTGCTTGAGCATCTGCGAGGCGGCTGCAACCGGCAGCAGCCACCAGGCGTAGCTCAGCAGGTGGCGTGCGAGCGCCTGCGGCACGCCCAGCTTTGTGCCATCAGCGCGAACGAGGCGGATGTGCCAGGTCTTCATCGCCAGCGTCTGGCCGCTGCGGGTCCAGAAGTAAACGAAGTACGCGGCGAAGGCGCAGGCCAGCGCGGCGATCAGTCCCGCCCGGTGCTCCATCGCATTGCGTTGCTGGACCAGCGGCGAGTAGACGAGGCCGGTGATCACGGCAACGGCGAACAGCAGGATGCCTTCGTAGAGGAAGGCGGCCAGGCGTCGGGCCAGGCCGGGCACGGAAACGGTCATTGCGCGGGAGGAGAGGGAGAACGAAGCCCGCAGTCTAGCGACAGCTAGTGCGAGGCGCGCTGCCGGGGCAGCAGCGTCTTTGGGTCGACCAGCTCGGGATCGGCGAAGACCTTGGTCTGGCCGGCCATCTGATGGCGGGGCCGGATGCCGGTCTCGTTGATCAGCACGGTGCTGGCACCGGGCTTGGCCTGCAGCACGGACGGCGCCACCGGCCTGACCGGCAGCGCCTTCGTCACCGGCGGGACCAGGTTCGACTTGGCCAGCGACTCCGGGCCCGGGCCGCCCGGCTTCGGTGCGCGCTGCTTGCGCTTGGCCTTCTCCGCCAGTTCCTCGCGCTGCTCGGGTGTCAGCGCCTGGTAGGCCTCCCACTTGGCGCGGCGCTCGTCGGCGCGGATCTGCTGGGCCACCTGGTAGCCGAGCCGTGCCTGCTGGCGCTCGGCGGGGCTCAGCCGCGCCCAGGCGCGCATGCGCTCGTGCATCCGGTTCTGCTCCTCGGGCGGCAGGCTCGGGAAGCGCTGGGCGATCTCCAGCCACTTGCTCCGGCGCGCGGGGTCAAGGTTGTCCCAGTCCCGCTCCAGCGGCGCCAGCGCCCATTTCTGGTAGAGGGCAAGGTTTTTCCAGACCGGCGGGTCGGACGCGATCGGGGGTAGCGGCGTAGGCTGCAGGCCGGTGGCCGGCTGTGGCGGGGCTACCGGAGCGGACGCTGGCACCGGCGCAACCGGCGCCGACTCAACGACCGCCGAAGCGGCCGCGTCAGCCTGCGCGCGCGCAGTCGGCGGCACGGCAATCAGCCCGAGAAACAGCAGGGCGGCGGCGTAGAGGGTATTTGGGGTCGACAAGCAGGAAAGGTCGGGACGGGACCGGGTCATGCGGCTCCCGTCATTCTTGCTCATCGCTGAGATATTCGGAGAAGCCGGGATCGCTGTAGGCGGCCGGCGGCAGGTTATCGGACAGCAGCGCCGTGTCGATCTCGGCGGCGGCGGCCACCTGCTGGTGCCATTGGCCATACTGGATCGTCAGCAGCCCGCCCACCAGCAGCAGCAGGGGCACTAGCGAGGCGAACTTGAACCAGCGCGAGGAGCCGCCAGTGCCGCCCAGCACCAGGGCCATGCCCGAGCGCATCACCTGCGGCTTGGCCGTGGCGGTCACGGCCTGGGCCTTGCGTGCGGCTTGCGCCTTCAGCAGCGCCTGCTCGCGGGCGAAGCGCAGGCGTTCACTCACGTCGCCGGACAGCGACTGGCTGTGTTCCGTCAAGCCGGCAGACACGCGCAGGCCGAACCGGGTCACCCGGGCGTCCAGTTCCGAACCGAAATGCGTCTTGTGCTGCTGCTTGTTCATAGCGTGATTCCCTTGGCCTTCAGCGACTTCGCCAGCGCGTGAACGGCGCGGGAGCAGTGTGTCTTCACACTGCCCTCCGAGCAACCCATAACCGAAGCGGTCTCTGCGACGTCCAACTCCTCCCAGTAACGCAGGAGGAAGGCTTCCCGTTGACGGGTCGGCAACTGTTCCACTTCGTTCTCGATTAGTTGCAAGATCTGCGCCCGGGAGACCTCGTCCGCGGCGCTGAGCGCGCCTAAAGCGCCGTCCTGCGATTCGAGCATTTCCAGCAGGTCGAAGTCGCCGTCCGGATCGCTCGATTCGAAGTCCGACATGTTCTGCATGACGGCATTGCGCGTCTTCCTGCGCCGAAACCAGTCCATCGTCGTGTTGGACAGGATGCGCTGGAACAGCAGCGGGAGCTCCGCGGCGGGGCGGTCGAAGTAGTTCTCGGCCAGCTTGATCATCGAGTCCTGCACGATGTCCAGCGCGCCGTCCTCGTCCCGCACCAGATAGGCGGTCCGCTTGAAGGCGCGTTTGTCGACGCTGCGCAGAAAGTCGTTGAGTTCTTTATCTGAGGCCAAGGAACAGGCGGGATAGCGCCCGCGACGGCAAAAGAGTGCGGATTATCGCATCGCGAAGGCTCCGCTGATTTTGGGGGCAGGCCTCACGGCTGCTGCGTGCATAATGCTCCTTCGCACAAAGAGTTCCTGATCTGAAGTTTGCAGCCCGACCGGGGCGGCAGGTCTCGATTACACGGCTCCGCATCCGCCTCACGAGGGCGCGAAAAGGAGCACCGACGGTTTTTCGTTAGAGAAAATCACTGAGGTTCTGACAAATGGACATGACCACCGCGGACGCCAAGCGCGCCTTGGCCGCTCACCCGCAAAATTCCTCCTCTTCCTCGCAGGCTTCCGAGCTGAACGGCTCTGAAATCCTCGTCCGCTGCCTCCAGGCCGAAGGTGTCCAGTACCTTTGGGGCTATCCCGGTGGCGCCGTGTTGTACATCTACGACGCGCTTTACAAACAAGATTCGATCCAGCACGTGCTGGTGCGACACGAGCAGGCAGCGGTCCATGCGGCCGACGGCTATGCGCGCGCCACTGGTGACGTCGGCGTGGCGCTGGTCACCTCCGGCCCGGGTGTGACCAATGCGATCACCGGCATCGCGACGGCCTATATGGACTCGATCCCGATGGTGATCGTGACCGGCCAGGTGCCCACGCCGGCGATCGGCCTGGATGCCTTCCAGGAATGCGACACCGTCGGCATCACCCGCCCGATCGTCAAGCACAACTTCCTCGTCAAGGACGTGCGCGATCTCGCGATGACGATGAAGAAGGCCTTCCATATCGCTCGCACCGGTCGCCCCGGCCCGGTCGTCGTCGATATCCCGAAGGACATCTCGATGACCAAGCTGCCGGGCAGCTTCGAGTATCCGAAGCAGGTCGAGATGCGCAGCTACAACCCGGTGCGCAAGGGCCACTCGGGGCAGATCCGCAAGGCCGTGGCGCTGCTGCTTGCTGCCAAGCGTCCGTACATCTACACCGGCGGCGGCGTGATCCTCGGCGAGGCTTCGGCCGAACTGCGTGAGCTAACGAAGCTGCTCGGCTACCCGGTCACCAACACGCTGATGGGCCTGGGCGCCAGCGCGAGCAGCGATCCGCAGTTCCTCGGCATGCTGGGCATGCACGGCACCTACGAAGCCAATATGACGATGCAGCACTGCGATGTGCTGCTGGCCGTCGGTGCCCGCTTCGACGACCGCGTGATCGGCAACCCGAAGCACTTCGGCTCGGTCGAGCGCAAGATCATCCACGTGGACATCGACCCCTCGTCGATCTCCAAGCGGGTGCGCGTGGACATCCCGATCGTCGGCGACGTCAAGGACGTGCTGCAGGAACTGATCCACCAGATCAAGGAAGCGCAGGCCCGCCCCGATGCGATCGCGCTGAACGCCTGGTGGAGCCAGATCAACGAGTGGCGCCGGCGTGAGTGCCTGGCCTTCAAGCCGTCCTCCGAGGTCATCAAGCCGCAGATGGTGGTGGACACGCTGTGGCGCCTGACCAAGGATCGCGACACTTACATCACTTCGGACGTCGGCCAGCACCAGATGTGGGCGGCGCAGTACTACCGCTTCGAGGAGCCGCGCCGCTGGATCAACTCCGGCGGCCTGGGCACGATGGGTGTGGGCTTGCCCTACGCCATGGGCATCAAGCTCGCCAAGCCGGACTCGGACGTGTTCTGCATCACCGGCGAGGGCTCGATCCAGATGTGCATCCAGGAGATGTCAACCTGCCTGCAGTACCGTACGCCGGTGAAGATCGTCTCGCTGAACAACCGCTACCTGGGCATGGTGCGGCAGTGGCAGGAGTTGGACTACGGCAAGCGCTACTCGCACAGCTACATGGAAGCGCTGCCGGACTTCGTCAAGCTGGCCGAGGCCTACGGCCACGTCGGCCTGCTGGTCGAGAAGCCGGGCGACGTCGAGGGCGCGCTGAAGGAAGCGATCCGCCTGAAGGACCGCACCGTGTTCCTCGACATCCGCACCGATCCCACCGAGAACGTCTGGCCGATGGTCCAGGCCGGCAAGGGTATTTCCGAGATGCTGCTGGGGTCCGAGGACCTTTGACGTCAGCAGGCTGAGCCGGGGCCGACGCGTTACCGCGCGCGGCCAGCGGCCCGGCCGATGGACGCCAAAGCCCCGAACACCGCTGCATCACATTCCCGCAATCGAAGAGCGTGGCCAAGGGCCGTCGGTTACCGCCGCCGGCCTGAAGAGCGCGAAGGACGAAGAAACTCATGAAACACATCATTGCTTTGCTCATCGAGAACGAGCCGGGGGCGCTGTCGCGCGTCGTCGCGCTGTTCTCGGCCCGCGGCTACAACATCGAGAGCCTGACGGTGGCGCCGACCGAAGACGCCTCGCTGTCGCGGATGACCATCGTCACCACCGGCTCGGACGAAGTGATCGAGCAGATCACCAAGCACCTGAACCGCCTGATCGAAGTGGTCAAGGTCGTCGACCTCACCGAAGGCAACTACACCGAGCGCGAACTGATGCTGATCAAGGTCCGCGCCGTCGGCAAGGAGCGCGAGGAAATGAAGCGCACCGCCGACATCTTCCGCGGCCGCATCATCGACGTGACCGAGAAGACCTACACGATCGAGTTGACCGGCGACGCCGGCAAGCTCGATGCGTTCATCGACGCGATCGATCGCGCCTCGATTCTCGAAACGGTGCGCACCGGCACCAGCGGCATCGGCCGCGGCGAAAGAATTCTTCGCGTCTAACCCCGACCTTCCACTGACACCGAATTTTCCCTGGAGCACGACATGAACGTTTACTACGACAAGGACGCCGACCTCTCCCTGATCAAGGGCAAGAACGTCACCATCATCGGCTACGGCTCACAAGGCCACGCCCACGCGCAAAACCTGAACGACAGCGGTGTCAAGGTCACCGTCGGTCTGCGTCGCGGCGGCGCTTCCTGGGCCAAGGCCGAGAACGCCGGCCTGAAGGTCGCCGAGATCGCCGATGCGGTGAAGGCCGCCGACGTCGTCATGATCCTGCTGCCCGACGAGCAGATCGCCGGCGTCTACAAGGCCGAGGTCGAGCCCAATATCAAGCAAGGCGCCTCGCTGGCCTTCGCCCACGGCTTCAACGTGCACTATGGCCAAGTCGTGCCGCGTGCGGACCTCGACGTGTGGATGGTCGCCCCGAAGGCTCCGGGTCACACGGTGCGCGGCACCTACACCCAAGGCGGCGGCGTGCCCCACCTGATCGCCGTCTATGCCGACAAGACCGGCAAGGCCCGTGACCTGGCGCTGAGCTACGCCGTTGCCAACGGCGGCGGCAAGGCCGGCATCATCGAGACCAACTTCCGCGAAGAAACCGAGACCGACCTGTTCGGCGAGCAGGCCGTGCTGTGCGGTGGCGCCGTCGAGCTGATCAAGGCGGGCTTCGAGACGCTGACGGAAGCCGGCTACGCGCCCGAGATGGCCTACTTCGAGTGCCTGCACGAGTTGAAGCTGATCGTCGACCTGATCTATGAAGGCGGCATCGCCAACATGAACTACTCGATCTCGAACAACGCCGAGTACGGCGAGTACGTGACCGGCCCGAAGATCGTCACCGATGCCACCAAGGACGCGATGCGCCAGTGCCTGAAGGACATCCAGACCGGCGAGTACGCGAAGAGCTTCATCCTCGAGAACAAGGCCGGCGCCCCGACCTTGCTGAGCCGCCGCCGCCTGACGGCCGAGCACGACATCGAAGTGGTCGGCGAGAAGCTGCGCGCGATGATGCCCTGGATCAAGAAGAACCGCCTGGTCGACCAGTCGAAGAACTAAAGAGTCAGCAGCTGTTGCGGGAGGCCGGTTTGCCGAAGGGCAGACCGGCCTTCTTTTATGATCCCGCCCATGACCGATCCCAACACCATCGACGAGCCGCAACGCCCCCGCCGCAAAGGCATCTACGCGCTGCCCAACGCGATCACGCTGGCCGCGCTGTTCTCCGGCTTCTACGCGATCGTGATGGCGATGAACGGCCGCTTCGACACCGCGTGCATCGCGATCTTCGCGGCCGCCGTGCTGGACAGCCTGGACGGCCGCGTCGCCCGCATGACGAACACGCAGAGCGCCTTCGGCGAGCAGATGGATTCGCTGTCGGACATGGTCAGCTTCGGAGCCGCGCCATCGCTGATCGTCTACATCTGGGGCCTGAAGGACCTCGGCAAGGCAGGCTGGATCCCGGCCTTCGTCTACATCGCTGGCGCCGCACTGCGGCTGGCGCGCTTCAACGTGAACATCGGCGTCGTCGACAAACGTTTCTTCCAAGGGCTGCCGAGCCCCGCCGCCGCAGCCATCGTGATCAGCCTGATCTGGATGGCCGATGACAACGGCTACCGCAATGTCTCGCAGATCGACTGGCTCGCCTGGACGGCCTTTGGCGTGACCTTGTTTGCCGGCCTGTCGATGGTGACGAACGCGCCGTTCTACAGCTTCAAGGTCTTCGGTGGCCGGCGCACCGTGCCGTTCATCGTGCTCGTGGCCATCATGCTGGGCATCGCCCTGATCGCACTGGACCCGCCGCGCGTGCTGTTCGCGCTGTTCGCGGTCTACGGTCTCTCGGGCTATGCGGTCTATGCCTGGCGCAAGTACAAAGGCGTGCCGGTGAGCGTCATTGCGATGTCCACCGACGAGCCCGACGAAAAAGGCCTGCACCACTGAATGGTCTGCTATATTTCAGCGCTATGTTGACGACTGTCTCTCTGACCGCGCTGCTACTACTAGGCGACCTTCGGGTTCGCTGATCGATCGCGCGCGCACGTCACACCAGACCAAGTCCTCCGATCTCAACGGCCCGTATGCAACCCGCAGCGGGCCGTTTGCTTTTGTCCGCCGCCGGTTGCCCAGATTTCAAACCTCGACCCCTGGAGCATTCCGATGTTGAAGCAACCGAACACCAAGTACCGCGCCTTCGCACCGATCGGCCTGAAGGATCGCAGTTGGCCCGACGCGCAGATCACCCAGGCCCCGACTTGGCTGAGCACCGACCTGCGCGACGGCAACCAGGCACTGATCGAGCCGATGGACTCGGAGCGCAAGCTGCGGATGTTCAAGATGCTGTTGAAGATCGGCTTCAAGGAGATCGAGGTCGGCTTCCCCTCCGCCTCGCAGACCGACTTCGATTTCGTCCGCCTGCTGATCGAGCAGGACCTGATCCCCGACGACGTCACCATCCAGGTGCTGACGCAGGCGCGCCAGCCGCTGATCGAGCGCACCTTCGAATCGTTGAAGGGTGCCAAGAAGGCGATCGTCCACCTCTACAACGCCTGCGCGCCGGTGATGCGCAAAGTGGTGCTGGGCATGAACGAGGACCAGATCGTCGATCTGGCCGTCACGCACACCGAGATGATTCGACGCCTTGCCGCGCAGATGCCCGAGACCCAGATCGGCTTCGAGTACTCGCCCGAGATGTTCTCCGGCACCGAGCTGGCCTTCAGCAAGCGCGTCGTCGATGCGGTCGTCGAAGCCTGGGGCGCGACGCCGGAACGCAAGATCATCATCAACCTGCCCGCGACGGTCGAGCATTCGACACCCAACATCTTCGCGGACATGATCGAGTGGATGCACCGCAACGTTGCCAGGCGCGACAGCATCATCATGTCCATCCATCCGCACAATGATCGCGGCACCGGCACGGCCGCGGCCGAGTTCGCGCTGATGGCCGGCGGCGACCGCATCGAGGGCTGCCTGTTCGGCAGCGGCGAGCGCACCGGCAATGTGGACGTGGTCAACATCGCGCTGAACCTCTACACCCAGGGCGTGGACCCGCAGCTCGACTTCTCCGACATCGACGAAGTCCGCCGCTGCGCCGAGCATTGCACGCAGCTGCCGGTGCACCCGCGCCATCCGTATGCAGGCGACCTGGTCTACACCTCCTTCTCCGGATCGCACCAGGACGCGATCAAGAAGGCCTTCGCCGCCCGCAAGGACGGCGACATCTGGAACATGCCCTATCTGCCGGTCGATCCTAAGGACCTGGGCCGCAGCTACGACGCGGTGATCCGCGTGAACAGCCAGTCGGGCAAGGGCGGTATCTCCTATCTTCTCGAGGCCGAGTACGGCGTCGAGCTGCCGCGCCGCCTGCAGATCGAGTTCAGCCAGGTCGTTCAGGCGGTGATGGACGACAGCGGCAAGGAGCAGAGCGCGGCGGACATCTGGGGCATCTTCGAGCGCGAGTACGGCCTCGGCGCCGAGGCCTCGCTGCATCCGTCCATCCAGGAACTGAGCGAGAACGCCGTGCGGCTGCGCGCGAGCGCCGATCTGCGCGAGCGCAAGCTGCAAGTGGAAGGCGAGGGCACGGGCCCGATCGACGCGTTCATCAACGGCCTGAATGCGCAGCTCGATTCGACCGTCCGCGTGCTGGACTACCACGAGCATTCGATCGGCAGCGGCGCCGATGCGAAGGCCGTGGCCTATCTCGAACTGCGCGTGGGCGATGGGCTGACGATCTTCGGCGTCGGCATCGATGCCAATATCGTCTCCGCCTCGCTGAAGGCCATCACCTCCGGCTTGCGCCGGGCCTCGCAGCGCGGTCAACTCCGCTTTGTCCAAACTGCCGTCGCCTGAAGAAGAACCATCATGTCCGACCAACTGATCATCTTCGACACCACGCTGCGCGACGGCGAGCAATCGCCCGGCGCCTCGATGACCAAGGACGAGAAGCTGCGCATCGCGCGGCAGCTCGAGCGGCTGAAGGTCGATGTGATCGAGGCCGGCTTCCCGGCGTCGAGCTCGGGTGACTTCGAGGCGGTCAAGGCGATCGCCGCGGCGATCAAGGACAGCATCGTCTGCGGCCTCGCCCGTGCCAACGACCGCGACATCGCCCGCGCCGCCGAGGCCCTGAAGGGCGCGGCCCGCTCGCGCATCCACACCTTCATCGCCACCAGCGAACTCCACATGGAGAAGAAGCTGCGGATGACGCGCGAGCAGGTGCTGGAGCAGGCGATCCAGGCGGTCCGTTTCGCCCGCACGCTGACCGACGACGTCGAGTTCTCGCCCGAGGACGGCTACCGCTCCGACCCGGAATTCCTGGCCCGCGTGGTCGAGGCCGTGATCAAGGAGGGCGCGCGGACGATCAACATCCCGGACACCGTCGGCTATGCGATCCCCGAGCTTTACGGCAACTTCATCCGCACGCTGCGTGAGCGCGTGCCCAACTCGGACCAGGCGGTGTGGAGCGTGCACTGCCACAACGACCTGGGCATGGCGGTGGCGAACTCGCTGGCCGGCGTGAAGATCGGTGGCGCGCGCCAGATCGAGTGCACGATCAACGGCCTCGGCGAGCGCGCGGGCAACTGCTCGCTGGAGGAGGTGGTGATGGCGGTGAAGACGCGCCGCGACTACTTCGGGCTGGATGTGGGTGTCGACCCGAGCCAGATCGTGCCGGCCTCGCGGATGGTGGCGCAGACGACCGGCTTCGTCGTCCAGCCGAACAAGGCCGTCGTCGGCGCCAATGCCTTCGCGCATGCCTCCGGCATCCACCAGGACGGCGTGCTGAAGGCGCGCGACACCTACGAGATCATGCGTGCCGAGGACGTCGGCTGGGCGGCCAACAAAATCGTGCTGGGCAAGCTCAGTGGGCGCAACGCGTTCAAGCAGCGCCTGCAGGAACTGGGCGTCGCGCTGGAGTCCGAGGCCGAGGTCAATGCCGCCTTCGTCCGCTTCAAGGACCTGGCCGACCGAAAGAACGAAATCTTCGACGAGGACATCATCGCGCTGGTGATGGACGAGTCGGTCAGCGCCGAGCAAGAGCACTTCCGCTTCCTCGCGCTGTCGCAGCGCTCCGAAACCGGCGAGCGGCCGCATGCCAGCATCGTCTTCGCCGCCGGCGGCACCGAGCATCGCGCCGAGAGCGACGGCAACGGCCCGGTGGACGCGACCTTGCGGGCGATCGAGGCTACCGTCCAAAGTGGCGCCGAAATGCTCCTCTACTCGGTCAATGCGATCACCAGCGGCAGCACAGAATCGCAGGGCGAGGTGACGGTTCGCCTGCAGCACGCCGGCCGGGTCGTCAACGGCGTGGGTGCCGATCCGGACATCGTCGTGGCCTCGGCCAAGGCCTACCTGAGCGCCCTGAACAAGCTGCAGAGCAAGGTCGAGCGGGTCGCCGCTCAAGGGTGAACCCTGCAGGGCCGCCCCGCATAGCGGCCCTTTCTCACGCTCCGTACAGTTAAGACGTTAGGAAATGGCCCCGCGCCGGCCGGATTGGATGCAAAGTCGAGCTTTATAAGGTTCGGCTAAGTTTTTGATCTTGCCGGGTTTTTTGCTGTCGCCTAAACTTCGGCCCACTTGTCCGGGAGCGGGATTGAAAACGTCTGCACTTACCTCATTGCTATCGAGCGCCGCGCTCGCCCTGGCGCTGGCCGTGACCGGCCTGGCGGCGCATGTCGACGCCTCGGCCGCAAGCACCACCGCTCAGAAGAGCAAGCGCACCGTCGCCACCAGCGTACGCAAGACCAAGCCGGTGTCGCGGATGCGCAAGGCCGTCGTCGTCGTTCCCGCCGTGGCGACCTTCGGACAACTGTCCGGACTGCACTCGGTCGATGATCCGCTGGACCTGAAGTCCGGCGTCGCGCTGGTGATGGACCAGGACACCAACGAGGTGCTGCTGTCCAAGAACCCCGAAGCGGTCCTGCCGATCGCCTCGATCACCAAGCTGATGACCGGGCTAGTCGTGCTGGAAGCGCGCCAGCCGATGGACGAGAAGATCGAGATCACCGATGAGGACAAGGACACGCTGAAGCACACCTACTCGCGGCTGCGGCCCGGCACGGTGCTGACCCGCGAGGAGCTTCTCCATCTGGCGCTGATGGCCTCCGAGAATAGCGCGGCCCATGCACTGGCGCGCAACTATCCGGGCGGTCTGCAGGCCGCGATCGCCGCGATGAACCAGAAGGCGCAAGCGCTGGGCATGACGGACACCCGCTACATCGAGCCTACGGGCCTGTCCAGCAGCAACCAGTCCAGCGCCAAGGACCTGGCCGCCCTGGTGAAGGTTGCGCACGAGCAGCCGGTGCTGCGCGAGTTCACGACCAGCAAGGAAGCCAGCTTCATGATCGGCCGGCGCGAGATGGCCTTCCACAGCACCAACGGCCTGGTTCGCAGCAGCGACTGGGACATCGGCCTGCAGAAGACCGGCTTCATCAACGAGGCCGGCAAGTGCCTGGTGATGCAGGCGCAGATGTACGGCCGCAAGCTGATCATGGTGTTCCTGGACGCCACCGGCAAAACGGCGCGGATCGCCGATGCCGAGCGCGTGCGCAAGTGGCTGGCCAATGCGTCGCCGATGGCGGCGGTGCACCAGCCCAAGCTGAACTGACAGCTTCCGGCGGGGACGAAGAAAACGCAGCCTCGGCTGCGTTTTTCACTTATTGCCCGCGGTAGCCCAGGGCCGAGGAGATCTGCGCCGCGGTCTCCTTCAGGCGCCCGACCCAGCCTTCCTCCAGCCGATCGGCCGGCGCGGAGATCGACAGCCCGGCGATCAGCTTGGCCTGGTCGTCGTAGATGCCGGCCGCCATGCAGCGCACGCCGAGCTCCAGTTCCTCGTCGTCGCGCGACAGGCCGCGCTGGCGGATCAGCGCCAGTTCCCGTTCCAGCGCGCTGACGTCGGTCAGGCTGTTCTTCGTGTGGCCGGCCAGGCCGGTGCGGGCGGCATAACTGCGAACCCGCATGGACTCATCGCTGGCAAGAAAGAGCTTGCCGACCGAGGTCAGGTGCAGCGGCGCCCGCCCGCCCACGGCGCGCACGACCTGCATGCCCGAGCGCTCGCTGTAGGTCCGCTCGATGTAGACGATCTCGTCGCCCTGGCGCACCGAGAGGTTCACCGGCTGGTGGGTGAACTTGTGCAGCTCGCGCATCGGGCCCAGCGCGGCGTCGCGCACGTCCAGCCGCGCCTTGACCAGATTGCCCAGTTCCAGCAGCCGCATGCCCAGGCGGTAACTGCCCGCCTCGGGCCGGTCGACGAAGCGACCCATCGCCAGGTCATTGAGAATGCGGTGGGCCGTGGAGGGGTGCAGGCCGGTCGTTTCGCTGATCGCCTTCAGCGACACCGGATCCTGATGGCTGGCCAGAACATCCAACAGCGCGAACGTGCGTTCGAGCACCTGGATGGCGGGCTTGCGATGGTCCTCTTTGCTCATGACTTCATTGTGCTGGAGAATGTCTTGTTTTGCATGGCGAAATTGAAACTCAAGGCGTGGCGATGGCTGCCGCGCCGCGCCGCGGTCGCGCACCACATCGTGCAATGCGCGCTATTGACGGGCGCGTTGAGCGGCGTGCCCGCGGTGGCTCAGCCGGAGGCGGGACCTAGCCCTGCCGCCAGCCTCGCCAGCGCGCCGAGCGGTGCCGGGCCGACCATTGCTGCATCGCAGGCCTCCGCCATACGCGTCGGCCGGATTCGCGGCCGCATCACCGCCGCAGACCTGGGCGTCGTCATCAACACGGCCGACCCCTACTCGGTGGCCGTCGGCGACTACTACGTGAGGCGGCGCGGCATTTCTCCCGAAAACGTCGTGCGCCTGAGCCTGCCTGTGCGGGCGCGCCTGACGGCCGCCGAGTTCGAGACTTTCAACGACGCGCTGCATGCGCAGATGCCGGCCGGCGTGCAGGGTCTGGCGCTGGCCTGGCGCGAGCCCTATGCGGTGGAGTGCAACTCGATCACCTCTGCGATCGCGCTGGGCTTTCAGCCGCGGCTGTGCGAGCAGACCTGCGCGCCCTCGCGCACTTCGCTGTACTTCAACTACCCGGGCGCGCGGCCCTATACGGAGCTGGGCCTGTGGCCCTCGATGCTGCTGGCGGCGCGCAGCGTGTCTGCGGCCGAGGCGCTGATCGAGCGCGGCATCGCCGCCGACGGCAGCCTGCCTTCCGAGGCCGGCGCGAACGCCTGGTTCGTCAGCACGCCCGATGCCGCGCGCAGCGTGCGTTCGGCAGTGTTCCCGCCCGCGGGCCGCATGGGGCCGCTGAACCTGGACGTCAGGCGCGAGTCGAGCCAGGACCTGCCGCCGCTGAAGCGCACCCTGGTCTACGAGACCGGCCTGGTCCGCGTCGATGGCCTTGCCGCCGTGGACTGGCTGCCCGGCGCGCTGGCCGACCACCTGACCTCGTTCGGCGGCCTGCTCGATGCGCCGGCGACCGGCGGCCAGATGAGCGCGGTCGACTGGCTCGAGGCCGGCGCCACCGCCAGTTACGGCACCGTCACCGAGCCCTGCAACCACCTGCAGAAGTTCCCGCACCCACAGGTGCTGCTGCTCTACTACGCGCAGGGCTCGACGGCGCTGGAAGCCTACTGGCGCAGCGTCGCCTGGCCGGGGCAGGGCGTGTTCATCGGCGAACCGCTCGCCGCGCCCTTTGCAGCAAGGAAAAAGGATGATTGAAAGAGAAGTACTCGACAACGTTTTCTGGCACGCTCTCAGCGGCGCACAGCAGCACTGCGCGAGCGGCACCGCCGAGGCTCGGCGTTATGCGCCGGGCTTTTCGCCGATCGTCGCGTTCCCGCGCGCCGAGGATCCGGATTTCGACGCGCTGCTGCCTTTCTGCGATCCGGGCGAGCGCTTCTACGTGGCCGACTGGTCCGGCCCGGCACCGGCCGGCTGGACCATCGAGCTGGAGGCGAAGATGGTCTGCATGGCCTGGGCTGGGGAGACGCCCGCCGACGATGCAGCATCCGATGCACGGCCGCTCGATGCAAGCCACGCACCACAGGCGCTGGCGCTGGCCGAGTTGACTCGCCCCGGTCCCTTCGGCCTGCGCACGATCGAGCTGGGCGACTACTTCGGTTTGTTCGAAGGCGAGCGCCTTGTCGCGATGGCCGGCGAGCGCTCCTGCGCTGGCCGCTTCCGCGAGATCAGCGGCGTCTGCACGCATCCGGACTTCCAGGGCCGCGGCATGGCCAAGCGCCTGATGCTGAAGCTGATCCGCCGCCAATGCCTGCGCGGCGAGACGCCGTTTCTGCACGTGATGAGCGCCAACGCCGGTGCGCTGGCGCTGTATCGGCGGATGGGCTTCGTCGACTATCGCGAGAAGGTCGTGCGCGTGATCTCGCGCGCCGCCGCCTGACCCGCCCGCACGGCGCCCTCCAGCGTGGCCGGGTAGGGGCCCGCTACGTAATCGCCGGCAGCCCAGAGCCCGGGCGCGATGACGGCGGGCGGGCGGTTCAAACCGGGCGCGCAGGCGAAGGTGGCGCGCTTTTCGGCCAGCACCTTGCGCACGGTGGGCGGCGCGGCCCAGCGCAGCGAGTCCGTGGCCTGCTCCAGCGTCATCGCGCCGGTGGCCTCGAGCCCCCGCTCGATCCAGGCCGACGCGCCGCTGACGACGAAGGCGAAGCGGCCGGGCTGCTGCCCGAGCTGGCCGAGGTCGAACGCGAACTGTGCCGGCGCCTGCAGGCCCTCGGTCAGCGCGACGATCGGTGCCGGCAGCGATGAGCCGGGGCTGTCGAGATAGACGGTGACGATCGGCTCGAAGCGCAGCGCCTCGGCCTGTGCGGCCCAGTCGGGCGCCAACGGGCGCACCATCCGCGCGGCTTCGCCGGACGGGCAGGCGAGCACGACGGCGTCGAAGGCTTCGCCGTCGACCTGCCAGCCCGACGCGTCCCGCTGCAAGGCATTGGCTCGCCGGCCGAGCCGCAGGTCGGCACCCCGGCCGCGCAGCCAGGCCGCGGCCGGCTCCGCTAACAGCGCGCTCAAGCCCCGGCGCGGCAGCAGCAGGTCCGAGCCACCGCGGCCGCTGAACAAGGCATCGCGCAGTACACGCAGGAACACCGCGGCGCTGGCCTCGCGTGCAGGCGTGTTCAGCGCAGCCACGCACAGCGGTTCGATCAGCTCCGTGTTGACGACGGCGGGCAGGCCCGCGCAGAGCTGCGCGACGCTGCGGTCCGGTTCGCAGCGGAAGCCGTTCAGCAGCCAGCCGCCGGCCACTGCCAGCAGGCGCAGCCGTGCGCCGAGCGGCCAGCCGCGATGCGCCAGCACTCCGCGCGCGAAGCTAGGCATCGGTGCGCCCGGCGGCAGCGCGAGGCCCGCACGATCCGGGTAGTGCAGCTGCAGCGGTATCCGCAGCAACGCGTCGTCGGGATCGACGCCGATGCTGCGTAGCAGTGCCAGGCTCTGCGCATAGGCGCCGATCAGGATGTGCTGGCCGTTGTCGAAGCGCTCGCCCTCATGCTCGACGCTGCGTGCGCGGCCGCCGAGCTGCGGCGCCATCTCGATCAGCGTGACATGGTGGCCGTCCTCGCTAAGCGCGACGGCCGCGGCCAGGCCTGCCCAGCCGCCGCCGATGACGGCAACGCGCGAACTCACCGGCCTCGCCAGTTGGTCGTCATCGCGATCCACAGCTTGCGGATCGGTGTCAGCGCGATGCGCTGCTGCAGTACCTGGAAGTTCTCCGCTTCGATCTCGCGCAGCAGCGCGCGGTAGATGTTGGCCATCATCAGGCCCGGCTTCTGCGCGCGGCGGTCTTCCTCGGGCAGCAGCGCGAAGGCTTCGTCGTACAGCGCATGGGCGCGCGCCGCCTGGAACTTCATCAGCGCGGTGAAGCGGTCGCTGTAGCCCCAGGGAGCCTCGCGCTTGAGGATCTCGTGGGCCTTGACGTCGAACTGCTGCAGCTCCGACACCGGCAGGTAGATGCGGCCGCGCCGTGCGTCGTCGCCGACGTCGCGGATGATGTTGGTGAGCTGCATCGCCAGGCCCAGCTTGTGGGCGTAGGCGATGGTGGCGGCCGGCTGCGTGCGGCCGAAGATGCCGGAGGCCACCTCGCCGACCACGCCGGCGACGAGGAAGCAGTAGCGCTGCAGGCCCGGGTAGTCGAGGTAGCGGGTCTGCTCCAGGTCCATCTGGCAGCCGTCGATGACCGCGTTCAGGTGCTCCAGCCGGATGTCGAAGGCCTGCGCATGGGGCATCAGCGCGCGCATGGCCGGGTGCGTCGGCTGCCCCGCATAGGCGGCGGCGGCCTCCTTGCGCCACCAAGCCAGCTTGGTGGCGGCGACACTGGTGTCATGCGTCTCGTCGACGACGTCGTCGACCTCGCGGCAGAACGCATAGAACGCAGTGATCGCCGCGCGGCGCGGCGGGGGCAGGAACAGGAAGGCGTAGTAGAAGCTGGAGCCGCTCTTCGCCGCCTTGTCCTGAACATATTGCTCGGGGGTCATGGGCTCTTCATCGTGAGGACGCGCCAGAACAGCAGTGGCGCATCGAGGGCGGTGAGGGCAGGGCGCCGCGCAAGGCTGGCGTACTGCATGGCGCGGATTCTCTCAAGAATGCGCAGGCCGCCCTGCACGACCCCGCGCAGCTCCCAGCCGGCGCGGCCGGGGATCTGGTGCACCAGCGGCGCGCCGTCGTGCATCAGGCGTTCCGCCCAGGCACAGAGTTCGGCCACCAGTGCGCGGGCGGCGGGGCTGTCGTGGCAGGCCAGCAGGTCGTCCGGGGTCAGGTCATGCCTGGCGAGGTCTTCCTGCGGCGCGTAGACGCGGCCGTTCGGGCCGTCCCGGGTGAAGTCCTGCCAGAAGTTGATCAGCTGCAGACTGGTGCAGATCATGTCGGAGCGGCGCAGCGCGAGCGGGTCGTCGATGCCGTAGAGGTGCAGCAGCAGCCGGCCGACCGGATTGGCCGAGCGGCGGCAATAGTCGAGCAGCTCGGCGCGGTCGGCGTAGCGGGTCTTGCGTAGGTCCTGCTCGAAGGCGTCGAGCAGGTCCTCCAGCAGCGGCAGAGGCAGGTGGTGGCGGGCCAGCACGGCAGCGAGCGGTTCGAATACGCGAGCGGCCCAGCGTGGTGACGGTGGCTGACCGGCGGCAATGGCGTGCAGATCGGCACGGTAGGCCGCCAGGTCCGCCAGGCGTTGCTGGGTGCTGGCGTTGCCCTCGTCGGCCAGGTCGTCGGCCGTGCGGGCGAAGTGGTAGATCGCGGCCACGGCCGGCCGCAGCGGCGGCGGGCACAGCCAGGAAGCGACCGGGAAGTTCTCGTAGTGTTCTATGCTCACGGCCGGGATTGTGTGTGTTTTGTGCTGCGCTGCCTGTTGCAGTGCACAGAAGCTCGCTGACAATCACCGGGGCCGATAGAAAGAATTATTCGAGGTGGACATGCCCCAGACCCCCATCAAAGCCGGGCTCGCATTGACGGCACTGCTCGTGCTCGCCGCCTGCGGCAAGCAGGCCGCCGCGCCGGAGCCGGTGCGGGCGGTGCGCACGATGCTGCTGGCCACGGACTCCGCCGGCATGACGCTGGAGTACCCCGGTGACGTGCGGGCGCGCATCGAGTCGCGCCTGTCCTTCCGCGTCGGCGGCAAGATGATGGCCCGCCGGGTCAATCTCGGCGATGCCGTGAAGTCGGGCCAGTTGCTGGCGCAGCTCGACCCGCAGGACCTGCTGCTGGCGCAGGAGGGCGCGAAGGCCGGCCTCTCCGCCGCGCGCACGAACCGCGACCAGCTCGGCGCCGACTACAAGCGCTTTATCGAGCTGCGCGAGCAGGGCTTCATCAGTGCGGCCGAGCTGGAGCGCCGCGATGCCGCGTTCAAGGCGGCGCAGGCTCAGCTCGACCAGGCGCGCGCGCAATCCGATGCACAGCACAACCAGGCCGGCTACGCGCAGCTGGTGGCCGATGCGCCGGGCGTCGTGACTGGCGTGTTCGCCGAGCCGGGCATGGTCGTCGGGCCCGGCACGCCGGTGTTCAGCGTCGCGGTGGATGGGCCGCGCGACATCGTCTTCTCGGTGCCCGAAGACCAGCTCGCCCGTGTGCGTGAGGCGGCCGCGCTGCCCGGCGCGCTGAAGGTGCGACTGTGGGGCGAGAACCAGGCCAGCCGCGACATCAAGCTGCGCGAGATCTCGGCGGCCACCGATCCGGTGACGCGCACCTTCCTGCTGAAGGCCGATGCCGGCGCCGGCTTCGACGCCAAGCTGGGTCAGACCGCCATCATCAGCCTGACGCTGCCGCGCACGCAGCAGATCATCAAGGTGCCGCTGACGGCGGTGCTGCAGGCCGAGGGCCAGACCTCCGTGTGGGTGCTGGATCCAAAGGCGATGAAAGTAGCGCCGCAGGCGGTGCAGGTGGGTGGCGCGGAGGGCAATCAGGTCGTCATCGCCAGCGGCCTGCGGCCCGGCCAGGAGATCGTCACCGCGGGCGTGCATGTGCTGACGCCAGGGCAGACGGTGGTGCGCTACCAGGATCCGGCGGCGGGCTCCGCGGCGCCGGCGGCTTCGCGCTGATGAGCGGCCCCGCATGAGCAAGCACCCTGCAGCGACGCCGTCGGCCGGCGGTCATTTCAACGTGTCCCGCTGGGCGCTGGAGCACCCGGCGCTGACGCGCTACCTGATGGTCGTGCTGATGCTGATGGGCTTCGCCGCCTACTTCCAGCTCGGCCAGGACGAGGATCCGCCGTTCACCTTCCGCCTGATGGTGATCCAGGCCGCCTGGCCCGGCGCTACTGCGCAGCAGATCGCCGAGCAGGTCACCGACAAGATCGAGCGCACGCTGCAGGAGGTGCCCTACGCCGACAAGATCCGCTCGTACACGAAGCCGGGCGAGTCGGTGACGATCCTGCAATTGGCCGACAGCTCGCCGCCGAAGGAGGTGGCCGAGGTCTGGTACCAGGTGCGCAAGCGCATCAACGACATGCGCTATACCTTGCCGCAGGGCGTGCTGGGGCCGCAGTTCAACGACGATTTCGGCGACGTCTACGGCTCCATCTACGCGCTCTCGGCCGACGGCTTCAGCCGCGAGGAGCTGCGCCAGTGGTCCGAGCGGGTGCGCTCGCAGCTGCTGCGCGCGCCGAACGTGGCCAAGGTGACCCTGTTCGGCGTGCAGGCCGAGAAGATCTTCATCGAGGTCTCGCAGAAGCGGCTGGCGCAGCTGGGGCTGGACTTCAGCCAGGTGATCAACCAGCTCGGCGCGCAGAACGCGGTCGAGGGGGCCGGTGTACTGAATGCCGGCAGCGGCAATCTGCAGATCCGCGTGGACGGGCAGTTCGGCAAGGTGGAGGACCTGAAGGCCTTCCCGATCCGCGCGATCAACCCGCAGACGGGCCAGGGCAGCACCTTGCGGCTGGGCGACATCGCCGAGGTCTCGCGCGCCTACGTCGACCCGCCGGACACGATGGTGCGCCACCAGGGCAAGGACGTGATCGCGCTGGGCGTGTCGATGAGCAAGGGCGGCGACATCATCGCGATGGGCAAGGCGCTGCAGGCCACGGCCAAGCAGATCCGTGGCACGCTGCCGGCCGGCATCGAGCTGGCGCAGATCCAGGACCAGCCGCAGGCGGTGACGCGCTCGGTCAACGAATTCGTCCACGTGCTGATCGAGGCGGTGGTGATCGTGCTGGCGGTCAGCTTCGTCGCGCTGGGCCTGCACACGCGGCCGCTGCGGGTGGACATCTGGCCCGGCATGGTGGTGGCGATCACGATCCCGCTGGTGCTGGCGATCACCTTCGTGACGATGTTCTATTGGGGTGTGGGCCTGCACAAGATCTCGCTGGGCTCGCTGATCATCGCGCTGGGCCTGCTGGTGGACGACGCGATCATTGCGGTCGAGATGATGGTGCGCAAGCTCGAAGAGGGCTACGACAAGATGACCGCGGCCACCTTCGCCTACGACGTGACCGCGATGCCGATGCTCACCGGCACGCTGATTACCGCGGTGGGCTTCCTGCCGATCGGGCTGGCGAAGTCGACCACCGGCGAGTACACGTTCGCGATCTTCGCGGTGACCTCGGCGGCGCTGATCATCTCCTGGCTGGTGTCGATCTACTTCGTGCCCTACCTGGGCGCGCTGCTGCTGAAGAGCCATCCGCTGCCGGAAGGCGAGGCGGTGCACGAGCTTTTCGACACGCCGTTCTACACGCGCTTTCGCAAGGTCGTGCTGTGGTGCGTCGTCAACAAGTGGAAGACGATCCTGGCGACGATCGCCGTCTTTGTGCTGGGCCTGGTCGGCATGGGCAAGGTCCAGCAGCAGTTCTTCCCCGATTCGAACCGGCCGGAGGTGCTCGTCGAGTTGTGGTTGCCCGAGGGCTCGACCGTGCAGCAGAGCCAGGCCGTGGCCCAGCGCTTCGAGAAGCGGATGATGGCGGAGAAGGGCGTCGCCACCGTCAGCACCTGGATCGGCAGCGGCGTGCCGCGCTTCTACCTGCCGCTGAACCAGGTCTTCCCGCAGAGCAACGTCAGCCAGGCCATCGTGCTGCCCAAGGACCTGCCCGAGCGCGAAGCGTTGCGCAAGCGCCTGCCGGCGCTGATGGCGGCCGAGTTCCCCGAGGTGCGCGCGCGCATCAGCCTGCTGCCGAACGGGCCGCCTGTGGCCTATCCGGTGCAGTTCCGCGTCGTCGGCGAAACGGTGACCGAGGTGCGCAAATGGGCCGACCAGGCCAAGGAAATCCTGCGCCAAAGCCCGAACATGCGCGGCGTGAACGACAACTGGAACGAGGCCGTCAAGGCCCTGCATCTGGAGGTCGACCAGGACAAGGCGCGGGCGCTGGGCGTCACCAGCCAGAGCCTGGCGCAGGGCGCGCGCACGCTGTTCTCGGGCACGACGATCGGCCAGTACCGCGAGGCGGACCGGCTGATCGACATCGTGCTGCGGCAGCCCGCCAACGAGCGCGACGTGATCACCGACATCGGCAACGCGATGGTGCCCACGGCCAGCGGCCGCGCCGTGCCGTTTACGCAGATCGCCAAGATCGGCTACGGCTGGGAGCCCGGCGTGCTGTGGCGTGAGAACCGCGCCTACGCGGTGACCGTGCAGGGCGACGTGGCCGAAGGCCTGCAGGGGCCGACCGTCACCGCCGAGCTGTGGCCCGCGCTGCAAAAGCTGCAGGAGCGGATGCCGCCGGGCTACCGCATCGAGATTGCCGGCGCGGTGGAGGAGAGCACCAAGGGCCAGGGTTCCATCTTTGCCGGCGTGCCGGTGATGCTGTTCATTACGTTCACGCTGCTGATGCTGCAGTTGCAGAGCTTCGGCCGCGCGATGCTGGTGTTCCTGACCGGGCCGCTGGGCGTGGCGGGCGTGGCCGGCGCGCTGCTGATCTTCAACCAGCCCTTCGGCTTCGTGGCGCTGCTGGGTGTGGTCGCGCTGATGGGCATGATCATGCGCAACTCGGTGATCCTGATCGACCAGATCGAACAGGATCGCGAGCGCGGCGTGCCGGCGTGGCAGGCGATCGTCGACTCGGCCGTGCGGCGTTTCCGGCCGATCGTGCTCACGGCGGCGGCGGCCGTGCTGGCGATGGTGCCCCTGTCGCGCAGCGGCTTCTGGGGACCGATGGCGGTGGCGATCATGGGCGGCCTGATCGTCGCCACGCTGTTGACCCTGCTGGTGCTGCCGGCCATGTATGCGGCCTGGTTCCGCGTGAAGAGGCCGCCGGAAGGCTCATAGGCGCCTATAGACACGCGATTCGGGGTTTACCCGCCGGACGATTTAGCGCTTATCCAGCGGCTACAATCGCGGGTTCTCCGAATTGCCGCAGGTTTGAGGCGAGCCGACTTGGATTTCTATCCAAGCCGGCGCAAGACAGACCTGAACTCCCTCGCGCGGGTGGCGAAATTGGTAGACGCACCAGGTTTAGGTCCTGACGCCTTCACCGGCGTGCCGGTTCGAGTCCGGCCCCGCGCACCAGATCCTTGTTAGCAATCCTTTTGTACAGAGTCGAACATGGCTGTCACCGTCGAAACCCTCGAAAAGCTCGAACGCCGCATCACGCTGTCCCTGGCGGCCGCTGACATCAACAGCGAAGTCGAGAACCGTCTGAAGAAGCTGGCCCGCACGGTCAAGGCCGACGGCTTCCGCCCCGGCAAGGTGCCGATGAGCGTCGTCGCCCAGCGCTACGGCTACTCCGTCCAGTACGAAGTGATGAACGACAAGCTGGGCCAGGCCTTCGCCAGCGCCGCCAACGAGGCGCAGCTGCGCGTCGCCGGCGCGCCCAAGATCGCCCAGAAGGACCAGTCGGCCGAAGGCCAGATGGACTTCGACGCCACTTTCGAAATCTACCCGGAAGTCAAGATCAACGATCTGGCGAATGCCGATGTCGAGCGCATCGCCAGCGAGGTCACGGAAGAGGCGATCGACAAGACCGTCGAGATCCTGCGCAAGCAGCGCCGCACCTTCGCCCAGCGCGCTGCTGCCGACGGCGCCGCCGTCGGTGACCGCGTCACGATCGACTTCGAAGGCAAGATCGACGGCGAGCCCTTCCAGGGCGGCAAGGCCGAGGCCTTCCAGTTCCTGATCGGCGAAGGCCAGATGCTGGAGCAGTTCGACCAGGCCGTGCGCGGCATGAAGGTCGGCGAGAGCAAGACCTTCCCGCTGGCCTTCCCGGCCGACTATCACGGCCAGGACGTGGCCGGCAAGGAAGCCGACTTCCTGGTGACGCTCAAGAAGATCGAGGCGCAGCACCTGCCCGAGGTCAACGAAGCATTCGCCAAGGGCCTGGGCATCGCCGACGGCACCGTCGAAGCGCTGCGCGCCGACATCAAGAAGAACCTCGAGCGCGAAGTGAAGTTCCGCGTGCTGGCCCGCAACAAGGCCGCCGTGATGGACGCACTGGTTGCCAGCGCCGAGCTGGAAGTGCCGAACGCGCTGATCGCCCAGGAGACCGAGCGCATGGTCGCCAACGCCCGCGAAGACCTGAAGAAGCGCGGTGTGAAGGATGCCGACAAGGCGCCGATCCCCGAGGAGATCTTCAAGCCGCAGGCCGAGCGCCGCGTGCGCCTGGGCCTGGTCGTGGCCGAGCTGGTTCGTTCGAACAATCTGCAGGCCAAGCCCGAGCAGCTGCAGGCTCACATCGAAGAGCTGTCGCAGAGCTACGAGAAGCCGGCCGAAGTCGTGCGCTGGTACCTGAGCGACCGCGAGCGCATGGCCGAAGTGGAAGCCGTCGTCATCGAGAACAACGTGACCGACTTCGTGCTGGCCAAGGCGAAGGTTGCCGACAAGGCGCTGCCGTTCGACGAGCTGATGGCCGCTTCGAACTGATCGCCCGTTCTACCGCCTGAGGAAGGCGCCGAGCCCTCGCGGCCGGCGCCTTCTTGCTTTTCCTGGGGGCTTGTCTTGTAGCGACATAATCCGTCCCCATAACGGATTGAGGCTTCGTCTTCACAAGGATAGAAATACATGAGCGCGCTGGACATCAACAATCTGGGCATGGTGCCCATGGTCATCGAGCAGTCGGGCCGCGGTGAGCGGGCGTACGACATCTACAGCCGCCTGCTGCGCGAACGCATCGTCTTCCTGGTGGGCCCGGTCAACGACGCGGTGGCGAACCTGGTCGTTGCGCAGCTGCTGTTCCTGGAGAGCGAGAACCCCGACAAGGAAATCAGCCTCTACATCAACTCGCCGGGCGGCAGCGTCTCGGCCGGCATGTCGATCTACGACACGATGCAGTTCATCAAGCCGGACGTGTCGACGATGTGCCTGGGGCTGGCCGCCAGCATGGGCGCCTTCCTGCTGTCCGCAGGTGCCAAGGGCAAGCGCTACTCGCTGCCGAACTCCAAGATCATGATCCATCAGCCGCTGGGCGGCGCACAGGGCCAGGCGACCGACATCGAGATCCACGCCCGTGAGATCCTGAAGACCCGCGAAGCGCTGAACCGCATCCTCGCGGAGCGCACCGGGCAGAGCCTGGAAAAGATCCAGGCCGACACCGAGCGCGACTACTTCATGTCCGCCGCTGAAGCTCAGGGTTATGGGCTGGTCGACCAGGTGCTTGAGAAACGCCCGTAAGGCGCTTTCCGGAAACCGCGGAAGTCGAGCAACCGAAGCCGATTTCCAGTCAACTAGTCGCGGAACGGGGCCTTTTTTACGAAAAGGCCCCGTCCCTCGTTTGAACTATCATCAGTGCAGGCACCCAGCCTGTACGTTTGACTGAAGCACAGATCCATGGCCGAGAAAAAAGGCACCTCCAGCGAAAAAGTTTTGTACTGCTCCTTCTGCGGCAAGAGCCAGCATGAGGTGAAGAAGCTGATCGCCGGTCCGTCGGTGTTCATCTGCGACGAATGCATCGAGCTGTGCAACGACATCATTCGCGATGAAGTGCCGGCCGAGACGCCGGCTGCCCGCGCGAGCAAGTCCGACCTGCCGGTGCCCAGCGAGATCAAGGCGAGCCTCGATCAGTACGTGATCGGCCAGGACGTCGCCAAGCGCGTGCTGTCCGTCGCCGTCTACAACCACTACAAGCGGCTGCGCCACATGGCCGGCAACAAGGAGTCGGTGGAACTCAGCAAGAGCAACATCCTGCTGATCGGCCCGACCGGTTCCGGCAAGACGCTGCTGGCCCAGACCTTGGCGCGCCTGCTGAACGTGCCCTTCGTGATCGCCGATGCAACGACGCTGACCGAAGCCGGCTACGTCGGCGAGGACGTCGAGAACATCATCCAGAAGCTGCTGCAGAACTGCAATTACGACGTCGAGCGGGCGCAGCGCGGCATCGTTTACATCGACGAGATCGACAAGATCTCGCGCAAGGCGGACAACCCCTCGATCACCCGCGACGTGTCGGGCGAGGGCGTGCAGCAGGCGCTGCTGAAGCTGGTCGAAGGCACGATGGCTTCGGTGCCCCCGCAGGGCGGCCGCAAGCACCCGAACCAGGACTTCCTGCAGATCGATACGACCAACATCCTGTTCATCTGCGGTGGCGCGTTCGACGGCCTTGAGAAGGTGATCCAGAACCGTTCCGAGAAGTCCGGCATCGGCTTCGGCGCCAGCGTCAAGAGCAAGTCAGAGAAGCGCGTTTCCGAGCTGTTCCGCGAGTGCGAGCCGGAAGACATCATCAAGTTCGGCCTGATCCCCGAACTGGTCGGCCGCCTGCCGGTCGTGGCGACGCTGGGCGAACTCTCCGAGGATGCGCTGGTGCAGATCCTCACCGAGCCGAAGAACGCGCTGGTCAAGCAGTACCAGCAGCTGTTCTCGATGGACGGCGTCGAGCTGGAGATCCGGCCTTCCGCGCTGAACGCCATCGCGAAGAAGGCGCTGGCGCGCAAGACCGGCGCCCGCGGCCTGCGTTCGATCATGGAGCAGTCGCTGATCGACACGATGTTCGAGCTGCCGGCTCTCGACGGCGTGGCAAAGGTCGTGCTGGACGAGCACAACATCGAAGAGGGCGCGAAGCCCCTGCTGGTGTATCGCGAACAGGCAAAGGCAAGCGCCTGAAGTTGTAGTAACCGGGGCTGACTCAATCGGCCGAATCGAGTCGTTCGGCATCTTGTATTTACCTGCTCAGGCCGCAGATGCGCCTGAGAAAGAGAGGTTCCAATGTCCGGTCATCCCGTTTTGCAAGCTGTTCCCATCACGCTGCCGCTGCTGCCGCTGCGGGACGTGGTGGTGTTCCCGCACATGGTGATCCCGCTGTTCGTGGGACGCCCGAAGTCCATCAAGGCGCTGGAAGCCGCGATGGAAAATGGCCGCCAGATCATGCTCGTCGCGCAGAAGGCTGCCGGCAAGGACGAGCCGCGGCCCGACGACATGTTCGAAGTGGGCTGCGTCTCCAGCATCCTGCAGATGCTGAAGCTGCCCGACGGTACCGTGAAGGTGCTGGTCGAAGGCCTGCAGCGCGCCTCGACGATCGCGATCACCGAGAGCGAAGAGCACTTCAGCGCCGAGGTGCTGCCCATCCCGCCCGAGGCCGATGCCAAGCCCGAGGTCGAGGCGCTGCGCCGCGCGGTCACGCAGCAGTTCGATCAGTACGTCAAGCTGAACAAGAAGATCCCGCCCGAGATCCTCACGTCCATCGGTGGCATCGACGACGCTGGCCGCCTGGCCGACACGATCGCCGCGCACCTGCCGCTGAAGCTCGATGCCAAGCAGTCCGTGCTGGATCTGGCCGAAGTGGCCAAGCGCCTCGAGAAGCTGCTCGACCTGCTCGAGCATGAGGTCGACATCCTGCAAGTGGAAAAGCGCATCCGCGGCCGCGTCAAGCGCCAAATGGAGAAGAGCCAGCGCGAGTACTACCTGAACGAGCAGGTCAAGGCCATCCAGAAGGAACTGGGCGACGGCGAAGAGGGCGCGGACCTTGAAGAGCTGGACAAGAAGATCGCCGCCGCGCGCATGCCCAAGGAAGCGCGCAAGAAGGCCGAGGGCGAGTTGAAGAAGCTCAAGCTGATGTCGCCGATGTCGGCCGAGGCGACGGTCGTACGCAACTACATCGATACGCTGGTCAACCTGCCGTGGAGCAAGAAGACCAAAATCAAGCACGACTTGGCGAACGCCGAGAACGTGCTGAACGAGGACCACTACGGCCTCGAGAAGGTCAAGGACCGCATCCTTGAGTATCTCGCGGTGCAGCAGCGCGTGGACAAGGTCAAGGCGCCGATCCTGTGCCTGGTCGGTCCTCCGGGCGTCGGCAAGACCTCGCTCGGTCAATCGGTGGCGCGCGCTACCGGCCGGAAGTTCGTCCGCATGGCGCTGGGCGGCGTGCGCGACGAGGCCGAGATCCGCGGCCATCGCCGCACCTACATCGGCTCGATGCCGGGCAAGGTGCTGCAATCGCTGTCCAAGATCGGCACGCGCAATCCGCTGTTTCTGCTCGACGAGATCGACAAGTTGGGCATGGACTTCCGCGGCGACCCGTCGTCGGCGCTGCTCGAGGTGCTGGATCCTGAGCAGAACCACACCTTCGGCGATCACTACGTCGAGGTCGACTTCGACCTGTCCGACGTGATGTTCGTGGCCACCTCGAACTCGCTGAACATCCCGCCGGCGCTGCTGGACCGGATGGAAGTGATCCGCCTGTCGGGTTACACCGAGGACGAGAAGGTCAACATCGCCCAGCGTTACCTGCTGCCCAAGCAGCGGAAGAACAACGGCGTCAAGGACGAGGAGATGGAAGTCACCGAGTCCGCGATCCGCGGGATCATCCGCTACTACACGCGGGAAGCCGGCGTTCGTTCGCTCGAGCGCGAGATCTCCAAGATCTGCCGCAAGGTGGTGAAGAACCTCGCCCTGAAGGCGGTGGACGGCGTGTCGGTGGTCACCGAGGACAACCTCAACGACTTCCTGGGCGTGCGCAAGTACGACTTCGGTCGCGCGGAGAAGAAGAACCAGGTCGGCCAGGTCGTCGGTCTGGCGTGGACCGAGGTCGGCGGCGATCTGCTGACGATCGAAGCCACCTCGATGCCGGGCAAGGGCAACATCATCCGCACCGGTTCGCTGGGCGACGTGATGAAGGAGTCTGTTGAGGCTGCTCGCACGGTGGTCCGCTCGCGCGCCCGTCGCCTGGGCATCAAGGACGAACTGTTCGAGAAGCGCGACGTGCACGTCCATGTGCCCGATGGCGCGACGCCCAAGGACGGCCCGAGCGCGGGTGCGGCGATGACGACAGCCTTCGTGTCGGCACTGACCGGTATCCCGGTGCGTGCCGACGTTGCGATGACCGGCGAGATCACGCTGCGCGGCGAGGTGACGGCGATCGGTGGCCTGAAGGAGAAGCTGCTGGCTGCGCACCGCGGCGGCATCAAGACCGTGATGATTCCGGAAGAGAACGTCAAGGACCTTCAGGACATCCCGGAGAACGTCAAGAACCAGCTCGAGATCGTTCCGGTGCGCTGGATCGACCGAGTGCTGGAAGTGGCGCTCGAAACCTTGCCGGCCCCGCTGCCGGACGAGGAGCCGGTGGTGGCCGCCAAGGCCGGAGAGGTCGCCGCTGCGCCTGCCGCGACGCACTGAACGGGAAGAAAGGGTCGGGCAAGAAATCGAGGAATTTCTTGCCCGGCCTCAAAAAACCGGTATAGAATCTCAGCTTCAGCGCAAACGGCACTGAGCGAAACGTGGAAGCGTAAAGCGAGGCGAGCAGTGTGTTGAAACCCAAGCGGGTGTAGCTCAGTTGGTAGAGCGCGACCTTGCCAAGGTCGAGGTCACGAGTTCGAGCCTCGTTACCCGCTCCAGGCATATATTGATGGGAAGCCCCGGCTTCCCATTTGCTTCAGAGGTTCACCAAAACTCTGAATACAAGTTGATTTCAAAGGCGCGATAGCAAATCGGTTATGCCCCGGATTGCAAATCCGGTTAGGCCGGTTCGACTCCGGCTCGCGCCTCCAAGAATCACTGCGGGTGTAGCTCAGTTGGTAGAGCGCGACCTTGCCAAGGTCGAGGTCACGAGTTCGAGCCTCGTTACCCGCTCCAAAGATCCCGGCTAGCGTCGGTGTTCACGGTTACCAAGCCGTGAGCAGAAATGCGGGTGTAGCTCAGTTGGTAGAGCGCGACCTTGCCAAGGTCGAGGTCACGAGTTCGAGCCTCGTTACCCGCTCCAGTTGTTCAAAAAGGGAAGCCCAGCGGCTTCCCTTTTTTGTTGGTCAGCCGCGCCGATAATGCGGCCCGTGCCCGGGTGGTGAAATAGGTAGACACAGCAGACTTAAAATCTGCCGGCCGCAAGGTCGTACCGGTTCGATTCCGGTCCTGGGCACCACGAACGCCGCTGATTCCAGCGCCGGTGATGTCCCGGGAGGTGGTGTAAGAAACTGAGGCGGGCCACCGATGGAGGTGGCCATCGTGAATGACCTGGATATGGTTGAGGTGCGACCCAAGCAACTTGACCCTAGGAGAAAACACGATGA
>Ga0247779_1000225_pt1 | contig 41708 bp, 33 predicted proteins | sample UWRJL221509R5_FD_179925 | JGI IMG/M metagenome (GOLD analysis project Ga0247779, IMG submission 179925) | Plant litter microbial communities from Arlington Agricultural Research Station in Wisconsin, United States - UWRJ-L221-509R-5 | ecosystem: Environmental > Terrestrial > Plant litter >...
GATGCGCCAGCGCGACGAGCGCTTCGCCGAGCAGGGCAAGCACAAGGCCAAGGGTGACGTGCTCCACGACAAGCGCAAGCCCGCCAGCGGCACCAGCCCCAACCCGAAGGTCAAGGGTTACTTCAGCATGGCGGACTTCGACTTCCACGACGACAACACCTGCACCTGCCCGGCGGGCTGCACGCTGAGCAGCACCGGGGTGCTCATCACCGTGGGCCGCTACCAGCGGCAGGACTACAAGGCCCAGGCTTCCGACTGCCAGGGCTGCGCTCGGCGGGCCGAGTGCATCCGCAAGCCCGACACGCCGCGGCGCACGGTCGCCGTGCACTTCCGACGCCCCGTCGATCCAGGCGATCCGCTGGACCGGATGCGCCAGGCCATTGACAGTCCGCGCGGGCGGCGGCTGTACAGCCAGCGCATCGCCACGGTTGAGCCGGTGTTCGGCAACCTGCGCCACAACAAGCGGCTGAGCCGGTTCACGCTGCGCGGCAAGGACAAGGTGGGTACGCAGTGGCGCTTGTTCTGCTTGGTGCACAACATCGAGAAGTTGGCTGGCCGAGGCGCTTGGGCATGAGGTGCGATCCAGGACTCTCAGAGGCACCACGGCTTCTAGACGCCGTCGAACTCGATCAGAATGTCCTGTCAGACCCAGCCCAAGACGCACTCAATCCGACCATGCAGATCGATCTCCCGTTGCAAGTTGCACGCCCCCGATCGGGGCAACGCCGGAATCGGGTTTTTGCACAGCCTCGTTAGGCGGCAACCATGATGGTTCGGCACGGTGAATCCGCGTTTGAGTTCCTTCCTGAGCGGCCCGGAAGTTTGGTGGGGCGTCTGGCCCTTGGGGTGGATCAGGCGCGACTACTGACTTCGCTGTTGGCGAGTGAGCTTGAGGATTGGTATCTCGATGCGAACGGCGAGCGACTTCCATCTGAACAGCTGTTCGCGTTGTCCCCATGGAGTGCTGCGACCAGAGATGGAATCATCAAGCTAGTGTGCCGTTTCATAGACCTCAAAACAGGCGAGGTCATATTCTCGGTACCTGAAACTTACGGTGGTGAGTTCTTCTCCTCATCAACTCGCAATGGGACAGAACATGCCTAACCAGTTGCTCCATCCGACCGCCTTCGGCGTCGGCTGAGCGCCAACGTTACCGGATGACGTCTGCGCCGCTGTTCGTCCACTGCTGAGGAGAGCCTGGCTCGCCATGAGTCCGTGACCCCGCTGATCCAGCCCTATCAGGCCAGCCAGCAGGGCACCGCCTCCTGAGCCGCCAGATCAGCCGTTCTGTTCAGGCTCGCGAATGTAGATCTCCACGCGCCGGTTCTTCGCTCGGCCAGCCTCGGTCGCGTTGTCCGCAATCGGCTCGCGCTCGCCGCGGCCCGCGGTATCAATGCGGCCACCGCCGACGCCTCGGTCCACCAGGTAGTTACGCACACTCTCCGCACGCCGTTCCGACAGCGGATCGTTGATCGCATCGGTGCCGGTGTTGTCGGTGTGGCCGACGATGCGCACGCGGGCTGCTGCATCGTCCTTCAGCCCGTAGGCGAAGTCGTCGAGCACGCCGCGCAGGTTGGGCTTGATGTCGGCGCGGCCGACGTCGAAGGAGATGTCGCTCGGGATGTTGAGCTTCAGCTGGTTGTCGGCAGTGCGGGTGACTTCGACGCCGGTGCCTTGCGTCTGCTGTTCCAGCGCGCGCTGGCGTTCTTCCTGCTTCTTCGACCAGATGTTGCCGCCGATCGCGCCGGCGATGCCGCCGATCACGGCGCCCTTGGTGGCGCCGTTGCCGCCGCCCACCAGGGCGCCGAGCGCTGCGCCGCCCAACGCGCCGATGCCCGCACCCTGGGCCGTGCCCTTGTCGCGCGGCGACATGTCGGCGCAGGCGGTCAGCGCCAGCACGGCGCTTGCGCAGGCGAGGATTCTCAGGTTCTTGCTTGTCATGGTCGTTCCTTCCTTGGCAATGAAATGCAGGTTCGAGTTTGAACGCGAACTGCTCGGCTTAGAAGGTAAGAAAGTGCTTCAAAAGGTGCCGGCGTAGGCGCCGCCATCGAGCAGGATGTTCTGTCCGGTGAGATAGCCGGCCTGCGCGCTGCACAGCATCGCGCAGATCTGGCCGAACTCCTCGGCGGTGCCGAAGCGCTGGGCCGGGATCGTGGCGCGGCGCTTGTCCATGATCTCGTCGACAGACTGGCCGGTGCGCGCCGCGCCGGCGGCCCAGCCCTTGCGCAGGCGCTCGGTATCGAAGGCGCCGGGCAGCAGGTTGTTGATCGTCACGTTGTGTCCGGCCAGTTGCGGCTGGCGCGCGACGCCGGCGACGAAGCCGGTGAGGCCCGAGCGCGCGCCGTTGGACAGGCCCAGCACGTCGATCGGCGCCTTGACCGCGCCCGAGGTGATGTTGACGACGCGGCCGAAGCCGCGCGCGGCCATGTCGTCCACCGTCGCCTTGATCAGCTCGATCGGCGCCAGCATGTTCGCCTCCAGTGCGGCGATCCACTGCTCGCGGCCCCAGTCGCGGAAGTCGCCGGGCGGCGGGCCGCCGGCGTTGTTGACGAGGATGTCCACCTGCGGGCAGGCCGCCAGGGCCGCGGCACGGCCCTCGGGCGTGGCGATGTCGCCGGCCACCGCGCGCACCTCGGCGGCGGGGTTCAGCGCCCGCAGGGCCGCGGCCGTGCGCTGCAGTTCGTCCGCGCCGCGGGCGGTGATGACGACGTTCGCGCCCTCGCGCACCAAGGCCTCGGCGCAGCCGCGGCCCAAGCCCTTGCTGGCAGCGCAGACCAGCGCCCAGCGTCCGTTCAATCCGAGATCCATCTTGCTTGCCTTCCTATCGCCATTTCGTCAGCAGCCACACGCCGCCCATCACCAAGGCCGTACCCGCCGCCACCCAGGGCGTGAACGGCTCGTCGAGGATGACGACGCCCATCAGGATCGTCGACATCGGGCCGATCATGCCGGTCTGCGCCGCCATCGTCGCGCCGATGCGCTCGATCGCCATCATCACCATCACGACCGGCGCGAAGGTGCACAGCACCGCGTTCAGGATCGACAGCCAGATCACCGGCGCCTGCACCGTCAGCGCCGCCGAAATCGGCCGCACCAGCAGGAACTGGCCGATGCAGAAGCCGCAGGCCACCGTGGTCGCCAGGCCGGTCAGCCGCAGCGCGCCCAGGCGCTGCACCTCCTCGCCGCTGTAGACCAGGTACAGCGCATAGCTGATCGCGCTGCCGAACACCAGCGCCGCGCCGAGCCAGACATTGCTGCCCTGGAAGTGCAGCTCGTGGCCGAACACGAGCAACACGCCCGCATAGCTGACGGCCAGCGCGACGAGCTGGCGCGCCGTCACGCGGCGGCCGAACAGCAGCGCGCCGAGGAAGAGCACGATCGTCGGGTTGAGGTACAGGATCAGCCGCTCGAAGCTCGCCGACACATAGGCCAGGCCCGCGAAGTCCAGGTAACTGGCCAGGTAGTAACCGGAGAAGCCGAGGCCGGCCACCACCATCCAGTCGCGCCGCGTCAGCGGCGGCTTGCCGCGGCCGGCCCAGGCCGACAGCGCCAGGAACAGCGGCAGCGCGAACAGCATGCGGAACATGATCAAGGTCACCGCGTCCACACCGTGGCGGTAGGCGAGCTTGACGATGATGGCCTTGCCGGCGAAACAGACGGCGCCGAGCGAGGCGAGCGCCAAGCCGGGCCACAGGGGCTTCTCTTGCGAATATGACATCGCCGCCGATTCTAGGCAGCCCACCGACGACGCCGGATTTCCGGGCCGAGCGCCGGGCCGCCCCAAGCCGGCCCGCCTGGCGATTGATGGGGCTCGATGCCCCGGCAATCGAAGTCCCCTTGGGGGACCGACCAGACCCGCGCGCGTCTAGCGCCGCGGGCCTGGGCGAGGGGCTTCAGCTCACCTCCAGAATTTCCCGTCGGCGCCGATAATGGAGATGTCGGTGAAATCGAGGCCGGCATGGTTGCCGGGGCCGATGCTCAGCTCCAGCCCGCCCAGGTCCACCTGGCGCATGCCGTCGAGCGCCTTCAGCAGGCCCTCGCGGGTCAGGTCCTTGCCCGCACGGCGCAGGCCCTCCACCAGCAGCTTCGCCGCGGCGAAGCCTTCGATGGCAGCTGGGCTCAGCTCGCCGCTGCGGCCTCGTGCGCGGGCCAGCGTCTGTGCTTCGCGCACCAGTGGCGTCGCCTGCGAGCGTTCGTAGGGAAAGAGCTGGGTGACGATGACGCCGCGGGCGTTGTCGCCGAGCGCCTTGACGAAGTCGGCCGAGGCGTTGTTGGACAGCGTCGCCACATGGGCCTTGGAGCCCGCCGCGCGCAGGGCCGCCACGCCCTCCACCACCGCATAGGCCGGCCCGATCAGCAGCACCGCCTCCGTGTCGGCGCGGGCGAGCTGCTGCATCAGCGGCGCCAGCTCGGGCTTGCGCGGATCGAAGCGCAGCACCGCGCTGGCCCGCATGTTCAGCGCCTCCAGCGCCTTGAGCGCGCCGGTGCCGGCATCGCTGCCGAAGTCGTCGGCGGGCTGGACGATGGTCAGCCGCTTGACGCCGATGCCGGCCAGGTGGCGGATCGCCCGCTCGGCCTCGCGCTGGAAGCTGGCGCGCAGGTTGAAGACATAAGGATTGAAGGGCTCGCGCAACTGGCGCGCGCCGGTGGCGGGCGCCACCAGCGCAAGCCGGTGCTCGGCCAGCAGCGGCAGCATGGCCTGAGTCGGCGCCGTGCCGCGGCTCAGGAACATCGCCAGCACGCCCTGGTCGATCAGGCTGCGGGTGTTCGTCGCGGCGACCTGCGGGTCGTAGCGGTCGTCCATCGAGATCAGCTCGATGCGCTGGCCCTTGATGCCGCCCTGCGCATTGACGGCGTCCAGGTACAGCCGCGCGCCCTCGGTGCCCTCCTGCACGCTGGCCGCGGCCGGGCCGGTGAAGGCGGCACTCTGGCCGATGCGGATCTGCGCCCGCGCGGGCGCGGCGACCAGCAGCAACGCAGCCAAGGCCAAGGCCAGTATTCGACGCGTCATTGCTCCGACCCTCCCATCCGACGTTCTGTTTATGAATCGGCGGCATTCTTCCGCCGCGGGACGGCATGCCACGCCCGGACAAACCCGCAGACCGCCGGACAGGCAAGACCCGGCCCCGGGCGAGCGCCTGATTCATGCATTAGTTGACGGAAGCCCGTTCCGCTGCGTGGCGGGCACGGCACATGCCCTGGCACGCGGCCCCGCGAGGCACTACGCTGCGCTCCTTCTCGCGAGCCCATGCACCAGCTGTCAAGGATGCAAAGGGCACCGAAGCCCAGGGATCGTTGAAGGAGACGAAGATGAAGTACCTTGAGAGCAAGGCCCGCAGCGCCGAGCATTTGCGCGCCGCCCTGCCCCTGATGACACGCCAGAACACCGCCCTGCACCCGGTCAGCTACGCGATCTGGTACGAGTACGTCAGCGGCACCAATCCCGACCTGAACCGCCGCATGCAGGAGCTGACCCAGCACGGTGCCGCGCTGGACGACGCACAGACCTGGGCGCTCTACCGCAAGCACGTGGCCGAGCCCGACAACGAAGCGGCGCGCCAGTTGAGCGACGGTGTCACGCAGGTGATCGAATCGATGGCCGCCTCCGCCGCCCAGGCCGGCGAGGACGCGGCGCGGATCGATGCCTCGCTGGGCGGCTGGGTCGATCAGTTGCTGGACCAGGCCCAACAGGAAGAACAGCAGCCCGCACCGGCGGACCTGCTGCAGGAAGTGGTCGCCAACACGCGCGAGATCCGCCAGGTGATGGACCGGCTGCAAGTGCAGCTCGACGCCAGCCAGGGCGAGATCCGCCGGCTGCGCGACGAGGTGCAGCGCGCCCGCAACGAAGCCTTCGTCGATGCGCTCACGGGCCTGGCCAACCGCCGCGCGTTCGAGCAGCAGCTGGACGCCTGCATCGCCGCCGCGCCACAGACGCCGACGCAACTGCCCTGGCTGATTCTGGGCGACATCGATCACTTCAAGGCGATCAACGACAGCTTCGGCCACGTGTTCGGCGACCAGGTGCTGCGCGCCGTGGCGCAGACCCTGAAGAGCGTCGCCGCACCGGGTGGCGCGCTGCCGGCACGTATCGGCGGCGAGGAGTTCGCACTGCTGCTGCCCAGCGCAACGCTTGCGCAGGCGCAGGAGCTGGCCGAGCAGATGCGGCAGAAGGTAGCCCTGGGCCGCATCAGGCGTGGCGGGCAGAACGAGTGCATCGCGCGCGTCACGATCTCGCTGGGTCTGACGCAGATGCAGCGCGGCGAAGGCGCCGGCGCCTTCTTCGAGCGCGCCGACCAGGCGCTCTACGCCTCCAAGCGCGACGGGCGCAACCGCGTCACGGCCGTGGGCGCTCCGGCGGCATCGTCATCAAGCGCGCAGTCCCCACAGCTGCCAGGCGGCGAACGCGGTCAGCAGCAGCGCACTGGCGCGTTGCACGCGTAGGCGCCAGCGGCGGTCGAAGCGCTCGCGAAGGCGGCTCACCATCGCGCTGAGCATCAGCCACCACAGCGCCGAGCCGCAGAACACCCCCACCACCAGCAGCCACGGCGGCGCCTCGGCCGCGCGCGCCGAGAGCGCGCCGAACACGGCCATGAAGGAAAAGATCGTCGCCGGGTTGGACAGCGTCAGCAGCAGCGTGCCGCCGAAGTAGCCCCACATGCTCTGCCCACCCGCTGTCTCGGCGACCCGCTCGCCCGGCTCGCGGCACCACAGCCCCCAGGCCATCCAGAGCAGGAAGGCCGCGCCACCCAGGCTCAGCGGCACGCGGGCACTGTTCATCGCCACGATCACGCTGCTGACGCCGTAGGCACCCAGCGCGCCGTACAGCGCATCGGCCACCGCCGCGCCGAGCCCGGTGGCGAGGCCCGCCGCGCGCCCCTGCTCCAGGCTGCGCTGGATCGTCAGCAATCCGATCGGGCCGACCGGCGCCGCGATCGACAGCCCGATCACGACGGCCTGGGCCGACACCGCCACCCACGAAACACTGCTGCTCAAGTCCGCCATGGGGCAACTGTAGTGGGGCGGCGCCATGAAAAAAGCGGCCCGGAGGCCGCTTCGTTCGGGGTCACCCGATCGGTGCGACTCAGTCGGCCGCGTAGATGTTGACGTCCTTGGTTTCCTTGACGAACAGCATGCCGACGACGAAGGTGATCGCCGCGAAGATGATCGGGTACCAGAGGCCGTTGTACATATTGCCGGTCTGCGCCACGATGGCCACCGCGGTGGCGGGCAGCAGGCCGCCGAACCAGCCGTTGCCGATATGGTACGGCAGGCTCATCGAGGTGTAGCGGATGCGGGTCGGGAACATCTCCACCAGCATCGCGGCGATCGGGCCGTAGACCATGGTCACGTAGATCACCAGCACCACCAGGATCAACAGCATCATCGGCTTGTTCATCTTGGCCTCGTCGGCCTTGCCGGTCGGGTAGCCGTGCTCCTTCAGCGCGGCGGCCAGGTCCTTCTTGAACGCGACTTCCTTTTCCTTGGCGGCCGGATCCTTGGCCGAATAGGCGTCGATCACCTTGTCGCCGATCGTGATCTTGGCCGTGCTGCCGGGGGCATCGATGGTGTCATAGCTGACCGAGCCCGCCGCGAGCGCCTGCTTGGCGACGTCGCAGGAGCTGGTGAACTTGGCCACGCCGGTCGGGTTGAACTGGAAGCTGCACTCGGCCGGATCCGCAGTGACCACGACCTTGGACGCGGTTTGCGCAGCGGCCAGGTCGGGGTTGGCCGCCTTGGTCAGTGCGGTGAACAGCGGGATGTAGGTCAGCGCGGCGATCAGGCAGCCGGCCATGATGATGGGCTTGCGACCGATCTTGTCGGACAGCGAACCGAACAGGATGAAGAAGGGCGTGCCGATGGCCAGCGCGATGGCGATCATGATGTCGGCAGTGTTGCCGTCGACCTTCAGCGGGCCCTTCAGGAAGATCTGCGCGTAGAACTGGCCCGTGTACCAGACGACCGCCTGGCCCATCGTCAGGCCCAGCAGCGCCAGAATGACTATCTTCAGGTTCTTCCACTGGCCGAACGATTCGGTCAGCGGCGCCTTGGAGGTCTTGCCCTCGGCCTTCATCTTCTGGAAGGCGGGCGACTCATTCATGCTCAGCCGGATCCACACGCTGATGGCCAGCAGCAGCACCGAAACGACGAAGGGAATGCGCCAGCCCCACTTGCCGAACTCGGCCTCGCCGATGATCGAGCGCGTGCCGACGATCACCAGGATCGACAGGAACAGGCCCAAGGTCGCCGTGGTCTGAATCCATGCGGTGAAGGCGCCGCGCTTGCCGTGCGGCGCGTGCTCGGCCACGTAGGTGGCCGCACCGCCGTACTCGCCGCCCAGGGCCAGGCCCTGCAGCAGCCGCAGGCCGATCAGGATGATCGGCGCGGCCCAGCCGATGGAATCGAAGGTGGGCAGCACGCCGACCAGGAAGGTCGACAGACCCATGATCAGGATGGTCACCAGGAAGGTGTACTTGCGTCCGATCATGTCGCCGAGGCGGCCGAACACCAGCGCGCCGAAGGGACGCACCAGGAAGCCGGCCGCGAAGGCCAGCAGAGAGAAGATGTCGCGCGAGGCCGGGTCCAGCGGCGTGAAGAACTGCTTGCCGATGATCGCGGCCAGGGTGCCGTAGAGATAGAAGTCGTACCACTCGAACACGGTGCCGAGCGAGGAGGCGAAGATGACCTTCTTCTCTTCGCTCGTCATCGGCGTGTTGGTGGAGACTGCGCTTGCAGTTGCCATGGATGTTGTCTCCGCTTTTGATTCGTGACCGGAGAACCACCGCCCGGCGGTTCCCGTGCCCGCACTATCCGGGCCGCCTCTGACAGCCTTCTGACGTGACGCTGAATCTAAGCTGACAAACTCGGGTCGAACCCGCAGCGTTGCTTTCGCAATGCGGGAAATCAGGACCGTCAAGGGTTAGTCCCAGCCCCGCCGCCGGGCAACAACAGGCGCAGTCGCACACCGCGGCCGGGCTCCGTGTCCAGCTGCAATTCGCCACCCAGCGTGGCGGCGCGCTGGCGCATGCTGGCCAGGCCGTGGCCGGCGGGTGCATGCGCGGGATCGAAGCCGCAGCCGTCGTCCGCCACACAGACCTCGATGCGCCCGTCGTCTTCATCGAGCCGCCGGGCCGACAAGCGCAGCGTGCGCGCCCGCGCGTGCTTGATTGCGTTGCTCATCGCCTCCTGGATCACGCGCAGCACCTGCAGCGCCTGCGTGGGCTCCAGCCAGGGCAGCGGCGGCAGGTCGTCCATCGCCCATTCGAGCCGCAGCCCGGCGCCGTCCAGGCGCCGGCCGACCCGCTGGCGCAGCGTCGCCAGCAAGGTCGCCAGGTCATGTTCGAGCGGCTCCAGCGAATCGATGGTCAGCCGCAGGTCCTCGATCGCGCCGCGCAGCAGCTCGGCCATGGCCGGGCCGCTGGCCGAGCCGCTCTCGGCCAGGCGCAGCAGCGCGATCAGGTGCGAGCCGACACCGTCGTGCATGTCGCGCATCAGGCGCTGGCGCTCCAGCAGCAGGGCCTGTTCGCGCTCGGCCGCACGCAGCTGCTCGTGGCGCAGCGCCAGCTCGCGCTCACGCTCGGCCAGCCGTTCGGCCAGCACGTGGCTGGCCGATTCCGCCTGCGTCAGCGCGCCGGTGAAGCGGCGCAGCGCCGCGTACAGGAAGCTCGCCAGCACCAGCAGCGCGCCATAGGGCAGCAGGTAGATGGCCTCGGGCCCGATGCGGTTGGACAGCAGCAGGAAGTCCTGCGCCGCGAAGGCCAGGCACAACCACAGCGCGACGACCATCACGCGCAGCTCGCGGTTGCCGTGCCAGGCCAGCCGGCTCAGCACCAGGGTCACCGCCAGCGCGACGACGAGGTTGACGATGTAGATGGCCTGCATCGGCACGTTCAGCAGCGGCAACGGCATCACCGACACCGAGCCGGCGACGACCAGCACCCACAGCACGGGCTCCAGCCGCCGCTGCCAGGCCGGGCCACTGTGCTGCGCCTCGGCGAAGCGGAAAGCGAAGCGGTAGGTCGCCAGCATCAGCCAGCCGACGGCCGCGATCGTCATCCACCAGAACCAATCGAACAGATCGTCGTCCACGGGCAGGTTGACGAACAGGTGCGCATTGCGCAGCGGCCAGATCAGCGCGACCACCGCAAAGTCGAGCCAGCCGCGCTCGCCCCGCCGCCCGAGCCACACGAGGAAGGACAGCAGGCCCAGCAGGGCCAGCGCCAAGCTGGACGCCGCCGGCAGCGTCTGCTGCAGCATCGTGCGCACCGCGTGTCGGTCGCGCAAGGCGGCCTCGGTACCGATCCAGACACTGGACAGCGAGTGGTAGCGGCCCGCCCGGCTCGGCACACGCAGCGTCACGCGCACCAGCGGCTCCCGCGCGGCACCGGGCGGCAGCGCCATCAGCAGCGGCCGGTTGAACTGCTCCATGAAGCCGGTCTGGTTGTCGAACACCTCGACCCAGCCGCCTTCCTGCCGCTGCCACCACAGCTCCACCGGCAGCGCGACGACGCGCGGCACGTAGACGACCAGTGGCGTGTCCGCCGGCAGGCCGGCCGGCACCCTCCAGGCGAAGCGGTACCAGGCGACCTGCCGCACGACGTCGGCGTTCCGATCCTGCACCGGGCGCCGAAACATATCGGGCAGCGCGACCGGCTGCCAACAGGGGTCCGCATCGCCCGGCAGCGTGGCCGCCTCGGGGGCGGCGACGTCCACCAGGCAGCGCTCGGCCCGCGTCAGGTGTTCGGCCGGCTCTGCCCGGGCCGGGCCCGCCAGCACCACGGCCGCCAACATGGCCGCCAGCAGCGCCTCAATCGCGCAGCAAGCCCATGCGCCGCGCTTCATACACCGCTTCGGTTCGTGAATGCACCTGCAGCTTGCGGTAGATGCGCTTGACGAAGCTCGTCACCGTGTGGCGCGAGACGTTCAGCAGCGGCGCGATCTCCTCGTAGCTATAGCCCTTGGCGCAAAGCTGCAGCACCTCGCGCTCGCGCGGCGACAGCAAGCCGGCGTCCTCCACGCTGCCATCGAGCAACTCCTGGTTGCTGCGCTGGGCCTGCGCCCAGGCGGCAGAGCGGCGCAGCATCTGGCGCGCGATCACCGCATTGATCGGGCTGCCGCCGGCCTTGAGCACGCGCAACTGGTCGACGATCTCGGCGGGCGTCGCGTCCTTCAGCAGATAGCCGGTGGCGCCGGCCTCGATCGCGGCCAGCACATGAGCCTCGTCGCCGAACACGGTGACGACCATCGCCTCGCAGTCGGGCAGCGCACGCTGGGCTTCCTTGATCAGTTCGCTGCCGTCGCCGTCGGGCAGGCCGAGATCCACCAGCATCACGTCGGGCCGCGCGTTGTGCAGCAGGTGCCGGCCCTCCGCCAAGGTGGTCGCCTGACCGATCACCAGCATGTCGCCGCTGGCTTCCACGGCCGCGGCGAAGGGCTCCCGCACCGCAGGGTCGTCATCGACGATGAGCACGCGCAGCTTCATGGGCGGCGAGTGTAGGCCGGCGGCCTGTGACTCGGACGGCGCACGTGACGCGATCGCGGTACGGCCGCTATCGCTAACTCTTAACCTCGACGGACCACGCCCGGCCGCGGCGCACCGGCCTGGTCCCAGGCCTTGCCGGCGAACCAGTCATCGCCGCGCAGTTGGCCTGCCAGCATCGGCAGCGCATCCAGGCCCCAGAACAGGCGGCCGTCGACTTCGAAGGTCGGCACGCCGAAGACGCCGCGCTTGAGCGCACGCTCGGTCTCGTTGCGCAGCAGATCCTTCACCGGTTCACCGGCCGGATCCTGCTTGGGTGCCAGCGCGTCCTTCAGCGCCTGCAGGCGCTGTGGGTCGGTGGCGCTGGCGCCACCGGCCTGCCAGGCATAACGGAATACCTGCTCGCATTGCAGCCGGTTCGGCGTGGCGCCGGGCATCTGCGGCGCGGCCCACAGCAGGCGCAAGAGCGGCAGCGGGTTGAACGGATGCTCGGCCGGCACCTGCAGCGGAATGCCCAGTTGATCGGCCTGCCAGGCGACCTGGCGGAAGGTCCACTGGCGCTTGGTCTCGATCTCGGCCGGGCCCTTCTGGCCCACCGCGTGCAGCAGCGCGGCGAACAGGATGGGCCGGTATTCGATCTCGTAGCTGAGGCCCTGCAGCGCTTCGGGCAGGCGCTCGAAGGCGAGGTAGGCGTAGGGCGAGACCGGGTCGAGGTAGAAGGTGATGATTTTCATCAGGGCATGTCGTGGTGAACGGCTGCGGTGAAGACGGCGTGCTGCTCGACGAGGATCTCGCGGCGCGCCGGCAGGCTGTCAAGGATCTGCTGCTTCAGCGTGTCGGGCGCGTTGCTCCAGACGACGATCTCGTCGATCGTGCGGGCACAGCCTTCGCACCAGCCGGTCTTGGCATGGATGCGGCAGACGTTCGTGCAAGGGGAAGATGGAGCCCCTCGTCCAGCGGGTACGCTGGCCGATCCCCCGAGGGGATGCGAGCTTGCTTGGGGCGGCCCGGCGCTGCGCTCGCTCGCACTCATGGCGCTGGCAACTGCATCGCGTCGATCACCGGCGCGCCGGTCAGCACCACGAGCTGATCCGGGCTCATCGGGAACACGCCGTTCGGATGGCCGGCGGCGGCCCAGATCACGTCGAAGCGGAACAGTTCGCGGTCGATGAAGACCAGCGGCCCTTCGCCCTGCACGGGCGCGAAGCCCAGCGGCGAGACACCGCCGATCGAGAAACCGGTGCGCGCCTTGACGTAGTCGGCATCGGCGCGGCCCAGCGGCCCGGTCAGTTCCTTGAGCTTCTTCTCGTCGACGCGCAGGTCGCCCGAGGCGATCACCATCACCGCCGCGTCGTCGGCCTTGCGGCGGAACACGACCGACTTGGCGATCTGGCCGAGGCTGACGCCCAGCGCGTCGGCGGCCTCCTGCGAGGTGCGGGCGGTGGCTTCGAGCCACAGCGGCTCGCGCGGGTGCTGGCGCTCGGCCAGTGCAGCGCTGACGCGCTTGAAGCCCTCTGGACGTTCAGGGCGATCGGTGTTGCTAGTCATGGCCCGATTGTCCTGCAGCCGCGACATACGCTGCCACGAACTCCGGCGGCATGCGCCGCGGCCGGCCGCTGGCGATCTCGATGCAGACGAGGTCCCAGCGCCCGCGCATGATCGGCGCGCCATCGCCGTCGCGCTTCAGCTCGAACAAGCGCTCCATCTGCAGCTTGCCATCGCCGGGCGTCAGCCAGGTGGTGAGGGTCAGGTCTTCACCGAGCAGCGTGGGCAGCAGGTAGTCGTATTCGGCGCGGCGGATCGCCATCGCGCGGTCCAGCCGGTGGTAGTCGGCCAGGCTCAGGCCCAGCGCTTCGGAATGGGCCCAGCCGATGCGCTCGCACCAGCGCACGTAGACCGCGTTGTTCGTGTGATTGAGCCCGTCGATGTCCTCGGGCTGCGGCCGGACGGCCAGCGTGAAACGATTCATCCCGAAATCTTAAGCGCGCCCTCCAGCACCGCCCTCGCCTCGCCCTGCGCGGCCAGCCGCTCGCGCAGGTAGGCAGCCAGGCCCAGGTGCTGGGCCAGCACGACGTTGAAGCGGATGTGCGGGCTCGGCCGGCTGCTGTCGGCACTGAAGCTGGCACCACGGGCCAGCACGTAGCCGTGGCGCAGGGCGTCCTGCACCAGCAGGTCCGCATCGGTGGCCGAGGGCAGCCGGCCCCAGAGGAACAGCCCGCCCTCGCCCGGCTCGTCGAAGGCGATGCCGGCCTCGCCGAGCTGGCGGATGCAGACGTTGCGCGCGGTCACCAGCTTGCGCTGCAGCCGCTCCAGGTGCTTGCGCCAGCGGCCGGTGGCCAGCGCCTCGGTCATCACGTATTCGTTCAGCGCCGGCGTCGTCAGCACGGTGAGGATCTTCTCGCGCAGCAGCGGCCTCAGCAGCGCGTGGTCGGCCGCCACGTAGCCCAGCCGCAGCGCCGGGCTCAAGGCCTTGGCGAAGGACGAGAAGTAGATCACCCGCTCGAAGCCCGCCAGCGCCGCAAGCCGCGTCGTGGCCTGGCCGGGATGAAAGTGCCCGTGCACGTCGTCCTCGGCGATCAGGAAGCCGTGCTGCTGCGCCAGGGTCAGCAGGCGATGGAGATTGCCGGGGCTGCTGCCCCAGCCGGTCGGGTTGTGCAGCACCGACTGCACGAACAGCAGCCGCGGCCGGTGCTCGCGGCAGGCGGCCTCCAGTTCGGCCAGGTCGATGCCGTCGACACGGCGCGTGATCGGCACGATGCGCAAACCCTGCTGGCGCAGCCGGCCGAACATCAGGAAGTAGCCCGGATCCTCGACCAGCACCGTGTCGCCCGGCTGCAGGAAGGCGCGGCAGATGAGGTCGATCGCGTGCGTGGCGCCATAGGTCGTCAGGATGCGGCCGGCATCGACCGGCATGCCCTGGGCGCGCATCAGCAGTGCGATGCGCTCGCGCAGCTCCGGCAGGCCCTGCGGCGGGCAGCGCGAGGCCAGGCCCGCGGCGCTGTTGGCCAGCGCGCGCTGCACCGCGGCGGCCGGGATCGCGTCCTGCAGCCAGGCCGCCGGCAGCGCGCCGCTGCTGGCCAGCAGGCGGCCCGCGCGCTGGTCGTTGGCCTGCTGGGCGAGCCAGACCGGCTCCTGTTCCTCGCCGGCTTCGAGCAATTGGGCGGCGGCCTCGTCCGACGGCGCGGCCGCCGCGCGGACGAAGAAGCCCGCGGTGCCGCGCGAATCGATCTGGCCGCGCGCGGCCAGGCGGTCGTAGGCGGTGACGATGGTCTGCGGGCTGACGGCCAGGGTCGACGCCAGCTGCCGGATCGACGGCAGCCGCGCGCCGGCCGGCAGACGGCCGCTGGCCATCAGTTCGCACAGGCGGGCCTCGACCTGATCGGTCAGCGGCGTCGGTGATTGGCGATCGAGCGGGAACATCCCTGAATCTTAGGCATCGCCGAGCCCGGCGATCAGGTCGACCTCGGTCACGGCACCCTTGGGCAATTGCAGCACGCCGACCGAGGTCCGGCTGTGCGCGCCGCGCGGCCCCAGCACGCGGGCGATCGCGTCCGAGGCGCCATCGGCGACCTCGCTCTGCTGGGTGAAGTCCGGCGCTGAGCGGACGAATACCGTGATCCGCAGGATGCTGTCGATCGCTTCCAGCGAGCCTGCTCGGCGCTGCAGCAGCGCCAGGCCGCGCATCGCGCAGATCGCGGCCGCCCTCTTCGCTTCATCCAGGCCGATGTCGGCGCCTGCCGTACCGACGTGCAACACGCGGTCGCCGACACGCGGGATCTGCCCGCTGACGAAAAGCTGCCGGCCATCCTGCGCAACGGGCACGTAGTTGCCGCCGATGCGGATCTCGCCGCTGAAGTCGCAGCCCAGTTCACGCGCGAGGGACAGGAATCGTTCGTCGGATGTCATGGTCAAGGCACCCCAGGTCAGGCCTCGCGCAACAGAAGCACGGCCATCACGAACAGGCTCGCGCCCATCATCGCGTTGAACAGGCGCCAGCGCAGCGGATTTGCCAGCCAGCGGCGGATGCCCACGCCGAACAGCACCCACATCGACGAGCACGGAAAGCCGATGACCCAGCCCAGCAACGCCACCAGCGCCGCCGCGGGCAGCAGGCCCATGCCGGTGGGCATGAACACCGAGGCGAGCGTCAGCGCCTTGATCCAGCTCTTCGGATTGACCGCCTGGAACAGCACCCCCTGGCCGAAGGACAGCGGCCGCCCTTCGCGCGCGGCAGCGGCCGGTGCGGTGCCGAGCAGTTGCCAGGCCAGCACCAGCAGGTACAGCGAGCCGGCGACGCGCAGCACCTGATGCAGCCAGGGCCAGGCGACGAACAGTTGCCCGAGGCCAAGGCACATCAGGAAGGTTTGCAGCGCCACCCCGGCGTTGATGCCGACCAGATGCGGCAAGGTGCCGCGGTAGCCGAAGCGGGCACCGGCGGCCGTCAACATCACATTGTTGGGCCCCGGCGTGCTGGACATCAGGAAGCAGTAGCCTGCCAGCGGGAGAAGTTCGGTCCACGTGTTTTCCATGCCGCCAGCGTAGGCGGCGCGGGGCCTGTTGCACAGGCACAAGGGCCCCGGTACGCCCCTGCGCTGTACCGCCGCGTACGGCGGTACAGCGGTGGATCAACGGCGATGGTCGTCGTGATCGTGCCGGTCGCGGCGATCGGGCACGCCATCGTTGTCGCGGTCACGGCGATGACCGCCGTCACGGTCGCGGTAGTCGGGCACGCCGTCGTTGTCGCGGTCACGGCGGTGGCCGCCGTCGCGGTCGCGGTAGTCGGGCACGCCGTCATGGTCACGGTCGCGGCGCGCTTCGTGCCAGCTGTCGCGATAGTAGTGATCGCGATAGTGCGGCGCGTAGACGTCCCGGTACCAGTTGTCTCGAACAAAGTAGACCGGCCGGCCGCAGGCCTCATACCGATGGCAGTAGCGGCCCCAGTTGCGTTCATAGCCGGCTGGCACGCGCAGGTAGATCGGCTCCATCCGCTGTGGGCCGCGTTCAACCCAGACCGGCTGGCTGTAGATCAGCTGCGGGCGTGGCGCATTGCCCAGATCGATGCGGCCGTAGAAGCCCGGTTCGCCAACCGAGATCGAGACACCGACGTCGGCGGCCTGGGCTGCCGGTACGGCAGCGCCCAAGGCGGCGAGACCGATCAGGGAAGACATCAAGAGTTTTTTCATGGCACAAGCTCCTTCTGGCCTGTTCAACGGGTGCGACCGGTGCACGGTGCACCCGGCGAAACGATTGGATACCCTTTAGGGGTCAGCGTCCGGTCAGGTGAACAAGCCGGATCAGGCAATCGACATGCCGTCGAGCGCGTAGTCGAAGTCATAGAAATGCCGGCCGCCCTCGATGCGGATGGCCATGCGCCCGCTCAGCCCACGTAGTTCGTTGGTTCCACTATCCGGAATCACGGTAACCGACAGGCTGGGCTTGCCACGATCCATCGTGCCGCTGTGCTGCAACGCAAAGCTGCCCTGCCGACCGGCCAAGGTGCCCGTGACGGTTTCGATCGCGACGTAGCCGGCCGAGCCATCGACGGCCGTGCGCAGCGCCAGCATCTGGCCAATGCTCGTGGCCTCCAGCGGCCCGCGGTAGCGCTTGTCCAGCAGCATGCGGCCGGGCGCATCGGCCCCACCCTCCTGTGCCTGCGGGCTCATCTTGACGTCGAATTCACCGCTGATGGTCGTCGTGCTCATGTTTGGATCTCTCCTGGTTTCGTTGCTCGGCGGCATTGTGCGGCGGTCAGGACATAATGCCGCCCCTTTGCGGTATCCCCTGGCTTTCATGAACATCACGGTCCTCGAAGAACTGCGCGCCTACATCGATCCGCTGACGCCCGCCGAACATGCGGCGCTGGAGCGCAGCATCCTGGCCGAAGGCTGCCGCGACGCCCTGGTGCTGTGGGGCGACATCCTGGTGGACGGCCACAACCGCCACGGCATCTGCCAGAAGCACGGCCTGCCCTTCCAGACGGTGCAGAACACGCGCTTCCAGTCGATGGAAGACGTGCACCTGTGGATGATCGACCAGCACCTGGGCCGGCGCAGCGTGTCGGACTTCCAGCGCGGCGTGCTGGCGCTGCGCAAGAAGGAAATCCTGGCCGGGCGGCAGAAGCCGGTCGCGCCGGTCGACACGCCGGAGGCCGCCCTGCCCCCGCCCGAGAAGCTGAACACGCGGGAGTCCATCGCCAAGGCTGCGCGCATCAGCAGCGCCACCGTGATCGCGATCGAGAAGATCCAGAAGAACGCGGCGCCGGAGCTGGTCGAGGCGGTCAAACAGGGCGAGATCTCGATCAACGCGGCCGCGGTGGTGGCGACACTGCCGGTCGAGCAGCAAGCCGCCGCCGCGGCCGGCGGCAAGAAGGAGTTGCGCGAGGCGGCGAAGCGGGTGCGGGAAGAGAAGAAGCCGGCAGCGAAGAAGGAGGCTGTGGCCGAGGAGCCTGCCGACGCCATTGCCGCCGAAGCACCGGCCCTGCCCGAATCGGAGCAGGAAGAACTGCGGCGGCTGCGCCGCACCGTGGCCGAACTGAGCGCGGAAAACGCAGCGCTGAAGGAGCAGTTGCTGGCGCTGCAGGAAGCCTGAGCCTCAGTGCACGGGAGTCAGCGGCGTGTACAGCGGCCGCTTCACCACCACCGGCGTCACGTCCAGCCGCAGCTTCAGCAGCGTGTAGAAGTAGTTGTCGTCGCCGCGGGTGACGACGTTGGCGTAGCCGACGCTGCCCTCGCCCTTGTAGAGGCGGAACTCGAAGCCGAGGTCCGGATTCAGGCTCGAGGCCGGCGCGCCGGCGTTGAAGGCCAGGCCCAGCACTTCGCTACGCGGGCCGTAGAGCAGCCGCGCCATCGCGTTGGTGATCGTGTTGTCGCCGAGGATGTCCAGGTAGTGCGGCGTGTTGGCCAGCGCCGCGCGGTCGTCGCCGGACGGCGGATCCATCTTGACCATCTTTGTTTTCGCCGGCGAGGGCGAGGCCGTCTCGGTCCTCAGGTTGTAGCGGTCGCCGTGGTCAAGAAAGCTCAGTTGCGCGCCGCGGAGGTTGAAGGCGCCGAGCGCGGGATCGCTGGTAGCGCCGTTGAGGTCGACCAGCAGCGCACCCTTGGCGCCGATCACCTCCATCTCCGAGCCGTGCAGCACGATCGCGCTGTTCTCTTCGATACCGACACCGATCTTGTAATCCTTGGCCTGCATCAGCGGCAGCATCCGGCCGATGCGGCCGCGCTTCAGGAAATGCTGGTCGACGAACAGGTCCGGGCCGACGAAGCCCAGGCCCCGGTCCACCTCGCGGCCGTCGCGCAGCTGGCCCTTGAGCACCATCAGCGGATCGGGCGCATCGCGGAACATCGTCGTGCTCATCACCGCTGCGCCGGCGCTGCTGCCCGCCACCACGCCGCCGCGGCGATACACCTCCCAGATCGCCTGCAGCATCGCGCTCTGCTGGCCGCCGGGCTGCAAGGTGTCGACGATCAGCTCCTGCGCGCCGCCGGAGAAGAAGACGCCCTGCGAATTGCGCACCTTGTTGATCAGCGCCCCATCGTTCAGGTTGCGCTGCAGGTTGGCGCCGGCCAGGCGCGGCGCGACCGGAATGAACTCAGCGTAGGCGCCCTGCGCGTTCAGCGCGTTGACGATCTCGCCGGCGCTCAGCTCCGGGCTGCCCGAGGCGGTGCCGAAGACGGCGAAGCGCGCGCCCTTGCCGCCGGCTTCGTCGACGACGCGCTTCCAGACCGCATGGTTGTCGAAGCGCAGCGCGCCGCCGATGACGATCGCCGTACCCTGCCGCACGCCAGCATCGGGCGACGAGGCCGCCATCGAAGGCGTCATCGCCAAGCTGGCTCCCAGGCAGGCGGCGCCGGCGAGCATGCGGCGCACCTGGGTGAAGATCGAACTCGGCAGACTGGCGTACATCACATCACCTCGATCCATCGGCAGGCCGACATCGAGCCGGCGGTTCATGTCCAGGATGCTAGCGACCTAGTCTGACGCCTCAAACCTCCATTTGGATGAGATGGTGGTCTTTATTCACGTGCCGGCTCATTGATTCCCAGTTCGCCGGCAATACGCTGCACCAGGGCCTTCAGCGCCTCCAGCTCGCCGCTCAGCCGCTGCTGCTCGGCGCGCAGGAAGGCGATCTCCTCGTCGCGCGGCAGCGCGGCGGAAGAAGCAGCGGCGAAACCCTCGGGTACCACGACCTCCCCACACAGCAGATGCGCCCAGCGCGGCTCGCGCGCCCCTGCCGCCCGCGGCAGCTTGACGACAAACGGCGGGCTGCGCGCGGCCAGCTCGTCGAGGAAGCCCTCCACCGAGGACAGGTCCGCGAAGCGGTGCAGCCGCTCGGTGTGCATCTTGATCTCGGCTGTCGTCAGCGGTCCGCGCAGCATCAGCAGGGTCAGGATCGCCAGGCCCGCGCCGGGCACACCCAGGCCGCGCGCGCCGTTGTGCTCGAAGCGCACGACGCGGCTGCCGCTGACCGTATTGACCAGGTGCATGGTCTTCAGCTCGTCCAGCGCCTCGAGGACGTCCGCCTCGCTGGCGTTCATCTGCACGTCGCGCGAGGTCTTCTGGTTGCAGCCCATCGTCAGCGCGTTCAGCGACAGCGGGTAGCTGTCCGGCACGGTGGCCTGCTTCTCGACCAGGACCGCCAGCACGCGCGCTTCCAGCGCGCTCAGTGTTCTCAACGTAGCCATCAGTTCCTTTCCCCGGATTCAGGGCCGAGCGCTGGGCCGCTCCCGAGCCGGCCCGCGATGGCGATGTGCTTGCGGCTCGACGCCGCAAGCATCGCCGCCCCCTCGGGGGGCCGACCAGACGGGCCCGCGTTCAGCGCGGCCCGGTTGGGCGAGGGGCTCCATTTCAGACTCCGAAGCCGTCGTCGACCTGCAGCACGGCGCCGTTGATGAAATGGCTCTCGTTGGCGCAGAGAGTCATCAGTGCCGTGTCCAAGTCCTGCGGTTGGCCGACGCGCTTGCGCGGCAGCAGGTCGACGAGCTTCTTGCCCTGCTCGGTGCCCCAGTGGTGCTGGTTGATCTCGGTGGCGATGTAGCCGGGGCAGATCGCGTTGACGTTGATGCCGAACTTGCCCCATTCGAGCGCCATCGCGCGCGTCATGTGGATCACGGCGGCCTTGCTCATCGAGTAGACGCCGATCTGGCTCAGCACGCGCAGGCCTGCCATCGAGGCGATGTTGACGATGCGCCCGCCGGTGAAGGTACCGGGCGCCGAGCCCTTGGCGCGCGCCAGCATGCGCTTGCCGACCTCCTGCGCGACGAAGAAGGCGCCGCGCACATTCGTATCCATCACGAAGTCGTAGTCGTCCATGCTGACGTCGACGAGCCGCTGCGTCGTGCTGACGCCGGAGTTGTTGACCAGGATGTCGAGCGTGCCGACCTCGGTCTCCGCATGGGCGACGGCGGCCTTGATGCTGTCCAGGTCCGTCACGTCCAGTTCGACGACGTGGGCGCTGCTGCCCTGGGCCTCGATCTCGTTGCGCAGCGTCTTCAGGCGCTCGACGCGCCGGCCCGCCAGCACGACGCAGGCGCCGGCGCGGGCCAGCGTCTTCGCGAACTGCGCACCGAGGCCGCTGGAAGCCCCGGTGACGAGGGCCACACGGCCCTCGAGGTCAATGCTGTAGCTCATGGAATCGCTCCTCCGGAATGCCGGGGAACGATAGCATGCGGCCCCCGGCGCCCCAGTAGAATTCGCCGCTCCCCAGGGGCAGCTCAGCCCCGATGACATCGACAAGAAGGATCCCCATGACCTCCGCCGAACTCCTCGCCCAATACGGCCCCCGCGACAGCATGGACTACGACGTCGTCATCGTCGGCGCGGGCCCCGGCGGCCTGTCCGCCGCGATCCGGCTGAAGCAGCTCGCCGCGAAGGCGGAGAAGGAGATCTCGGTCGTCGTGCTGGAGAAGGGCTCGGAGCCGGGCGCGCACATCCTCTCGGGCGCGGTGATGGATCCGATCGCGATCACCGAGCTGTTCCCGAACTGGAAGGAACTCGGCGCGCCGCTGAACCAGCCGGTGACGGCCGACGAGGTGCTGTTCCTCAAGAAGGATGGCGCCACCAGCACGCCGCAGTGGCTGATCCCCGAGTGCCTGCACAACCACGGCAACTACGTCGTCGCGCTGGGCAGCGTCACCAAGTGGCTGGGCGAGCAGGCCGAGACCCTGGGCGTCGAGATCTTCCCGGGCTTCACCGCCGCCGAGGTGCTCTACGACGAGCAGGGCAATGTCCGCGGCGTGGCCACCGGCAATATGGGCATCAACAAGGAGGGCGAGCCCACCGCCGAGTTCCAGCTCGGCATGGAGCTGCGCGCCAAGTACACCATCTTCGCCGAGGGCGCGCGCGGCCACCTGGGCAAGCAGCTGATCGCCCGCTTCAAGCTCGACGAGGGCAAGGATCCGCAGAGCTACGCGATTGGCGTCAAGGAACTGTGGGAAGTGCCCGCCGACAAGGCCAAGCCCGGCCTCGTCGTCCACACCGCCGGCTGGCCGATGGACAACGACACCTACGGCGGCGGCTTCCTGTACCACCTGGAAGGCAACAAGGTCACGCTGGGCTTCGTCATCGGCCTGGACTACAAGAACCCCTGGCTGTCGCCGTTCGAGGAGATGCAGCGCTGGAAGACGCACCCGAGCATCCGCGCCCACCTCATCGGTGCCAAGCGCATCAGCTACGGCGCCCGCGCGATCACGGCCGGCGGCCTGTTGAGCCTGCCCAAGACGGTGTTCCCCGGCGGCGCGCTGATCGGCTGCGATGCCGGCTACCTGAACGCTGCCCGCATCAAGGGCAGCCACGCGGCGATCAAGACCGGCATGCTCGCCGCCGAAGCCGCCTTCGAGGCCGTGCAGGCCGGCCGCCAGCACGATGAGCTAACCAGTTATCCCAGCGCATTCGAGGCCAGCTGGCTGCGCGCCGAGCTGGATCAGTCGCGCAACTTCAAGCAGTGGTTCAAGAAGGGCAACACCGTCGGCGCGCTGATGACCGGCATCGAGTACTGGCTGCTGCCCAAGCTGGGCATCAAGAGCCCGCCGTGGACGATCCACCGCGCTCAGGCCGATCACCTGTACCTGCGGCCCGCCGCGGAGATGCCGAAGATCGACTACCCGAAGCCGGACGGCAAGCTCACCTTCGACCGCCTGTCGTCCGTGTTCGTCTCGAACACCAACCACGCCGAGAACCAGCCCGCGCACCTGACGCTGAAGGACGCCTCGGTGCCGGTGAAGATCAACCTGGCGAAGTACGCCGGCCCCGAGGCCCGCTACTGCCCGGCCGGCGTCTACGAGTTCGTCAGGAACGAGGCCGACAACAGCGAGCGCCTGCAGATCAACGCGCAGAACTGCGTGCACTGCAAGACCTGCGACATCAAGGATCCAACGCAGAACATCGTGTGGGTCACGCCGGAGGGCGGCGGCGGGCCGAACTACGCTGGAATGTAAAAAGCCCGCCGCTGTTCGGGAAGAGTACCTTCGCCAGCATTGCCCCTGCCCGTACAGTCGCTGCGGGCAATGTCTGGCTCACTCGGGGCGCCTGCCTTCGGGTTCAAAACTCTTTCAGAACCAATCGGGACAAAACATGAAACACGTCATCGCACTCGGATGCATCGCGGCCGCACTGGCTGGCTGCTCGTCCTTTCCGGTCGGCCAGTACGCGCCCAGCGACAGCAACAGGGCGGCACTGACGCAAGTCGGTACGCAGCACAAGGTCAGCGTCAGCGACTTCTCGGCCGCACAGCCCGGCATCACCGGCATCAACTGCCGCGCGGCCGGCAAGATCAGTTTCCCGAGCGGCCAGAGCGCCGAGCAGTACGTCACTTCCGCACTGCGCAAGGAGTTGACCTACGCCGGTATCTATGCGGACAAGGGCGACATCCAGGTCACCGGCAGCGTCAAGACGCTGGACATGAACTCCAACGTCGGCAATGCCGGCTGGCAGTTCGACGTGACGATCAGCAACGGCACGGAGAGCTTCCGGGTCGAATACCAGCACCGTGTCAAGACGGCTTGGCTGGCCGAACGTGCCTGTGCTGCCGTCGCCGAACAGATGGTCGCGGCCACCCAGGAGTTCACGCAACGTGTGGTCACCGATCCGAAATTCGTCGCGTGGCTCAAGGCTTCGTGATGGTGTAGGTCGATCTCGGTTGACTCACGAGGGCAAAGTCTCGGAGCTGTACATATTGCTCGGCTCCTCGATCGGTCAACGGCATTGGATCCGGCCCGGTTCGTCACTCCTCGGCCGCGCCTCGATTCTTCAGCTCGGCGAACTTGGCCGCCATCGTCGGGTTGCCGCGGTTCAGCTTCTTGATCGTCACGTCCTGCGCCTTGTCGTTGGCCAGGCGCAGGTTGCGGTCGGTGCCGAGCAGGGCTTCCTTGGTCTTCTGCAGGTGGTCGATCGATTTGTCGATCTCGTCGATGGCCGTCTGGAAACGCCGGGAGGCGAGGTCGTAGTTCTTCGCGAACGCGGTCTTGAAGGTTTCGAGTTCCGCTTCGAAGTTCGTGATGTCGATGTTCTGCGCCTTTACCAGCGCGAGTTCCGTCTTGTATTTGAGCGAGTTCATCGCCGCGTTGCGCAGCAAGGTGATGATCGGAAGGAAGAACTGCGGCCGCACGACGTACATCTTCGGGTAGCGGTGGAACACGTCAACGATCCCGGTGTTGTAGAGCTCGCTGTCGGGCTCCAGCAGCGAGACCAGCACGGCGTACTCGCAGCCCTTTTCGTTGCGGTCCTTGTCGAGTTCCCTCAGGAAATCCTCGTTCCTGTTTTTCGTCGCGGTGCGATCGTTCTCGTTCTTCATCTCGAACATGATCGAGACGATCTCGGTGCCCGCCTCGTCCGCGTCGCGGAAGATGTAGTCGCCCTTGCTGCCGCTCCGCGCGTCGTTGTCCTTTTCGAAATACGCCCGCGGGAATGCCGTGGCCCGGATGCGGTTGAACTCGGTCTCGCAGTGCTGCTCGAGGGTCTCGCCGACCATCTTGGTCGACAGGCGCGCCTTCATGTCGCGCATCCGATCGATCGTGAGGTCGCGATCCCGGATCTGCGTCTCGTACTTATCCTTCAGCGACTTCTCGGCGAGTTGCTTCTCAAGCTCGACTCGCTCAAGGCCGCTCTTCAGCTGGTCGCGCTCCTTCTCGACCGCGCTGACGGCCTCGTTGATGGCCAGCTTCCGGGTCAGTTCGGCCTGCTGGACCGCGGCCTGCCTGTCGCGCCTTGCCTGCTCCAGCTCGCTCGCGAGCGCATCGCGCTGCTTCTCGACAGCGCCCAGCGCTTCGGTCACGGCGAGCTTGCGCGCGACCTCGCCGGCGTCGAGCCTGGATTTCAGCTCCTGGATCTCGGCATCCTTGACCGCGGCGGCCTTCTGCAGCTCGCTGGCGAGTTTCGCCTGGGCAAGTTCCACGGCGTTGCGCTTTTCCACCTCGGCCAGTTCAAGGCGCTCGTGCAACTGCTTGTCGAAGTCGCTGTCGCGAACCTGCTTGAGGATGTCCGCATATCCCGCTTCGTCGATCTTGAAGGCCTTCCCGCAGTGCGGGCAAATGATCTCGTTCATGTTGACATTGGCATTTGAATGCATCTATTCGGACAGCAGGTCCAGCAGCCCGCTGGCCCGCCGCGTGCGCTGCGACAGCGCCTGCGCGAAGCGGCCCGGTGCACCGCTGGCCAGGGTGAAGGCCAGCCGGGCGCGGGTGATGCCGGTGTACACCAGTTCGCGGCTCAGCACGCGGCTGCCCTCGGGCGGCAGCACCAGCACCGTGTGCTCGAACTCGGAGCCCTGCGACTTGTGGACCGTCATCGCAAACGCTGTCTCCACCTGGGCGAGCCGGCTGACGCTGACCGAGCGCGGCACGGCGCCGTCGAGGAAGTAGGCGCGCAGCGGCCCGTCGGCACGCAGCGGACGCAGCACGATGCCGATGTCGCCGTTGAACACGCCGACGCCCGCGTCGTTGCGGGTCACCATCACCGGCCGGCCTTCGTACCAGGCCGCGTGACCGGGGCGCTCCAGCAGGCCGGCGGCCGTCAGCGCGCGCTCGACGGCGACGTTCAGCCCCTCGGTGCCCCACTCGCCCTCGCGCACCGCGCACAGCAGGCGGAAGCGCTCGAAGGCCAGCAGCACGCGCACGACCCAGGCGTCGAAGGCTTCGCGGTCGGCGGCTTCGTCGCCGTGGAACGCCGGCCGCGCGGCGATCTCGTGCAGATAGCTCGCGTAGCCGCCCGGCGCGCCTTCGCGGCCTTCCAGCGCCAGGCGCACGACGCGGGCAGGCGTGGCCGGCTGGGCGACGTGCAGTTCCGGCCCGCCTCCGCTGCGCAGCAGGGCCGCGGCGGCCTGGAGTCGACCAGCATTGACGGCGAGCGCCAGCTGGCCGATCGGCCCCTTGAAGCGCCGGCTCTGGCGCAGCATCACCGTCTGCTGCGCCAGGCCCGGGCCGCCGCCGATGAAGTCCGCGGGGATCTCTTGTCCAGTGGCGGCCAGCGCGTAGGCGGCGGTGCGATCGTCATAACGCCCTGCCTCAGCGTCACGGCACAGGTCGCCCAGCACGGCGCCGGCCTCGACCGAGGCGAGCTGGTCCTTGTCGCCCAGCAGGATCAGCCGCGCGTGGCGCGGCAGCGCCTGCAGCAGCGCGGCCATCATCTCCAGGTGCACCATCGAGGCCTCGTCGACGATCAGCACGTCCACCTCGAGCGGGTTGGCGGCGTCGGCGCGGAAGGCGCGCGTGTCGGGCCGCGCGCCGAGCAGCGAGTGCAAGGTCTTGGCGCCGTGGATGTGCGAGACCAGTTCGGCGAGGTCCAGCCGGTCGCCGATCGAGGCCTGCAACGGCAGCAGCGCGCTTTCGATCGACTGCTTCAGCCGCGCGGCGGCCTTGCCGGTCGGCGCGGCCAGCGCAACGCGCAGCTTGTCGGGCCGCCGATCCATCGCAAACAGCAGCGCGAGCAGGCGGGCGGCGGTGTACGTCTTGCCGGTGCCGGGGCCGCCGGTGATGATCGAAAAGGAGGCTCGCAGCGCGACGGCGCAGGCGAACTTCTGCCAATCGAAATCGTCTTCACGGTCGGGCTGCGGCGGGAACAGCAGGTCCAGCCACTGGCGGGCGCGCGGCACGTCGACCTCCGTCGCCCCGCCCTCCACCCGCGCCAGCACCTGGGCCGCCACCTGCTGCTCGAAGCGCCAGTAGCGGCGCAGGTAGAGCCGGCTGCCGCTCAGCACCAACGGACTCGAATCGTCGCTGCCATCGCCCACCAGGGCGCTGGCGCGCAGCGCGGCAAGCAAAACGTCCACTTCCGCGGCCACGGACAAGACCTGGCCCCGCAGTGCCTCGGCCGCGTCCGGCGCCCAGTTGGTCGCGCCAGCCGGGTCTGCCACGAACTCGTCCACCAGCAGACAGGCATGGCCCTGGCTCTCCACGTGGGCCAGCATCGCCGCGGCGAGCAGCACGGCCGGCGTTGCCTCAGGGTCAAGATCGCGCAGGAAGGCCGCGAAGGCCGCGTCGAGACGGCGCAGCCAGCCGCGATGGGCCCAGTCGGCCAGCGTGTCGAACATCGGGATCGTCGTCATGCGGCGGCCTCCTCGTCGACGATCATCGCGTCGAGCCGCGCCAGCAAGGCCAACGGCGCATCGATCGCATAGCAGCCGCCGCTGGGGCCGGCGATGCCGCGGACGAAAAAGTACAGCGCGCCGCCGAGGTGTTCTTCCGGCACGTAGCGCTCGCCCAGCCGCATGCGCAGCAGGCGGTGCAGCGCCAGCAGATAGATGGCGGCCTGCACGTCGTAGCGGTGCTCGGCCATCGCGGCTTCGAGCGCCTCGGTGTCGTAGGCGGCATCGTCGTCGCCGAGCGCATTGGACTTGTAGTCGAGCACGTAGTAGCGGCCCTCGTGCTCGAAGATCAGGTCGGCAAAGCCCATCAGCATGCCGCGCAGTTCGCGCTCGGGCAGCTCGCGGCGCGGCCGGCCACTCAGCAGGTGATGGCGGCACAGCGCGTCGATCGCCTCGGCCTGCAGGCCCGTGGCGGGCAGCCAGAACTCCATCTCGGCCAGGGGCGTGCCGGCCGTGTCGAGCGTGACGCCCAGCGGCTGCAGCGGCGCCTGCGTGGCGGCGAGGAGCCAGTCCACGACGTCCTGCGCGCGCTCGGCCTGACCCTGGCGCTCGCAACGGGCCAGCAGTTGCTCCTGCAGCGCCGGCGAGCCGGCGAGGCCGAAGCCTTCGCCGGCCAGCCATTCGAACTGATCGTGCAGGAAGTTGCCTGGCCCCGCGCCGCGCGGGAAGCGGTGCCACGGCTGATCGGCCGGCTCGCCGGGCGCGGCCAAGCGGCGCGGCGATGGAGCCGCGGGCGCGAGCAGATCCTCGTCGTCACGCGCGGCGGCGGCGCTGACGGGGCCGTCCAGCTCGCGCACCAGCGCCGAGAAGCTGTGCACCGACCAGCGCCGCTCGAATTGGCCGCGATAGGGCTGCGGCCCGCGCAGCGGCTGGGCCTCGTCCTGCGGGCGCAGCGGCGTCAGCGCCGCGCGCAGCGGCAGCAGTTCGGTGCGCATCGTCGATGCGTTCGCGCCGGCCAGCGCCTGGGCGTCGTTCATCAGTTGCTCGGCGCTCGTCTTCTCCGGGCCGCCGAGCACATAGCCCAGCGCGCTGCGCCAGGCGCTGCAGTCCTGGCTGTCGGCGCGGGGCTTCTGCGCGGCCAGGCCGATCCAGACGGCATGCCGCGCGCGGGTCAGCGCGACGTAGAGCAGGCGCAGGTCTTCGCGCTGGCGCTCCTTGTCGGCGGCGGCGATCAGCTCTTCATTGAGCGTCAGGTGCAAGGTGCGATGGCCGTCGGCGTCGACCGTGCTCACCAGGGTCGTACGCGGTCCTTTGTCGATACCGCGGAAGCTGGTGGCGAAGGGCAGGAACACCAGCGGGTATTCGAGGCCCTTGGACTTGTGGACGGTGATGACCTTGACGAGGTCCGCGTCGCTCTCCAGCCGCACGATCTGCTCGTCGCCGCCGGCACCGGGTTGCTCGCGCTGAGTGCTCATCCAACGGATCAACGCCTGCTCGCCGTCAAGGCGCGTGCTGGCGTCCTGCAGCAGTTCGGCCAGGTGCAGCATGTTGGTCAGCCGGCGTTCTCCGTCCACCCCGCCCAGCCAGCGCTCGGGCAGGTCCAGCAGGTGCAGCGCGCGGCGCAGCATGCTCAGCACGCCCTGGGTCTGCCAGATCGCATGCAGGGCCTTGAACTGTTCGCTGCGGCGGTCGAAGGCTTCGTCGTCGGCCGCCAGTTGCTGCAGTTCGTCCAGCCTCAGTCCCAGCGTAGCCGTGGCCAGCGCGGCGCGGGCCAGGCGCACGTCCAGCGGCGAGGCGACCGCGCGCAGCAGCAGTAGCAGGTCGCGTGCCTCGGCGCTGGCGAAGACGGAATCCTTGTCGGACAGGTAGACCGAGGTCACGCCGCGCCGGCGCAGCTCGCGGCGCACCGCGGCGGCCTCGCGGCCCGTGCGCACGAGGATCGCGATGTCGGCGGGCCGAAGCCGCTTGAATTCGCCGTTGGCGTCCTTGACGAAACCGGCGCGCTCGTCGTTCAGCAGGGTCACGATGCGCTCGGCGCTGCACTCGGCCAGGCGGCGCAGGCTGGTGCGCGTGTCCTGCAGCTCCGGCGCCAGCGCCCATTGCAGGGCCGCCTGCGGTCCAGCCGCGGTGACCCATTGTTCGCCGCGGCCCTGCGCGGCAACGGGCTCGAAGGGCAACGGGTTCAACTCCGCCTCGCGGAACATGAAGGCGCCCTCACCCGCGCGCTGCTCCGGGCGGCAGAACACGGCGTTGACGGCCTCGACCAATGCCCGCGTCGAGCGGTAGTTGGTGCCCAGCTGGTAGTGACGGCCCTCGGAGGCCAGCCGCACCTGCAGGTAGGCATGGATGTCCGCGCCGCGGAAGCCGTAGATCGACTGCTTCGGATCGCCGATCAGCAGCAGCGTGCGCTCGCGGGCGCTGCTGCTCGTGTGATCAGCGATGCGATAGAGCCGGTCGAAGATGCGCGTCTGCAGCGGTGAGGTGTCCTGGAACTCGTCGATCAGCGCGACGGGATACTGCGCCAGCATGCGCTCGCGCAGGCGCGCGGCCTTGTCGCCGGAGCGCTCCGGATCGAGCGCGCGCTCCAGGCGTTCAAGCATGTCGGCAAAACCGAAGGCGCCGCTTTGCGACTTGAGCAGGGCCAGCCGCTCGGCGATCGCGTGGGCCGCGTGCAGGCGCAGCGGCTCGGCCAGCGGCGGCAAGGCGTCGAGCCCCTCGCACAGGCCCGCGAAGGCCGCGAAGTGCTCGGGCAATGGAAGATCGAAGCCGTCCTTGATGGCTTCCGCCATGCCCTCGGGCCGCAGCCGGGCCCAGGCGGTGGCGCTGAGGTCCGGGCGGTCGCGCAGCGGATCGTCCGCCCAGGCGGCGAGGCGAGCGATCCAGTCGAGGAAGAAGCGCTCCTGCAGCTTCTTCTTGTTGAGCGGATTGGTCTTGGGCGGCAAGGCATAGACGCCGGAAAACCACTCACGCAGCGCCGCACAGCGGGCGCCCCAGCCCTGCTTCAGGACGAGCAGCCCGCGCTGGCGCTCACCGCCGACGCGCTCGACCAGCGCGGCAAGCGGCTCGTCATGCGGCGCATGGGTCGACAGGTGCGGCAGCAGCGTGCGCGCGTCCTGGCCGAGCTTGCCGACATTGGCCCACACCGACAGCACCGCATCCAGCGTCGCACCCATCAGCGGATAGACCTGCTGGCGCCAGTAGTCGCGCGTGGCCTCGTCGAGCATGGCCTGCTCGTTGCCGATCAGTTCCTCGTCGAACAGCGAACCGCTGTCGAACGCATGCTCGCGCAGCATGCGCTGGCACCAGGCATCGATCGTGAACACGGCGGCATCGTCCATGCTCTCGGCCGCCATCGCGAGCCGCCAGGCGGCGCTGCTGCGCGCGGGGCCGGCGGCGAAGTCGTCGAGCAGGCCGCGCAGTAGGCCGTCGTGCGGCGCCGGCTCGGCATCGCCACGGAACACCTGCGCGGCCTCCAGCAGCCGCGCGCGGATGCGGTCCGACAGCTCGCGCGTGGCGGCGCGGGTGAAGGTCATCACCAGGATCTCTGCCGGCGCCAGCGGGCGGGCGAATCCCGCCGCCTCGCCGCCATGGCCCAGCACCAGGCGCAGGTAGAGCGCGGCAATGGTCCAGGTCTTGCCGGTACCGGCGCTGGCCTCGATCAGCCGGCTGCCCCACAGCGGGAACGTCAATGCATCGAGCGCCTCAGTCGTCACCGGCGGCCTCCTCGGCTGCGTGGGCATGCGCAAAGACCTCGACGCCACCCTGCCCGATCCAGTCCAGCAGCGGGCCGTAGACGCGCTGCGCCAGCGACTCGAATCGGCCGTCGGCCAGCAGCGACTCGTAGTCGGGGAAGCTGCGGGCCAGGCAAGGCTCCTCGTTCTCGCCGCGCAGCATGCCGCCCTCGTAGACATCCTGCGCCTTCTTGGCATCCTGCAGGAAGGCGAAGGCGGTGCGCGGGGCCAGCGGCAGCGGCGCGTCCATCCCTTCGCGCCAGCATTCGATCAGCGTGGCCAGCAGCGCTTCGGCCATGTCCTGCGGCAGCGGCTGCAGGGTCAGCATCGCGTCGCGGCCAACCAGCACGCCCTGCACCTCGATGCCGCAGGCGCTGGCGGCCAGCATGCGGACCCAGCCGTCGATCAGCTTGTCGGGCCGCGGCGCGGGCTTGCGCTGCCCGCCGCAGAGCTTGCTGGCGGTGAGCTCAAACCAGGCGTGGCGGCCCAGGTCGCCGGGCGCGGCGCGCACGCCATCGAGCCAGTCGTCGAGCTGCAGGCCGGCGGCGTCGAAGCGCAGCGGTGCGTTGGGTGCCTCGTCCGGGTACAGGCGCTGCAGCTCGGCCCAGCGCAGCAGCATCGGGCCGGCCTCGTCGACCAGCTCTTCGGCCGCGCGGCGGCCGAACTCGGCCATCGGCAACTGGCCGGTGCGCCGGATGCCGGCGACCAGCGCGGGCAGGTCCGGCACGGGGCCTGTCTCACGCAGTGCGGCGTCCAGCACCGCGCCGAGCAGGCCGTAGTGGCCGAGGCCGTCGAGTCCGAACGATTCGTCGTTGTCGTCCGGCGCCTCGCCATCGCGGAACACCACGTCCAGGCGCTGTCGGAAGAAGGCCCTGACGGGGTTCTTCAGGAAGGCGGCGAGCACGTCGAGCTTCAGCGGCTGGTCGGGGTCGGGCTCGTAGGGGCGAGGTACGGCGTCCGCACGTTCGAGCGGGCTTGCGTGGGCGGCCCGCCATTCGCCGGCGTACGTGAACAGCGCAGGATCGCCGGCCTCGAAATAGCGGCGGCTGAAGGGCTGCAGCGGATGCTCCTGGGTGCGGCGCGCCACCGTCTCGGCGCCCCAGCCGGCGGCCAGGTAGTCGCGCAGCTGCGAGACCAGCACCGAGGGCGGCTGCTCGGCGTTGTCGCGCGGGCTGCGGCCGGCCCAGCTGACGTAGAGCATGCGGCGCGCGGACAGCAGCGCCTCCAGCATCAGCTGGCGGTCGTCGTCGCGGCGCGAGCGGTCGCCGGGGCGGACCATGCCGGGCAGCGACATCAGGTCGAAATCGCTGCGCACGCCGCGGCGCGGGTAGTCGCCGTCGTTCATGCCCAGCAGGCAGACGATCTCGAAGGGCACCGAGCGCATCGGCATCAGGGTGCAGAAGGTGACGCCGCCGGCGCGGAAGCGCTTGGTCAGCGCCGGCTCGTCCACATTGTCGAGCCAGGCTTCGCGGGCGACGGCCAGGTCCACCGGCTGGGCGAAGCCGGCGGTGGCGCAGGCCTGCAGCCATGCGTTGAGGCCTGCGTCCAGCGCGGCGAGCGTCAGGCGGTCCCGCTCGTCGGCCGGCTCGAAGAAGTCCTGCAGCAGCTCACGGAGTCGCGCGGCCCACTGCACCGGCGTGGCCGCTTCGGCCAGCGCCAGGCGCCACGCCGACAGCCGCTCCAGCAGCTCGGCCAGGCTGCCGGCCAGGCCCGCGTCCAGCCCGCCGACCTCGGCATAGGGCTCGATGCCCTGCAGCGCCTCGCCGCCGCCGTTGGCATAGCCCAGCAGCATGCGGCGCAGGCCCCACAGCCAGGTGTTCTGCTCACCGCAGGCTTCCAGGCCCAGGCTCTCGCGGTGCGCGGGATCGAGCCCCCAGCGGATGCCCGCGCCAGCGATCCAGCGGCCCAGCAGCGGCAGCTCGTCCGGCGCCAGGCCGAAGCGCTGCGCCAGCGCCGGCACGTCCAGCAGGTCGCGCAGCTCGCCGAAGGTGCAACGCCGCAGCGGCAGTTGCAGCAGCCACTCGACGGCGACCAGCAGCGGGTTGTTGCCGCGCTCGGTGCGATCGGCGATGTCGAAGGGGATGTGGCGCGGGTCGCCCCGCCCGTACTGGCCGAACACCGCGGCGATGGCAGGGGCGAAGACGTCGACGTCGGGCACCATCACGACGATGTCGCGCGGGTGCAGCGGCGCCTTGCCCGGTGGCGGCGGCTCGGCCAACAGGCGCAGCAGCTGGTCGTGCAGGATCTCCAGCTCGCGCTGCGGGCTGTGGCCGATGTGGAAGACGATCGAGCGGTCGGCGTCGGGCGGCGACACACCGTCATGCTCGCGCAGCGGCACCAGGTCGCGGATGCGCGCCTGCACCTGCTGCAGCAAGGTCTCGCCCGGGCCCTCGTCGAACAGGTCGACCTTGTTCAGCGCGAAGCGCTGCTGCGATTGCAGCGCGTCGTCGAAGGCATCGAGCTGGCGCACGAAGTCACGGCCCTGGCGGCCCCAGGCGGCCAGCAGCGGGTGGGCGTGGACATGCATCGCGTCCAGGCCCAGCGCGGCCAGGTCCACGCCCTGTCGCAGCGGATGGCGGCGCCGCGCCAGTTTCAGCAACTCGCGGCCGTCGATGATGTCGGCCCAGTGGTAGCGGCAGGGATTGGGCACGGCGAGCAAGACCTGGCACCGGGTCGACAGGGCCGCCAGCGCCTCCAGCGTCTGCATCGGCACGTGGGTCATGCCGAACAGCACGACGCGGCGCGCCAGCGGCGATTTCGGCCGCTCGCCGCTGGCCAGCGCGGCGAGGAAGCGGCGGTGCAGCTCGGGGCGGGTCGGGCCGTCCTGCCGGCTCAGCAGCTCGCGCCACAGCGCGGACTGCCAGCGCTGGTCCGGCGGCAACTCCGCACCCGGCGGCAGATCGTCATGCCCCTCGGCCCAGCGCTGCAGCCAGTCGCCGCGGTAGACCTGGTACTGGTCGTAGAGATCGGCCAGGCGCTCGGCCAGCTGCAGCCGGCGCGACAGGTCTTCGCCGCCGCCGTCTGCGCGCAGGAAGCCGGCCAGCGGCGCGAACACCGGGCGGTCCAGCAGCTCGGGCAGCAATTGCATCAGCCGCCAGGTCAGCGGCAGCTTGTCGAAGCCCGAGGTGGCCGGCACCGCATCGCGCCCCAGCACCTGGCGGTAGGCACGCCACAGGAAGCGCGCGGGCAGCTCGACCTGCGTCGCCGCGCATACGCCGCGCTGCGCGGCGATGCTCATCTTCAGCCACTCGGCCACGCCGTTGCTCTGGACGAGGAAGATCTCCTGCTCCAGCGGCGCCAGCGGGTTCTGGGCGAGCCATTCGATGAGCGCCTCGCCCAGCAGCTCCGCGCGGTTGCCGTGGAGCACCAGGAGGCCGGGCGTGATCTCGTTGTCGTTCATGAGTGGGGCCATCATCGCCGTCAACTCGCGTCTTTGAGGCGCGCGAGCATGTCCGGCAGCGTGATGTGCTGGATGACGCGCAAAAGACGGGCTTCGAGCGCCATGCCCGCGGCCCGTTCGGCGGTTGCGGCGGGCGCGGTGCGGGCCGCTTCTTCATGCTCGGCGACGAGCTTTGCGAATTCGCTTTCCACTCGCGCGGTCACTTCGGCCATCAAACGCATGGCAATGCGCCTCGGCAGCCCGAGCACCTCGGCCGCGGCCAGCACGGCATCGCGCGTGACGTCTCCGAAGGTCTTGGCCCCCGGCAAGGGGAAGGCCATCGGGACCTGGTTCCACCTGCCATCGTCGTCCGCAAGCGCACGGGTGTGATAGGCGCCGGTGGACAGCAGGTCGTAGTGGGGCGCCAGCGATACCCCGTCATGGTTGACGACGAAGGAGAGGTTCTTCATATGGCAGTCGTCATTGCCCACCACGATGTTGAACACCAGCCAGCGGAACAAGCGCGACCGGGTCTGGAGCTTGTTGCTGGTCTTCTCGATCACCTGGACCAGCGCGCCAAGCGTCGCCCCCGAGTGCTTGAAGGTCCGGGCCTTGTTCAGCAGCTGGCATGCGTCGATGACGTGGAGGCGATCGATGGCCGGAGCAGCCAGCGGATCCCCGCTGCGCTGGCCCGGCGGCGGCTTCCTGATCGCACGATCGAAGCGCTCGATGAGGTAGACCGGCTCCGGCACGTGACGCATCTGGACGGCAGGTACCTCCAGCCGTGCGGCGCGCGCCAGCCGCATGGTCAGGAACTCATTGAAGACCGAGGCCGGGTAGGTCGCGGAGTCCGGATGATCGGGCTTGAGGATGTGGGTCGAAGGCGTAGCGCCCACCGGCTCGTAGAGCGCCCCGCCCTTCACGACGAGCAGCATCTTGTGCTGCGCACCGGCCAGCGACATGCGCTTGGGCGCTTCCTTGGACAGGGTCTGCCTGGGCAGGGCCAGGATGCGTCGGCTGAGCGCCGCGTCGGGGAGTTCTCGCAAGGCCGCTTCGTCGGGCAAGGGCTCGCCGGGCGGGAGCAAGGTCAAGGCGCCGGCCGATTCGGCACCCAGGTATTCCAGCAGTGCGAAAGCATCCTCGTGGTCCTTGATGCCGGCCTCTTTGGCAACGGCTTGCCGCAGCAGTTCCTCCGGCAGCAGATTGTCGAAGTACCACTGGACGGGCCGCTCGGTGCCGCCGTCTTCATGCCGCAGCTTCTTCCGGGACAGGGCGGGAGACAGGTCGAAGCCACGCTCCGCGGCCGCCCACGCCGGGTCGTAGCTAAAGACCCAGAGGTTGTTTTCCTCGCTCAGGGTCCCGGCAGGGGTGCGGCCAATGTAGACCTGCAGGCGGCGCATGCTCAGGGCTTGTCGCCCGGCTCCTGTGCGCGTGCCCGGATGCGATCAAGCTCAGGGAGGGCCGAGTCCGGTATGTCGATGCTGAGGGCCAGGCCCATTTCCGACAGCAGCTGGATGACCTTGCCCAGTGCAACCGTTGGCTTGCCCTGCTCGACATTGGTTGCCGTCTGCTTGCTCATGCCGACGGTGTGGGCCAGGTCGTCGATGCGCACCTTGGCGCTCTTGCGCACGGCGCGCAGCGCTTGACCCAAGTCGGTGGCGGTATGAATGCTGTGCTTCATGATGTGCCTATCGGACTAGGCATTTTGCCAGCGGTTCGGCCATTTTTGAAAGATATGCCTAGTGGATTAGGCATATCTTTCTTCCAGCGGTCGTTTGCGCGTCAATTGCCTAGCGGAGTAGACACTTCAGCGAACGCCTACGGTGGCTAGAAGCTGGTCCATTCCCCGTCGTCGGCGGGCTTGGCCATCGCCGGCGCGGCAACGGCAGGTCGAGGCGCCGGGGGCTTGGCGCCCGAGCGGATCACCGGCTTGGCGGGGACCCTGGCGGGTGCGCTGCGCAGGACCGGTCTCGCGGGTGCCGGTGCAGGCCGCTTCAACGGCGCGCTGGGCGCCGCAGGCAGGGGCCGGGTCGGGCTGCTCGCATCCAGCTTAAACCCCGCCACCGTCGTGGCGAGTTGCTGCGCCTGGTGCTTCAGGCTCTCCGCAGCCGCGGCGCTTTCCTCGACCAGCGCCGCGTTCTGCTGCGTGACCTGGTCGAGCTGGGTGACGGCGTCGCCGATCTGGGAGATGCCGCGGCTCTGCTCTTCGCTCGATGCGCTGATCTCGCCGATCAGGTCGCTGACCCGCTTCACCTGGGCCACGATCTCGCCCATCGTCGTGCCGGCCTGGTCGACCAGCGAAGAGCCGGCCTCGACCTTCTCGACGCTGGTGGAGATCAGCGCCTTGATCTCCTTGGCCGCCTGCGCGCTGCGCTGCGCCAGGGCGCGCACCTCGCCAGCGACGACCGCGAAGCCGCGCCCCTGCTCGCCCGCCCGGGCCGCCTCGACGGCCGCGTTCAGCGCGAGGATGTTGGTCTGGAAGGCGATGCCGTCGATCGTGCCGATGATGTCGGCGATCTTGCGCGAGCTGTCGTTGATCTCGCCCATCGTCGCGACCACGCGGTCCATCACCTCGCCGCCCTCGCCGGCGGCCGTGGCGGCACCGCCGACGAGCTGCGTCGCCTGGCGTGCGGTATCGGCGTTCTGCTTCACGGTGGCGGTGAGCTGCTCCATCGATGCCGCGGTCTGCTGCAGATTGCTGGCCTGCTCTTCGGTGCGCTGGCTGAGATCGGCATTGCCAGTGGCGATCTGCGTCGAGCCGGTGGCGATCGAATCGGAGCTGTTGCGCACCTGGCTGACGATGCCGACCAGCGACTCGTTCATCCTGCGCAGCGCCGCCAGCAGTTGCCCCGCCTCATCGGTGGAGGTGACGACGACGACGGAGCTCAGGTCGCCCGCCGCCACCGTCTCGGCCACTTCGACGGCCCGGCGGATCGGCCGAACGATGGAATTGGTCAGCACCCACGCGAAAGCGACGGTGATCAGCACGGCCAGGACGACGAGGCCGATCACCAAGGTCAGCGTCCGGCTGTAGGTGTCCTGCGACAGCTGGTAGGCGGCGTCGGCGCCCTGGGTCTGGAAGGCCACGTCGGCATCCACCGCGGCCATCGTCGCGTCGAAGGCGGCCCGGGTATCTGAGCGGTAGATCTCTTCGGTTTTCGCGCGATCGCCCGACTTCGCGATGGCGAGGTTCTTGTCCAGCGCCGCATAGTAGGCGGCCTGTGCATCCTGGATCGTCTGCGCCAGTCGCTGCTCCTCGCCCAGGTTGACCGTTCCGAAATAGCGCTTCCACGCCGCGGCGGCGGTGGTCTTGGCCGCGGCGATCCGCTGGGCCTGCTGATCGAGATCCTGCGGCGACTTGGCCATCACGGTGAGCGCCTCCCCTCGCCGCATCGTGGAGAGTGCAGCCCCGTACTCACCCAGCGCGCGCGTGGCGTAGAGCCAGTTCGTCGACAGATCCGAGGTCGCGGCGTTGACGACGCCCAGCCGCGAGATGGCCGTCCCGCTGACCAGGATCAGCAGGGCGAGCAAGATGAAGAAGCCCAGGGCCAGGCGCCGGCCGATCTTGAGATTGTTGAAGAAATTCATTCCCGCTCCTCTGCTGCAGTTGTTCCCGGGCCGCGATGCCTGCGGCTTGCAGCAATCCTAGGCGCATCCAGCATGGTCACCGACCACCCCGGCACGAGGAAGTGCAGCGATAGCAGAAGAATTTCCCCTTGCCAGCGCGCGCCGTCGGATGTCCCGACAATCGCGCATCCTCGGCATTCCCTTTGCCCCGCGTGAACGCTTCCCCCGCCCCGCCCCCCTCTTCCCCCGGCATCCCGGACGCGGCACGCCGCTGGGTCATGTTCGCCCTGCTCGCCGGCGTGGCCATGGCCAGCCTGGACAGCGCCATCGCCAACATCGCGTTGCCAACGATCGCGCGCGAGCTGAACTCGACGGAGTCGGCCACCGTCTGGGTCGTGAACGCCTTCCAACTGGGCACCGCGCTGTGCCTGCTGCCGGCGGCGGCGCTGGGCGAGATCCGTGGGCTGAAGCTCGTCTACGGCATCGGGCTGGTGGCCTTCGGGCTGACCTCGCTGGGCTGCGCGCTGGCGCCCACGCTGTCCTGGCTGGTGGGTTTCCGGCTGCTGCAGGGGGCGTCGGGCGCGCTGACGGCCGCGCTGGCGCCGGCCATCATCCGCAGCATCCAGCCGCCGGCCAAGATCGCCGCCGGGCTGGCCATGGTCGCGCTGACGGTCGCCTTCTGCGGCGCGGCCGGGCCCTCAGTGGCGGCGGCGATCCTGTCGGTCGCGCAGTGGCCCTGGCTGTTCCTGATCAACGTGCCGATCTGCGCGGTCGCGGCCTTTGTACTGATGCGGTACGCGCCGCCGAGCCAGCCCCAGTCGCGCCGCTTCGATATCGGCGGCGCGCTGCTCACGGCGCTGGCGCTGGGCCTGCTGGTCGTCGGCGTGGACACGCTGGGCGTCCACGTGCAGACCGCCATATTCGAGATCGTCGGCGGGCTGGTGGCGCTGGGGCTGCTGATCGTGCAGCAGTCGCGGCGCGCCACGCCGCTGGTGCCGCTGGACCTGATGCGCATCCCGCTGTTCTCGCTGTCGGTGCTCACCTCGGTGTGCTCGTACTCCGCCCAGATCCTGGCCTACGTCTCGCTGCCCTTCCTGTTCCAGACGGTGCAGCACCGCACGCCGGTAGAGACCGGGCTGCTGGTCACCCCGTGGCCGCTGCTCGTGGTCGTCGCCGCGCCGATCGCCGGCAAGCTCACGGCCAAGCACCCGGCCGCCCTGCTCGGCAGCCTCGGGCTGGCCTGCCTGGCCACCGGGCTGGCGCTGCTCGCCGTGATGCCGGCCCAGCCCTCGTTCGCGAACGTGGCCTGGCGCATGGCGCTGTGCGGCATCGGCTTCGGCTTCTTCCAGACGCCCAACAACACCACGCTGATGACGGCGGGCCCGGCGAACCGCGCCGGCGCCGCGGGCGGCATGCTGGCACTGGCGCGCATCTCGGGCTGGTGCCTGGGCTCGGCGCTGGTCGCGGTGGTTTTCGCGCTGGTCCCCGAGCGTCCGACGATCGCCTGCCTGGAGCTCGCCTGCGGCTTCGCGGCCTTCGGTGCGATCGTCAGCGTCTCTCGCTTCAAGGCGCGCCGTAGCAGCGCGGCCGCATGAGCATCCTCGAATTTGTTCCTTGGCGATCAGCGCCTGCCAAGGGAAGCTGTGGGGCTGAATCCAACCCTGCCGACCCTGCTCTTCCATGCCGCCTTTCCGCCTCGCCCCGACCGCCCATTCCGTCCTGATCGCAACGCTCTCGCTGGGTTCGTTCTCAGCGCTCGCCGAGGAACTCCCTGCCGCGCCTGACGCGCTCCAACAAGTCGTCGTCACCGGCACCCGCCGCACCGACCGCACGCTTGGCGAATCCGAATCCCCGGTCGACGTGATCGGCGGCGCCGAACTGCGCCGCGCCGGCAGCAGCGAACTCGCCACCGTGCTGGCCCAGCTGCTGCCCTCGCTGAACTTCCCCCGCCCGTCGCTGACCGACGCCTCGGACGCGGTCCGCCCCGCCCAGCTGCGCGGCCTGTCCCCCGACCAGACCCTGGTGCTGGTCGACGGCAAGCGCCGCCACAGCGGTGCGGTGGTCAACATCAACGGCAGCGCCGGCCGCGGCTCCGCCCCGGTGGACCTGAACGCGATCCCGCTGGCCGCCATCGACCACATCGAGGTGCTGCGCGACGGCGCCGCCGCCCAGTACGGCTCGGACGCCATCGCCGGCGTCATCAACATCGTGCTGAAGAAGGGCGCGGCCGGCGGGGGTGTCGACGCGCAGTTCGGCCAGACCGACCGCGGCGACGGCGGTGCCGGCGCCGGCTCGGCGAGCCTGGGCACGGCACTGGGCGATGCCGGCTGGATCCGCCTGGCCGTCGAGGCCAAGCACCAGGCGCACACCAACCGCGCCGGCGTGGACACGCGCGACGCCACCACCGAGCCGCGCAAGGGCCAGATCAACAACCGCCTGGGCGATCCGGACAGCAGCCAGCAGGCGGCGGTGCTGAATGCCCAGCTGGACCTGCCCGGCGGCCTGCAGGCCTACGCCTTCGGCACCTTGAGCCAGCGCGACACGACCTCGGCCGCGTTCTGGCGCACCCGGGCCACGGCGGCGGCCAATGGCGTGGCCACGCTCTACCCCGAAGGCTTCCTGCCGCTGGAAGACAGCCGCACGACCGATGCGGGCCTGGTGGCCGGCCTGCGCGGCCAGGCGGCGGCCTGGCAGTGGGACGTCAGCGTCAACCACGGGGAGAACCGCTTCGACATCGATGTGGACAACACGGCCAACTACTCGCTGGGCGCCAGCAGCCCGCGCCGCTTCGACGCCGGCGGCCTGCGCAACAGCGAGACCTTGCTGAACGCGGACCTGTCGCGCGAACTCGACCTTGGCCTGGCCTCGCCGGCGACCTTGTCGCTGGGCGGCGAGCTGCGCGAGGAGCGCTATGCGGTGGTGGCCGGCGCGCCGGGCTCCTACCAGAGCGGCGGCGCCTCGGGCTTCCCGGGCTTCCAGCCGAGCAATGCCGGCAGCTTCAAGCGCCACAACGCCTCCCTCTACGCGGGCCTGGAAGCGCAGGTGACCCAGGCGTTCAGTGCCTCGGCCGCGCTGCGGGCGGAGCATTACAGCGATTTCGGGTCGGCGACGGCGGCCAAGCTGTCGGGCCGCTACGTGGCCAGCCCCGCGCTGTCGTTCCGCGGCACCTTGTCCACCGGCTTCCGCGCGCCGTCGCTGGCGCAGCAGCATTTCGCGACGACGTCGACGAACCTGAGCAATGGCCAGCTGGTCGATGCGGGTACGTTCCCGGTGGAGTCGCCGGCGGCGATTGCGCTGGGCGCCACGCCGCTGAAGGCGGAGAAGTCGCGCAATGCGAGCCTGGGGGTGCAGTTCGCGCCGGTCAAGGACTGGAAGACCACCGTCGACGTCTACCAGATCGACATCGACCACCGCATCCTGCTGTCGGGCAATCTGAGCCTGCCGGCCGCGCTGCGCACGACCTTGGCGAACCAGGGCGTGTTCGTCAGCGCCGGCCGCTACTTCACGAACGCACTGGACACCCGCACGCGCGGCGTGGACATCGTCAGCACGCTGCACCAGGAATGGGGCGCCGCCGGCCGCAGCGACTTCACGGTGGCCTTCAACGACAACCGCAACACGATCCGCGGTGTGGACGCCAACCCGGCGGTGCTGACGGCGAATAACCTGACCCTGATCGACCGGGTGACCCTGGCGCGGGCCACCGTCAGCACGCCGGAGAGCAAGCTGGTGCTCAGCGTCGATCACCAGCTGGGCGACTGGAGCGGGCGCCTGGCGACGACCCGCTACAGCAGCTACGCCGTGCGCCAGGCCGACCCGACCCTGGACCAGGTCTTCAACCCCGCCTGGCTGCTGGACGTGTCGCTCGGCTGGTCGCACGGCGCCTGGAGCGCCAATGCGGGCGTGGACAACCTGACGAACCGTTATCCGGACCGGGTGATCGCGGGCAACTCCGTCGGCGGCATCCTGCAGTACAGCAGCTTCTCGCCGTTTGGGTTCAACGGGCGGACGTACTACGGCAAGTTGGCTTATCGGTGGTGA